>ERZ791871.1365-NODE-1365-length-21687-cov-8.436067_pt1 | contig 21687 bp, 9 predicted proteins | sample MGYA00510280_ERZ791871 | MGnify/ENA primary metagenome ERZ791871 (study PRJEB30046, sample SAMN00792111) | human gut metagenome | study: EMG produced TPA metagenomics assembly of the A metagenome-wide association study of gut microbiota in type 2...
GCATATTCCTTTTGCATGTTCAAGTAGCGGAGGGAGGCTTTCACCCGATTTTCGGGAGTCGCTTCCATAAGGCTTAGTATGTTGAGCGTATTCAGGCGGAACAGATACGAATAGCGGAGCGGGATGTTGTCCGACAGTTCGATCAGGTTGTTCATGTAATAACATACCTCTTTATAGATAGCATCCTGGTTTTTCGGATCGACCCGGTTGCTGTTCGCCATACCGAGGAGATAATAGTTCGATATTTTGTCAAGAACCGGCATGTCTTTTTCCGTTTCGAGGCGGAGTTTGTATTTTTCAATCAGTTTCATCCGGTCTTCGCCTTTGGTGTAATAGACAACACGGACATCCATGATCGTTTTCATATACGTGACAAGGAAATCGCGTGCTTTCCCTTTCAGCTCCCTTTCGGCTTCGGCGAGATACACCTTTGCGCTGTCTTTGGCATCGGTATTCACGTAAAAGCGCAAGATTTCGGTCAGGGCCGCTTCCTTATAATAGTCTTCGTCTTCTTCAAGTGCGAGCCAATAGAGCTGTTTGGCATATTCCACCTGTTCTTCCTGTCGGGAAAGATCCATCAGATTAGTCATGATTTCCAGTTTTTGCAGAGGAGAAGAGGCTGACGGCAAGGCTTCCGACAGTGAATCTTTTACTGCTGTATTTCCCTCCGTAGCGAGGGAAAAAGCGAGTAAGTATATCAAGAGAATGTAGTATTTCATCTTGTTTACCGGGATTAATTGAGAGTGTTCGTTGTCGTTTCTGTGTTGTGTGTTTGCAAAGTTACGTGAAAATCAATAATTATCAGGATATATACTTCGCTTATTTTATGTTCACAGCTCTTATTTTTTATTTCGAGATACTATTTCTATCTTTGTGCGGTTTAGGCGATGTGTTAAAACGGTTGTGAGAGAGTGTTAGCCATTATAAAGGCCGTTTTACGGGATGTTCGTATACAAACGTTGATTTTAATAGGATGGAAAAAGGATTGTTGCACAAGCAGATTAGGGACTTCTTTGTCCGTAATTTCGATGTCCGTCAGGAAAAAGAGGATGAACTCGAAACGATCGAGTCTATCCGGAAAGGCATAGAGTTTAAAGGGACGAACCTTTGGGTTCTGATCTTTGCGACCTTTGTCGCCTCGCTGGGTTTGAATACGAACTCGACGGCGGTGATTATCGGTGCGATGTTGATCTCCCCGCTGATGGGGCCTATCATGGGATTCGGCCTGGGACTGGGAATCTCCGATTTCGACCTGATCAAGCGTTCCTTCCGTAATTTTGCCACGGCGACGGTATTCAGCGTCATCACTTCGACGCTCTTTTTCCTGATTTCCCCGATCAGCGAGGCGCAGAGCGAGTTGCTGGCCCGTACGCAGCCTACCGTTTATGACGTCTTGATTGCCTTCTTTGGCGGCCTGGCGGGGATCGTGGCGAGCTCGACCAAGAGCAAGGGGAATGTGATTCCCGGCGTGGCGATCGCTACGGCTTTGATGCCGCCGCTTTGTACGGCCGGATTCGGATTGGCGAGCGGTAACCTGTATTATTTCTTCGGTGCTTTCTATCTCTATTTTATCAATACGGTGTTTATCAGTCTGGCTACCTACGTGGTGGTCCGCCTGCTGAAATACCCGAAGAAGGTCTTTTTAAACAAACAGCGCGAGAAGATCGTGACGAGATATGTCGGGGTGATCGTTTTCTTTACCATCGTGCCGAGCCTTTTCCTGAGCTACAACCTGATCCGGGCCAGTTACTTCAATGACCGGGTGCGGACGTTTGTCGCGGATGAGTTGAGTTTCCCGAACACGCAGATATTGAGCAAGACGGTGACCGATACCAGCGATAAGAAAGAGGTGAAAGTAGTCCTGATCGGCGAGACCGTGCCGGAGACGATGATTGCGAACGCCCGTGCCAAGATGCCGAAATACGGCTTGAAAAACGTGGGCCTTGTCGTGCAGCAGGGTTTCGGGCAGGAAGCCACCGACATTAACGAGTTGAAAAGTCTGCTGATGCAGGACTTGTATAAGAATAGCGAAGAGGTTCTCCGGGCGCAGTCCCTCCAGATCGATTCGCTGAAACGCGACCTGAACAAATATCACAGTTACAATCATCTTACGTCCGAGCTGATGCCGGAAATGAAAGTCCTTTTCCCTTATATCAAGGAAGTCTCTTGTGCGCATACCTATCTGATGGATATGGATAGCATTAAACCCGATACCGTCCTGTTAGTCTACCTGAAAAGCAAAGAAAAAGTACGTGAGGCGGAACAGGAAAAGATCAAGAAATGGCTTGCCGCGCGTGTAGAACAAAAGAAAATCAAATTAATTATTGAATAACGAACAAAGAATGAATCGTATGAAGAAGTTGTGGGCAGTGTTACTGCTTCTCGTTGCTTCAGGCCAAGTGTTTGCCGATGAGGGCATGTGGGTACTGAAAGAGTTGAATAAACAAAACCTGGAGAGGATGAAGGAGTTGGGATTTACTCCGTCTTACGAACAATTGTACAGTGAAACTGACCCGTGTGTAGCCAATGCCGTGGTGATCTTCGGAGGAGGATGTAGCGGTATCACCGTCTCTAATGAAGGACTGATTTTCACCAACCACCATTGTGGTTTCGGTTCGATCCAGCAGTTAAGCAGTGTGGAACACGACTACCTGAAAGACGGTTTCGTTTCCCAGAGTAAGGAAGAAGAGTTGCCGGTTCCGGGCCTGACGGTCCGCTACCTGCGTGAGACGGTGGATGTGAGCGATCGCATTAATTCACAGATAGCTTCGATCAAGGAAGAGCACCTGCGTCTGGCCGCAGCCGACTCGATCGGGCAGGCGATGGCCGATTCTGTAGGAAACACGGAGTTCCAGGCAGCCGATGTCGTGCCTTTCTACAATAATAATAAGTATTTCCTGATCGTCTATGATGTCTTCAATGATGTCCGCATGGTATTCGCTCCGCCCAGTTCGGTCGGAAAATTCGGCGGCGATACGGACAACTGGATGTGGCCGCGCCATACGGGCGACTTCTCCGTGTTCCGCGTATATGCCGGGGCCGACAACAAGCCGGCTGCCTACAGTAAGGATAATAAGCCATACCAGCCTAAATACGTGGCTGAAGTGTCATTGCAAGGTTATCAGGACAAGGATTATGCGATGACGATCGGTTTCCCCGGCAGCACGGACCGCTACCTCTGTTCATGGGGTGTGCAGCAGCGTATCGAGGATAGCAACAAGCCTCGCATCGAAGTGCGTGGCATCAAGCAGGCGATTTGGAAAGACGCGATGTTGAAGAGCGACGAGGTGCGCATCAAATATGCTTCCAAATATGCCGGCAGCTCCAACTACTGGAAAAACTCGATCGGTATGAACAAGGGGCTGGCCAACCTGAAAGTGATCGACCGTAAACGCGAAGAGGAAGCCGCTTTTGCCGCCTGGGTGGCACAGGATGCAAAGCGTAAAGAGGTGTACGGCGACGTGTTGAGTCTTCTGGAAAAGGGATATACTTCTTCCAGTGAATATAAGAAGATCTCCACCTACCTGGGCGAAGCGTTCCTGAGCGGCGCCGAGATCGTGAAGTTGGCGCGCATGATCCAGAGCGTGGATGTGAAAGGTTCTACCCCTGAAGAAATCGATATCTTCCTCGAAGACAATATCAAGTCTTTCTTCAAGGATTATGACGCAAGCCTTGACCGGAAGGTGCTGGCGGCTATGATGAAGATCGTAAAGGAACGGGTTCCGGCAGAGAATCTTCCGGATATCTACAAGAAGGTGGACAAAAAGTATAAAGGCGATTATGAAAAGTATGCCGCCGATGTATTCAAGAAGACATCCATCCTGTCTTACGACAATATCGCCTCCATGCTGAAGGACCCGAAGAAATATGCGAAGCTGAAGAAGGACCCGGCTGCCGAGTTGAGCCTGTCCGTCCTCATCTCCCTTTTCGAATTGCAACAGCTCACGGGTGATTCTTATTACGATATCGCTAAGGGCGAACGCCTCTATTTTGCTGGCCTGAAAGAGATGCATCCGGAGAAGGCTTTCGCTTCGGACGCCAACTTTACGATGCGTGTGAGCTACGGTTCCATTGGCGGCTACCGTCCGTACGATGCTGCCTGGTATGATTACTATACGACCCAGAAGGGGATCTTCGAAAAGGAAAACCCCGAAAGCGACGAGTTCTGGGTGCAACCCGAAATCCTCAACTTGATCCGTAGCAAGGACTTCGGCCAGTATGCCAACAAGGACGGCGAATTGCAGCTTTGCTTCCTCTCGAACAACGACATCACAGGCGGTAACTCCGGCAGCCCGGTGTTCGACAAGAACGCCCGCCTGATCGGCCTCGCCTTCGACGGCAACTGGGAAGCGATGAGCGGCGATATCGCCTTCGAACCGGATTTGCAGCGCACGATCAGCGTCGACATACGCTATGTGCTCTACATGATCGACAAGTGGGGGAAATGCCCGCGGTTGATCGAGGAATTGAAATTGGTGAAATAATAGTGGGGGCGGATTCCTTTTGGCTTGATCAGAAAGCGACCAAAGGAAGTTTACCTGAATATATTATATTAAAAAAGTGCCGGGAAGGATGGAGTGAAACCTCCTTTCCGGCACTCTGTTTGTATGACAAGTGTGCTTTTTCTGTTTAATCAATCTTGCAGACATCCACATCACAATTCAGCAATAAGAACGGCAGCAGCCATTTCATATAAATGTTTTGCAAAACCAACCATCATACTATCATATCCGTTCGTATATTGGTTTAAACCAATATGTTATGGCATGATAGTTGCCATTTTGAACTATCATTCATCTGTCATAACCATCATGGTAAAAAACGATAACTTCTTGTGTGTCAATTGTACGATAAAAACAGGGACCGTTCGGGAACAGGTGCGAAACCTGTTAAAACGGCTTCTTTTTTCATCAAGACAGGCTTTTCTTTTGTCAAAAACAGCTTGCAAAGCCGCTTGAGACCCGGGTGTACCCATCATGGAGACCCGGGTGCGGGAGAGGTGCAGACCCGGGTCTGTGTGAGGTCTTTACGGGGATGCGTGGATGTTTATCCGCCATGTTGGAGGTGCTTTTATGCCTTGTTTTGGCATCTTTTTTGCCGATGGCTGTTTTTTTGGCTGTAAACGGAAAGTATGGAAAAGCCTTTCCGCATCCATACGCTCCTTCTCACACTTACGGCGTTCATCGCCGAACAGGTCAAGATGAGGATGCCTACGTTGTTTCTCCCGCTCAATCCACTGGATAGTAGATGGCTACAAATGTACAACACATTCAGGAAGAATCATACTGTTTGCCGGATTGTTTTTTACTCCCGTGAGGTAAAAGGATATCTATTGTCTGAAGTAGTGAAAGAAGAATGATAACTTTGTGTCAGGTTAGCCTTAATAAATAGAATTTTATCTTTAATTTTGTGATTACTTAATTGCTAAGTTTATGAAAACACAAATACTCAAGGCAACCTTACTTGCTTTTATCATTTTCTTTTCTTGTCATCAGGTAAGTCAGCAACACCCTATATTGGAGCAAGCCGAGAAAGTAATGTCCGAACATCCGGATAGCGCTTTATTCTTGTTGGAACAGGTTGCAGCCCCAGAAAAGATGCCGGAGCGCGATTATGCCACTTGGTGTTTGTTAATAACAGAGGCTCGTGATAAGAACTATATCGAACATACTTCGGATTCCTTGATCAATGTCGCAATACAATACTTCGAAAAGAAAAAAGATATAAACCGACTGTCCGAAGCTTATTATTGTCAAGGCAGGGTTCTTTCAGAACTGAGCGCTTCGGAAGAAGCCTTAACTGCTTACTTAAAGGCAAAGGAATTGGTACGAGAAACATCTGATCGAGATTTGGAGGCGCGTATCAATAATCATTTAGGGACTTTATACTGGAAAAATAGAAAATTTAAAGAAAGTTTAGTTTGCTATCAGAAAAGTTATCGAAATTATAAAATATGTAGGGATACGATTGGAATAATTAATACAATGCAAAATATTGGAGAATGTATGCGTGAGTCTGGACAACTTGATAGTGCTTATCACTATTTAGATGGTGCTTTAAAGCTTGCTAGACAGGGAGGTATTACATCTTATACCGCTTATTTATTGTCCTCTTTGGGCAATATATATACAGAAAAAAAACTATATGAAAAGGCTTTGGCATACAAGAAAGCTTCTTTGAACTATTCAGAAAAGAGAAATACAATCTATTCTTGCTATTATTCTATCGGAAAATTATATGGAAATCTACATAAGTTGGATTCTGCATTGTTATTTGCAGAGATGGCTCTTGCGAGCACTGATTTATATGTGGAGTGTGGTGCTAACTGGCTAATATATACTTTATATGTAAAAAAGCAGGATTATAAGAAAGCTTGTACATATAATGAACGTTACCTTTTACTCCGGGATTCAATCGAACAGGTATATCAACCTCAAAAATTGGCGAAAGTAGAAGCTTTATATAATAAAGAGCGTTTAATCAGCAAGCAAAACCAGCAAATGCATACAGCTCGTAGCAGGCAAGATTTCCTGCTTATCTGCTTTCTTTGTGCTTGTCTTGCAATAGGGATAGTCTATGTGATCATGTTCCAAATAATCAGTAAACATAAATTGAGAAATAAAGAAATACAGAAGCTATTGCAGAAAAATGAAAGTCTTTTGCTGAGCGATAAGCAGGAGATGGAGAAAAAAGACATCGCTTTGCAGACTATCCAGAAGCAATTGGAAGAGAACCATCTGTTAATAGACTCCTTGACTGAGACAATCCAGACATTGGAAAATGATAATTTATCTCAACTGGAAATATACAAACAGCAACAGGAAGAGGCTAATATCGAACAATCTAAACTTCTCAAAGAGAAAGAGACGATTCTTAAGCAAAAAGAGGAATTAATAAGCAATAAGGATATACTACTTAGACAGAAAGATACACAATTGCAGTCTATATTAGAAAAAAATGGAAAATTAGAGCAACGTATTCTTCTTTCAATAAAAGAGAAAGAAGAATTGGAAAGACAAAGAAGTGTACTAAGCCAAGAACTGGATGCAAATGTAAAGGCGCAAAAACAACTGAGCCTGGATTGGGAGTCACTGCGGCTTCAGCAAGAAGAACAATTGCGAAAAGAACAAGAGGTAGCCGGTGAACTCAAACAAAAATCCAGGATGTATGAAGCATGGATACAAAAATTGATTCATCAAGATGAATTTTTGCTTAATCTATCCGATAATAGACAACAATTGTATCCTTTAAACTTTAATAAGGATGTGTTTTATGAGCATTTTTCTCCGGTATTTCCTGGATTTGTAGAATATTTGTTCATACAGTATAAATTGGATGAGCGAGAATTGTTAATCTGTTGTCTGGTTAAACTGGGGGTAAAAACTGGTAAAATTGCGACTATACTAAACTTAGCACCAGATACGATCACAAAACAGAAAGCCGAGATAAAAGAAAAATACTTTAATGTGTCTGAAAAGCAAAGTTTAGACCGATTTCTCGAAAAATTATTATGGTAAAATCCGGTTTTTTGTCTGGTCGAATCCGGTTTTTGAAAGTAAAAGTGAATTTTTAATGTATGAGATCAGATTTATATGTCTGAAAATTAGTAAATTATTTGTTTTTTATTCTATACTGAACTTATTTTTTCTAATCCGGTTTTTTTTGTGTTTTATGTCTGAAATTTGCATTAGAATTTAGAAAGGTAAGAGTTATGAATAAAAATTTGCTTATTTTTATTAGTAGTATTGTATGTTTATTTTTTCTGACTTCAGAATGGAATAACATGCTGTCCTGATTATGTGAAGGTTCTTTTATGATTAAGAGCTAAGCATGGTCAAGGCGGTTTTAAAATTTTGTAGGATACAATGAAAGCATTATTCATAATTGTTTTATGTTTATTGAATACATTATTAGAGGCTCAAAATATTTGTTTGAAGGGGCGTCTTGTAGATGAACATAAAAATGCGGTCTCTTCTGCAACAGTTCGCTGTTTCATACACGATTCAGTGTTTGTAAAGGGAGATATCAGTGATAGTTCCGGTAATTTTTCAATAACAGCACCTGTTTCTCCTTCTGGATATAAATTGGTTATAAATTATATTGGTTATAAGGAACATGTCCTTCATACAAAGGGCGATTTGGGTGAATTGCAGTTAGGTGATATTGTTTTGATAGAAGAAAGTAATAAGCTGGATGAGGTTGTTGTCACTGGTCGACAAATAACGCGTACTACTGATAAGGTCTTGTATTTTCCTTCCAAAGAACAGTTACGTCATGCATCGGATGGTTATAAAGCATTGGCGTTAATGATGATACCGACATTGGATGTCGATCCGTTTACAAAAAAGGTATCGACTATTCAAGGAGAAACATTGCTCCTCATCAATGGACGGGAAGCTTCGAGCGATGAGATCCGAAACCTGAATCCCAAAGATATTCTCCGTATTGATTTTTATGATCAACATCATCCTGAATATCCGAATGCGAATTCTGTTGTCGACTATATTTTAGAACATCATGATAGAGGAGGGATGGTCGCTATGAATGGGCAACAGCATTTGAATAAAGGAAACGGTAGTTATGGAGCTACAGGACAGATTTTTAACAAAAAGTCCGAGTTTATTGTTTCAGTTTCAGACAGCTATAATAATTATACTCCTAAACGTGGCTATGAAACTTCGACTTATTTAAAATCGACAAAGGAAACGATCGTGAATGAAGCTTCAAGTTTACCCTCTCCTCAAAATAGTAATAGTATAAATAGCTATTTTAATTATCTTTACCATGATAAGCACAATCAACTTTATACAACTTTAGTCTTGAATCAGGAAAAATCGGATGAGGATGATTTAAGTATGCAAACGTACAGCAATGACCCGGTCCGGTATAAAGTGGATGACAATTCTTCTTCTCATAATTTTAATCCTGCTTTGAGGATAGAATATACCGGGAGTCTAAAACACGAACAGTATATACGTTTCCGTTTAAGTGGAAATTACAATCAGAATAAGTATGACAGACAGTATGAGGCTTTACAAAATGACAAAATTACTTTAGCTTATAATACACATGCAAAAGAAAATAATTATAGGGTAATTCCTCAACTGATGTATAGGAAAACTGTACGAAAAAGCGATGTTCTCTTTGTCCTGTTGAACTATGACCATACTTATGCCCATACTCAATATGAAATCGATGGACAGCTTTCGGATGATTACCAAACAAAGGGAGAAGGGAGGTTGACATTAGGATATGCTTTTCGGTTAAAAAATAAATTGAAAATGACTGTTCAATGGGCCGATCAGTTGACTTATATCGATAATAAGAAAGAATCTTCTTTACAACATTTTTTCAGTCCCGGACTTTTTATGACTTATATGATTAATGAGAATAATTCGATACGTTTTACCACGGCTCTTGAATCGGGTGATCTTGGGTTGCAATATCGTTCTTTAACAGAGCAAAGAATTGATAAATATCAGATACGCAGAGGTAATCCAGAGGTAAAGGTATTGAAATTTTATTTGACGGGTTTGACTTATTCTTTAAATACGCCTGTTTTCAATCTTACTTATCATACTTCGTTTGAAGTGACGACAGATGTCCCTTATGAACGAGTATCTTATGATGAAAGCCGGAATTTGTTTATACATGATTATGCCATAGCTAAATCCGGATTTGATTTAGTGACAGGTCCAAGAATGAAGCTAAAAGTCATACCTGGAAAATTGACATTCGATTTGGCCGGATATTATAAAAAACGAGTTATACATGCATGGAGAAAATTAGATGTCAATTGTTTTTATGCTTCAGCTAAATTGTTGTTTATATATAAAAATTTCATGGCTTCCGGACAACTCATAACTCCCCAAAAGAATTATGATGATGTCGGAGTTTTCTATCGTACTCCACTTATCTACAATTTTAACGTAGGATATAATCTTAATAATTGGAATTTGGAATTAGGAACACGTAATCCATTTTCTACTTTTGTAAAAAAGAGAGAGTATATTTCGGATATCTATAGCTCATATTCCCGGAATTATGGTCCGAAAATAAACGATCATGTATTTTATGTGAATGTGAGTTATCGGTTCAACTGGGGTAAAAAGCATACATTTAAGCAAATAGAAATAGAGAAGACAAGAAACTCCGCCATATTGAAAGCAAATGAATAATTAATTATAGATATGATTTTTTCGGAAATCGATAAGGTTCCTTGTCATGTTGCAAATGAAACGAGGGGTTTCATTTGCAAGATAAAGTTGTTGGTATCTATTTAAATTCATTACTTTTGTAGGAAAGAAAAACAAAAAATGTCATGAAAACATTCGATCAACTAATCATCACGACCGGCTTTTTGGCGTCTGCCTCTCCTGCGATGGCAGACGAAAAGCCGGAAGCGGACTCTGGACGCCCGAACATCCTTTTCATCCTTTCCGACGATCATACCTCGCAGGCGTGGGGAATCTATGGAGGAATACTGAGCGAATACGTGAAGAACGAGAATATCCGCCGCCTGGCGGCCGAGGGGTGCGTGCTTGACAACTGCTTTTGCACGAACTCGATCTCCGTGCCCAGCCGCGCGGCTATCATGACAGGCGCCTATAGCCATCATAACGGGGTCTATACGCTTGAAGACAGGCTCGATCCGGCTTTGGACAATATTGCGAAACGCATGCAGGAGGGAGGGTATCAGACGGCCCTTTTCGGCAAATGGCATCTCAAGACGCAGCCGTCGGGTTTCGACACCTTTTCGGTTTTCCATGACCAGGGGGAATATTGGGACCCGCTTTTCAAGACCGCGGAGGGCTGGATAGACGATGATAAAGGGAAAAGCGGCAAGGTGGAGAAGGGCTTCTCGACCGACCTGGTGACCGACAAGACGATCCGGTGGATCCGTTCGCGCGACAAGGACCGGCCCTTCATGATGTGTTGCCATTTCAAGGCGACGCACGAACCGTGGGATTTCCCCGAACGGTTGAAACATATTTATGACGGAGTCACGTTCCCCGAACCGGCAAACATGATGGAGTTCGGGCCGGAAGAATCCGGGCGTACGTTCCCCGGACAACCGTTGGAAGATATGGCCCGCCGATGGGGGATCGCCTCGAAAGACCCGGATTCCTGGTGGTGCAAGTATCCGGAACTGCCTTTCTCCATAGAAGGAATGGGCAAGGAAGATGCGCGCCGGAAAATCTATCAGAAGTTGATTCGCGACTACTTGCGTTGCGGAGCGGCCATCGATGACAATATCGGCCGCCTGCTGCGTTTCCTCGATGAAGAGGGGCTGTCTGAGAATACGATCGTAGTCTATGTCTCCGACCAGGGTTATTTCCTCGGCGAGCATGGCTTTTTCGACAAGCGCATGATGTACGAGGAGCCGCTTCGCATGCCGTTTGTTATCCGTTACCCGAAGGAGATCCCGGCCGGGACGCGCAATTCCGACATCATCCTCAATATTGATTTTGCCGCTACGTTGGCCGACTATGCCGGGGTGGACGCCCCGTCGTGCAGTGAAGGCCGCAGCTTTCGCGACAACCTGAAGGGCGAGACTCCGCGCGACTGGCGGCAGTCCATGTACTACCGCTACTGGACGCACCACAAGATCCGTCCCGCCCACATGGGCATCCGCAACCATCGCTACAAACTGATGTTCCTCTACGGCGATCCGCTGAATGCGACCGGATCGGATAAGGCTCCCGTCACGCCGTCGTGGGAGTTCTACGACCTGCTGTCCGACCCCCACGAAGACCATAACGTCTACAATTCCCCCGCTTATGCCGGTGAAATCGAAAAGATGAAGCGCGAGCTGCTGAAACTCCGTCGCGAGGTTGGCGATACCGATGCCGCAACGCCCCGGATGCAGGAGATTATGGATGAGTATTATTGGTAATCATCCTTTCTTCATCTTCTTGTACTCCAGCGGCGGCATCCCCATGATCTTGCTGAAGAGGCGGGAGAAGTAGTCGGTATCTTGGATGCCTTCTGGGAAAGCAAAGGGTTGGTAACCCCTGAGAAATACCGTGAATCATGTGCTCCGATCGTCCTGCTGGCGCGCCTTCAGAAGCGTGCTTACACAAATGCGGAGACCTTTATTGCGAAGATGGGCATCTATCATTTCGGTCCCGAAGCGATCCGTAAAGGGCAGTTGACTTGGCAGCTCGAAAGCGAAAGCGGAGAGATTGCGGCAAGCGGCAAGCAGTTTGTCCTTGTGGTCGATCCGGTTAAGGATATAGAGAAACGCCCGGCCATGCAACAATTGCTGACATCAGTCCGCAACTATGTCGCTTCCGACCGTTTTGCCCCGACTGTTACCCTGCAACTTTACGAACTCGATGCTTTGTTCGACTATAACAAAATCCGGGAGACGGAAACTCGTTCGGACGAAGCTATCAAGCAGTTATTAAATCAATAAACCGTATCTTTGCAGGAGAAAAGAATAATATCGATTTAATACGAATGAAAAAGGAATTTTGGCTAACTTGCATAAGCGTATGCCTATTGGCTGCCTGTTGCGAAAAGGAGTCACTGCCTGTCACACCGACAAGCAGTGACTTGCAGTTTGGTCACTTGGCCAAGACTTGGGATGAAGGAATCCCGTTGGGAAATGCCACAGTAGGAACATTAGTCTGGCAACGCGATTCTGTGCTACGTTTTTCGCTGGATCGGACGGATCTCTGGGACTTGCGCCCGATGGATAGTATTGCAGGACCGAACAATCGTTTTGCCTGGGTCTGTGAGCAGGTGAGGAAAGGGGATTATCTGCCGGTGCAGAAGAAGTTCGACCACCCCTATAATGCTTTGCCTGCCCCGTCTAAGATACCGGGGGCGGCTTTGGAGTTCCCGTTGAAGATCGGAAAAGTCTCTTCCGTACATCTTTTCCTCAATAATGCCCTTTGTGAGGTGCTTTGGGAGAACGGGACGAAGTTGCAGACGTTCGTCCATGCCAGCGAGCCGGTCGGATGGTTTGTCTTCGAGAATCTGCCGGATACGGTTTCGCCGGAGATCATTGCACCCCGCTACAGTAACCCGGATGAGGTCGCAGGCGACAACTCGCATGCCGGTCCGGCCTTAGGACGCCTCGGATATAAACAGGGGACGATACAGAAGGAAGCCGGTACGACCACTTTCCATCAGGAAGGGTGGGGAGGCTTTTCGTACGATGTGGTCGTCCGTTGGCAGCAGAAAGGCGGCACGCTCAGCGGCGTATGGAGCCTGACTTCTTCTTTGGCTACCGACCGGGCCGACCAGGAAACGGCAGAGGCGATGGAGCGTGGCGTGGAGGCAGACTACCGCTCGCATATGAACTTCTGGAAAGGCTATTGGACACAGTCGTCCGTCTCGCTGCCGGATACGCTCCTGCAGAAACAGTACGACAACGAGATGTACAAGTTCGGGGCGGCTGCCCGCGAAGACTCTTATCCGATTTCCCTCCAGGCGGTATGGACGGCCGATAACGGGATGTTGCCGCCCTGGAAAGGAGACTACCATCATGACCTGAACACACAGTTGAGTTATTGGCCTGCCTATACCGGCAACCATTTGCAGGAGGGGATGGGCTATCTGAATACCCTCTGGGAACAGCGTGATGTGTATAAAAAATATACCCGCGAGTATTTCGGGACGGACGGGATGAATGTTCCCGGCGTTTGCACCCTGACCGGCGAGCCGATGGGCGGATGGGTACAGTACTCCATGTCGCCGACGGTCAGCGCATGGCTGGGACAGCATTTCTATCTGCACTGGAAGTATTCGGCCGACCGCATTTTCCTGAAAGAGCGGGCCTACCCGTTTCTGAAGGACGTGGCGACTTATCTCGAACAGATCTCCACAGTCGATGCCGACGGAGTACGCCGGTTGCCGCTGAGTTCCAGCCCGGAAATTTTCGACAACTCGATCAATGCGTGGTTCAAGGATATGACAAACTATGACCTTTCCTTGATGCACTTCGCTTTCAATGCCGTTTCCGAGCTGGCTACCGAATTGGGGCTGGCAGACGAGGCCGCCCACTGGAAAGCGATCGGTGCTCAACTGCCCGATCTGAACCTGGATGAAGAGGGGGCTTTGACCTTTGCAAAAGGTTTCCCTTACGACCAGTCGCACCGTCATTTCTCCCACGCCATGTCGATCCATCCGCTCGGCCTTGTTGATTGGAGCCAGGGCGGGAAATCACAGGAGATTATAAAAGCGACCTTGAAGAAGCTACAGGATTTTGGTCCCGATTACTGGTGCGGCTATTCCTATAGCTGGTTCGGGAATATGAAAGCTCGTGCCTTCGACGGGGAAGGGGCTGCCGATGCACTGCGCACCTTTGCCGAATGTTTCTGCCTCCCGAATACGTTCCATGCGAACGGCGACCAGACGAAAAGCGGAAAGTCGAAATTCACCTACCGTCCGTTTACTTTGGAAGGAAACTTCGCCTTTGCCGCCGGTATCCAGGAGATGCTGCTCCAGAGCCATACGGGCGTTATCCGGGTGTTCCCGGCTGTACCGGTTGCCTGGCAGGATGTATCTTTCGACAAACTGCGTGCCATGGGCGCTTTCCTTGTCTCGGCCGAAAAGGTGGCGGGGCAGGTGCGGCAAGTCCGTATCTTGCCCGAACAGGGCGGGACGTTGCGTCTGGCTATCCCTGAAGGATGCAAAGTCGCTTCCGTAACGGGCAACAAGGGAGATAAACTGGAGAAGGAGGGAGTCCTGATTCTGGAAACAGAGAAAGATAAAACAGTGACAGTACAATACAATTAACTTATATGAAACACGTAAACAAGATTTTAGCAGGATTGATAACCTGCTGCGTTATCCTCCTGCTCTCAGGATGCAGTTCCAGACAAGGGGAGAAGCACGATTTTTCTATCGGGAAGGGAACCTTCCTGCTGGATGGCAAACCATTTGTGATTAAGGCGGCGGAGATACATTACACCCGTATCCCCGCCGAATACTGGCAACATCGTATTCAGATGTGCAAGGCGCTCGGCATGAATACGATCTGTATCTATGCGTTTTGGAATATCCATGAGCAGAAACCGGGCGAGTTCGACTTCAAGGGGCAGAACGATATTGCCGCTTTTTGCCGGCTGGCCCAGAAAGAAGGCATGTATATCATGTTGCGTCCCGGCCCTTATGTCTGCTCTGAGTGGGAGATGGGCGGACTGCCCTGGTGGTTGTTGAAGAAGGAGGATATCAAGCTCCGTACCAACGATCCCTATTTCCTCGAACGGACGAAACTGTTCATGAACGAGATCGGCAAGCAGTTGGCTGACTTGCAGGTGACCCGGGGCGGGAATATCATCATGGTACAGGTCGAGAACGAGTATGGGGCATATGCTACCGACAAGGCGTATATCGCCAATATCCGCGATGCGGTAAAAGCAGCCGGCTTTACCGATGTTCCGTTGTTCCAGTGTGACTGGAGCTCTACTTTCCAGTTGAACGGCCTGGATGATCTGGTCTGGACGATCAACTTCGGGACAGGAGCCAATATCGATGCCCAGTTCAAGAAGTTGAAAGAGGCACGTCCCGATGCTCCGCTGATGTGCAGCGAGTTCTGGAGCGGATGGTTCGACCATTGGGGACGCAAGCACGAGACGCGCGATGCCGGGGTGATGGTTTCCGGTATCAAGGACATGCTGGACCGCCATATCTCCTTCTCGCTCTATATGGCGCACGGGGGGACGACTTTCGGACATTGGGGCGGTGCGAACAGCCCGGCCTATTCCGCCATGTGCAGCTCCTACGATTATGACGCCCCGATCAGCGAGGCGGGGTGGGCGACTCCCAAATACTACAAGTTGCGTGAACTGCTGACACAATATGCCGATTCCGGTCAGGTCATACCCGATGTCCCGGCAGCTTATCCTTTGATCGAGATTCCGGCGTTCACCGTCGGCGAAGTGGCTCCGCTGTTCGACAATCTGCCTGCTCCCCAGGCTTCGAAAGAGATTAAACCGATGGAGCAGTTCGATCAGGGTTGGGGAACGATCCTTTACCGGACGACTCTGCCTGCCGTAAAGGAAGGAACGACCCTGTTGATCGATGAGGTGCATGATTGGGCGCAGGTCTTTGCCGATGGCAAACTGTTGGGCCGTCTGGATCGTCGCAGAGGTGAAAACACGGTGGTTCTGCCGGCTTTGGCAGCAGGAACGCGCCTGGATATCCTGGTGGAGGCGATGGGACGTGTCAACTTCGATGTTGCCATCCACGACCGTAAGGGGATTACGGATAAGGTGGAACTGATCAGCGACACCGGCAGACAGGAACTGGAAGACTGGCAGGTTTACAGCTTCCCGGTCGATTACGCTTTCGTACAGGACAAGAAGTATGCAGCGGGAGACAAACTCGACGGACCGGCTTATTACCGGACTACTTTCGAGCTGGATGAAGTCGGAGACGTGTTCCTCGACATGCAGACCTGGGGAAAAGGCATGGTTTGGGTAAACGGAAAGGCGATGGGCCGCTTCTGGGAGATCGGACCTCAGCAGACTTTGTTTATGCCCGGATGCTGGTTGAAGAAGGGAAAGAACGAGATCATCATCCTCGACCTGTTAGGCCCGGAAAAGGCTGTAGTGGAAGGCCGGAAGGAACCGATCTTGGATATGTTGCGGGCTGAAGCCCCGGCTACCCACCGTGAAGAGGGGCAGACGCTGAACCTGAAAGGTGAGAAACCGGTTGCCAACGGTGCGCTGAAACCCGGAAACGGCTGGCAGGAAGTGAAGTTTGGCCAGACTGTCAAGGGCCGCTATTTCTGCCTCGAAGCATTGGATGCACAGGATGGCAAGGACAATGCCGCTATGGCCGAGTTCTATCTGTTGGACGAAGACGGCAAACCGCTCCCCCGCCAGCATTGGAACATCTCTTATGCGGACAGCGAAAGCACGCAGTGGGGTAACTTCACTGCCGATAAGATCTATGACTTGCAGGAATCTACCTATTGGAGCACGAAGCAGGGAGACAAATATCCGCACCAGGTCGTGATCGATTTGAAGGAAGAGCAGACGATATCCGGTTTCCGCTACCTGCCCCGTGCAGAAGAAGGATTCCCCGGCATGATTAAAGGATATAAGGCGTATGTGAAAGCTACACCTTTTGCGATGTAGTTCTGTCTTTGCTCTTCCGGGCTAGCACAGGAACGAATAAAAGAAAAAAGGTTATAGGGTAAAATAAAATTCCCTATAACCTTTTTTCTTTTACTTTATAACGTATATGACTTTACCTTACAAGGTATATACTGTTTGTAGACGAGCCTTAGAAGATGTCTATCTCAGCAAGGGCGGCAGCCTCCGTACGGGCGGCGATTTCCGCTGCTTCCACTTGGACGTAGCGGGCTTTTACCGTTTGCTTGAAATGATGGTAGCGTTTGGACGGGTCGTTGATCAGGTTGCCGAATTCGAAGCGTTCCACCTCTTTCCAGTTCTTTCCGTCATTGCTGATCCGGATGATACCGGCTACCGTGCCCTTACCGCCTTGTTTTTGCGGAGTGAAGGCAAAGCCGCTTACCGTTTGCTGGCTGCCGAGGTCGATGGCAAGGGATTGCGCGGTCTTGTCGGCTATCTTCCATCCCTTCTTGACCAGCCCGAACCGTTCCTGCAAGATAGCTCCCTTTTCTCCGTTCAGGATGGCTACTGCTTTCAGTTCGCTGTTTCCCATCAGGAAAGGTGCTTTATATTCGGTAGAGCCTGCCGATGGTTCCGTTCCGTCTGTCGTATAGTAGATCTTGAAACCTGCGTTCAGGTTCTCGGCAATGTTCTCGCCGTGCGCTTTCCAGCCGAATTCCTGTGCCATCGGTTCGATGGTAACCAATCCGTCCATGCTTCTCTGTGCGCTCAACCGGGGCGGACGGGCTTTGTAGTGGTGGGCGGAGATGGTGCAGATGGCGGGTGTCAGGCGGGATTCGAGTATGCGGACCCGTATCTTGTCCGTCGTGACATCCGGGAAGCGCAGGATTCGCTTGTAGCCGATGTTGGTGGCATGGGCGATCTCTTTCCATCCTCCGTCGATCCAGGCATCCACGGCGTGTCTTTCCACCCGTTCCCCGTTGGTGGCAATCGCTTCCTGGAGAACCAGACGGTTGAGGGTGACAGGTTGGGGAGTGGAGATGACGATTCCCGCCCCGTCCTTATCGGCCGTCACATAGGTGTCTGCATTTTGGTCGAGCACCTCTTTCGGGCCTTTTGCCTGACGGAACAGGTCGGTCCCGTAGGTTTCCCGGATTCGCTGGCCGGTTTCCTTCAGCACGGCTACATCTGTCGGAGAGAATTTGCCGTCCCGGTTGGGCGGGATGTTCAACAGGAAGGTGGAGTTGCCTCCTACGGCGCGTTCATAGATGTCGAACACATCGTCGGTGCTTCGTACTTTCTGGTGCGTGTCGTCCCGGTAGAACCAGCCTTCGCGGATGGAAGTGTTGGTTTCGGCCTGCTGGTAATGCAGGTATTTGGCTTTATAGAGCTGTTCACGGCTTCCGAGGTCTTTGTCCGTCATATCGGCGAAGTTCGACATCGTGTCCGGATTTGCCAGGTAGGGGATCACGTTCCACTCGGTTGACCGTGTGCCGCCGGCTTCATTGCCACACCACCGGACATCTTCCCGTCCGAAGATAACGGCGTTGGGGGCAAGTGCCTTGATCAGTTTTTTCCAGGCGGGATAGTTGTAGGTCTGTCCGCCTTTCCGCTTGGGATGTGCCCCGTCGAACCATACTTCGTGGATCGGGCCGTATTCGGTCAGGATCTCGAAGAGTTGGTTGAGGAAGTATTCGTTGTAGTCGTCCACTACGAATTCGAAACGGGTCTTGTTGGCAAAAGGCCGTCCGGGGACTTCCCGCGGGATGGTCCGTTTGGTGTATGGGCTGAGGTTGCCGTACAACCCTTCCGGGTTTTCGATATGGTACAGGTCTGCCGGTGACAGATAGACGCCTAACTTCAATCCGTATTTGCGGCAGGATTCGGACAGGTCTTTCAGGATGTCGCCTTTGCCGTCGCGGAAACCGGTGGACATGATGCCGTGTTTTGTGTAACGGCTTTGCCACAGGACGAACCCGTCATGGTGCTTGACCGTCAGAATCACCATCTTCATGCCGGCTGCTTTCATGGCCTCGCACCACTGGTCCGTGTCGAGCTCTTTCAGGTCGAAGACTTTCGGGTCTTCCTTTCCGCTTCCCCATTCCAGGCGGGTAAAACTGTTCGGCCCGAAATGGATGAAGGCGATAAACTCGTTTTGCAATGCCGCCAACTGGTTGGGCGAAGGCACGACATGGGCCGCTTTCGCGATGATGTCCGCATGGCTGTCGCCAGCTTCGACCTTGATCGTGTTCTGAAATTGCATCTGCTTGTCCTGGGCTTGCCCCTGTAGGGACAGCATGGCTCCGAGCAGGAGGATAAAGGTGTGTTTCATGTTTATAAATGATTATTTGGAGATATTGAAATTGTTTGTTTCTACTATTTGCCCATCCCGGAGGAAGACTACCTGGTAATCCGCCTTATCCGTCCATTTCCCCTTTTCAGGGGTAAAGGTGAGGCTTGCTTTTTCATACGGTTGCAGGGGCTTGACCGTATGACGGCCCATTCCTGCCCCGGCTTGCTTGATTTCGACTGTCATTTCTCCTGATACCGATAGTCCGAAGTTCTGGACTTCCAGTTCGACTTCGTTCCGGCCTTCCCGGTAAACGGGACGTCGGCAGGACAATAGAGCCGGCTTGTAATCGACATAAGGCAGGTTCGCATATCCGAACAACAGTTTTCCGTTTTTATCCTTTCCGATCATCTTCGGAGCGAATTCATCCGGTGTGATGCCGCTTCCCTTACCGTCGAATGTCAGGATAAGGTCTTTTCCGGATGCTTCGGTTTTGACCACTTTACACCCTCTGCCGAAGTTCACTTCGTTGTATGAACCGAACCGCAGGGACGGCACATCGATCTCGCGGAGCGGGTCGAAGCCTTCTTCCGCCAGGACCTTGACCCGGATGGTTTCAGTGGAGGCCGTTATCGGTTTCTTGTTCAGGACGGACAATAGCATCCCCTTGTTCATCGGGATACAGATATTCTTCGAACTGTGGTTGTCATTGCCATGATCGTCCCATTTGACGGTGTCGATGACGGCAAAGTTCATCTGCTCTACACGTCCTTGTTTGTCTTGGAATACTTTAGGACGTTCGTATTTGAACCAATGCTCGACATGCCCGTCCCGATGGAAGGAGATGCCGGGCACATAGGCTTCCCCTTGTTCCGTCACCCAATGGATGCCGTCTTTGGAACGTTGGTAGAAGGCGATACGTCCCAGCCAGTCATTCACGATCAGGTGGTATTGCAGGGAATCCCGCCAGATGACCGGGTCCTCGAACTCTCCTTTGACAGGCGGATAAACCCGCTTGTCCGTGATCTGTTCGTAAGGGGCGATGCCGTCTTTGCTGATCCAGATGCCTCCTCCCCGGCAAACCATCAGATAAGAACCATCCTGCCTTTTGGCAAAGCTGAGGTTGCTCAGTCCTTCGATGATCTTCCGGTCGCGGGGATTGAACGTAAACTTTCCGTATTGCCAGGGGCCGTTGACCTGGTCGGCTATATAATATCCGTCGATGACATATACGACGATCCGGCCGTCGTTGAGGACGAAAGCCTCCGGGTTATGCCCTTTCCCGATTGTGTCTTGGATGGTGAAAGGCCCATGCAGATGATCGCCGGTTGCATGATAAACGGTTGAATTGGGCCATTCCATATGCCCTTTGGGTGCGCTTTCCGGCCATCCGCATACGAACAGATGGTATTTCCGGTCCGGCGTTTGGAGGATATTGCCTCCCCAGAACGAGATGTCGGGATGTTCGATACCGTTGTCGATATACCGGGGGCGTACGCTGTCCGCTCCCCACGTCTCTCCGGAGAGCGTGCCATCGGGCATTGCTTCGAAACGGTCCATGTAGCGTCCGCCTGTAATGAGGTGTTTCCATTCTGCCGGCCGTTCTCTTTCCGTGATTTGGGCGGTGAGTGGCAGGGGAGCCAGACAGGCTGTTGCTAATAGTAATTTTAATTTTTGTATGTTCATATGCTTCTGTATATACGATAATTTGCCCAGCAACGATTGTTACAAGGCAAATATAGCAGTCTTTCTTCACATAGTTAGTAAATGGATTCGGGTTTTTCCCGCGAAGCAGGTCCATACTGCGCATGATCAATTCTCTATCACTTCTAAAACATGGTGTTTTATCATATGATTGGAAACCAGCGTATTGCCTTCTTTAGCTTTTGAAAAAGCATATAAAATAATCGAATAAACAAATGTAAAAACGAATATAATAGGTATTAAATTGGCAAAATACGGTTCTTCATTCCACAAAAGCCCTCTCTTTTTTTAGCAAAGACAAGCACATAATTTCGTAAACACCCCCATGTTGCCATCCTTAACATCCGGGTGTAGAGAACTGGTACACCCGGGTGTAAGAGGGGGCAACATGGGGGTGTCCGGCAACTAAAGTACCGTGCCGGACAATGAAAACCACCCGGTTTTACCTATTTTATAGCCGTTTTTACATAAAATAATCGAGTGATTTGCAGGGATGGAAATAGGGTGTTTATCGTTTGTTTTATTTGTAATATGTTAATATGCAGATATGTATAAGCGGAATACCTGTTTCCTATCCAAGTTGCCAGTGATAGGATTGTGATACCGTAGTGATAGAGAAAACGGGCATATATCACTAAT
>ERZ791871.1369-NODE-1369-length-21631-cov-2.858361_pt1 | contig 21631 bp, 16 predicted proteins | sample MGYA00510280_ERZ791871 | MGnify/ENA primary metagenome ERZ791871 (study PRJEB30046, sample SAMN00792111) | human gut metagenome | study: EMG produced TPA metagenomics assembly of the A metagenome-wide association study of gut microbiota in type 2...
TGAAAAAGAAAAAATGGAACAAGTTAGCTTCAGTACTTTTGGTGATGGTGACGGTTATGTCACTTCTGTCTGGCTGTGGCGGGAAAAGTGCGGAAAAAGAAGACGCAGAAACCATCACAGTGTATTTATGGACCACAAGTCTGTATGAAAAATATGCATCATACATCCAGGAACAGCTCCCGGATATCAACATTGAATTTGTAGTAGGCAATAATAATCTGGATTTCTACCGTTTTCTGGATGAAAACGGCGGATTGCCGGATATTATAACCTGCTGCAGGTTTTCCCTCCATGATGCAAGTCCCCTGAAGGACAGCCTGATGGATCTTTCCACAACCAATGCTGCAGGTGCTGTCTATGATACATACCTTAACAGTTTCAGAAATCAGGATGGCAGTGTAAACTGGCTTCCTGTGTGTGCAGATGCCCATGGCTTTGTAGTGAACAAAGACCTTTTTGAAAAGTATGATATTCCTCTTCCAACGGATTATGAAAGCTTCGTTTCTGCCTGCCAGGCATTTGATGAGGTGGGTATCCGTGGGTTTACTGCAGACTATTACTATGATTATACCTGTATGGAAACATTGCAGGGTCTGTCTGCATCAGAGCTGTCTTCTGTGGATGGACGTAAGTGGCGTACCATCTACAGTGACCCGGACAATACAAAGAGAGAAGGTCTGGACAGTACCGTCTGGCCGGAGGCTTTTGAACGTATGGAGCAGTTTATTCAGGATACAGGGCTGAGCCAGGATGATCTGGATATGAATTATGATGATGTGGTTGAGATGTACAAAAGTGGTAAGCTTGCCATGTATTTCGGCAGTTCTGCCGGTGTAAAAATGTTCCAGGATCAGGGCATTAACACAACATTCCTGCCATTCTTTCAGCAGAACGGCGAAAAGTGGCTGATGACTACACCATATTTCCAGATAGCTTTAAACCGTGACCTGACACAGGACGAGACGCGCCGAAAGAAAGCAATGAAGGTACTGAACACAATGCTTTCAGAGGATGCGCAGAACCGGATCATTTATGATGGGCAGGATCTGTTAAGCTATAGCCAGGATGTGGATTTCCGGCTTACGGAATATCTGAAGGATGTGAAACCTGTGATCGAAGAAAACCATATGTATATCCGTATTGCGTCAAATGACTTTTTTTCCATTTCCAGGGATGTGGTGTCTAAGATGATCTCAGGAGAATATAATGCAGAGCAGGCTTATCAGTCATTTAATTCCCAGCTTCTTGAAGAAAAATCCACTTCTGAGGATATTGTGTTGGATTCAAAGAAAACTTATTCCAATCGTTTCCATACCAGCGGAGGTAATGAAGCCTATTCTGTTATGGCAAACACTTTGCGCAGTATTTATGGGACGGATGTGCTGATTGCAACAGGAAACAGCTTTACAGGAAATGTACTGAAGGCCGGTTATACAGAAAAAATGGCAGGCAACATGATTATGCCAAACGAGCTTTCCGCTTACAGCAGTGAGATGAGCGGGGCAGAACTGAAGGAAACGGTCAGAAACTTCGTAGAAGGCTACCAGGGAGGCTTTATCCCCTTTAACCGCGGCTCTCTGCCTGTGTTCAGCGGTATTTCTGTAGAAATCAAGGAAACGGATAATGGTTATACATTGAGTAAAGTTACAAAGAATGGAAAACAGATTCAGGACAAGGATACTTTTACTGTGACCTGCCTTGCAGAACCACAATATATGGAAGCTTATGCGGCAGAGGAAAATATTGCATTTGATGGAGGGGATACCTCTGTGGAAGATACCTGGACAACATATGTTTCAGATGGTAATGCCATTCTTGCAGAGCCTGAAGACTATATTACTCTGAGGTGAGAAGAATGGATGTTAAGAATCATAATACAAACAGAAAGAAACGGGTTGTGAGAAAACGATGGAATACAGCAGTTCTTATTGTTCTATTCATTGGAATCCTTTTGACTGTTTTCCGATATTTGGAGTTTGTATCGAAGACTGTTTATGAGGAAAGTGTTTCTCACCTGACAGAAATTTTTCATCAGTCTGATAATATGCTAAGTGAGCTGACAAATAAGAATCTGACTTATCTCCATATATGGGGGGAATATCTGCAGAATACTTCCGATGAAAGTGAAATTCGTGAGTATATAGAGAAAGCACAGGAAGATGCAGGCTTTTTAGATTTTTATTTCCTGTCAGCGGACGGGAACTATAAGATGGTAACAGGTGAAACCGGCTATCTGGGATTACAGGAAAATATTGAAGATGAGATCCGACAGGGAAATGATGTGATAACCAATGCAACAGTTCCCGGAAAATCCCAGCTCCTTGTTTTTGCCACTCCCAAGCCTCATGGAAGTTATCAGGGCTTTGAATATGATGCAATTGCCATTGCCTATGAAAACTCTGATATTGTAAATGTGCTGAATATTTCTGCTTTTAATGGAAATGCCCAGAGTTATGTGGTTCATCCGGATGGTCGTGTTGTTGTGGATCATTCCTCTGAGTCATGGGGAGAGGTGTATAATTTCTTTGGGATTCTGAGAGAGCATTCCAATATGTCTGAAAAAGAGATCCTTAAACTTTCAGAAGAGTTTAAGGAAGGACATACAGATGCAATGCTGATAAATCTGGATGGAAAGGATTACTATCTGGTCTATGAGAAATCCAAACCTCAGGACTGGATCTTTCTGGGACTTGTCCAGGCTGACATCGTTAATGCCAGTATGAATGTTCTGCAGCGTAGCACTATGCTGCTTGTAAGTGCAATAGCGGTGTGTGTTGCCGGTCTTTTTATTGGAATTATTCTCTGGAAAAACAAGGTAAACCTGAAGAGAAAGGATACGGAGATTCTTTACAGGGACGAGCTGTTTCAAAAGCTGTCAATGAGTGTGGATGACGTTTTCCTGATGCTGGATGCCAAAACATATAAAGCAGATTACGTCAGTCCCAATGTGGAAAAACTGCTGGGAATTAAAGTAGAACAGATCCGTAAAGATATTTGTGTTCTGGGAAAACTGTATCCTAAGGATGTTGAAGATCCGGAGAAGAATTATCTGGAAGAAATCCAGGTTCATGAGCAGCAGGAATGGGATTTTGAATATGTTCATCAGAAAACAGGAGAACACCGCTGGTTTCATAATGTTGCAATGTGCAGCGAGGTAAACGGAAAAAAGAAATATATCCTGGTTCTGTCAGATCGTACCTCTGACAGAAAAATGAATCAGGCGCTTTCTGAGGCGGTCCGCTCTGCGGAGACTGCAAACAAGGCAAAGAGCACCTTCCTTTCCAATATGTCTCATGATATCCGGACACCAATGAATGCAATCATTGGTTTTACCACATTGGCTGTAAGCAACATTGATGATAAAGAAAGGGTACGGGATTATCTGGGTAAGATTCTTTCCTCCAGTAATCATTTGCTCTCACTGATCAATGATATCCTGGATATGAGCCGTATTGAGAGCGGAAAGATTCATCTGGAAGAAACGGAAGTCAGTCTGTCAGAGGTTCTTCATGATCTGAAAACCATTATCAGCGGACAGATCCATGCGAAACAGCTGGAGCTTTACATGGATGTCATGGATGTTACCAATGAGGATGTTTATTGTGACAAGACGAGGCTGAATCAGGTGCTGCTGAATCTTTTGTCCAATGCGATCAAGTTTACTCCTGCAGGCGGAACCGTTTCTGTCCGGCTGAGAGAGTATCCGGGTACACAGAGAGGCTGTGAACTGTACGAAATCCGGGTAAAGGATAACGGAATCGGCATGAGTCAGAAATTTGTACAGAAGATCTTTTCTCCTTTTGAGAGAGAGCGGACTTCCACTGTAAGCAGGACTCAGGGTACAGGACTGGGCATGGCTATCACCAAGAATATCGTGGATATGATGGGCGGAACCATTGAGGTTCAGACAGAACAGGGCAAAGGTACTGAATTTATTATCCGTCTGCCATTGCGGATTCAGCCTGAGAACCACCGTATAGAGAAAATCGCAGAGCTGGAAGGTCTGAAAGCATTGGTAGTAGACGATGATTTCAATACCTGTGACAGTGTGACTAAGATGCTTGTGAAGGTTGGAATGCGTTCGGAATGGACACTTTCCGGTAAGGAGGCTGTTCTCCGTGCACGGCAGTCTATGGAAATGGGTGATGCATTCCACGCTTATATCATTGACTGGCGTCTGCCTGATATGAACGGCATTGAAGTTACCCGTCAGATCCGCAGTCTTGGTGATGATACGCCGATCATTATCCTGACTGCTTACGACTGGTCAGATATTGAAGTGGAAGCCAGGGCAGCAGGGGTGACTGCGTTCTGTGCCAAACCTATGTTTATGTCAGATATCAGAGAGACTCTGATGGCTGCTATCGGCCAGAAGCAGGCTGAGGCAGAGGATAATATTCTTCCGGCAGCAGATTCAGATTTCAGAGACAGGCGCATACTGCTTGTGGAAGATAATGAACTGAACCGTGAAATTGCAGTAGCGCTCCTTAGTGAATATGGTTTTCAGGTTGATACAGCGGAAGATGGAGCAGAGGCTGTGGAGAGAGTCAGGAATTCAAGGCCCGGGGATTATGATCTGGTGCTTATGGATGTGCAGATGCCTGTAATGAATGGATATGAGGCTACTGAGCGGATCCGTTCACTGGATGATCCGGCACTGGCGGGAATTACGATCCTTGCCATGACTGCCAATGCTTTTGACGAAGACAGAAAGAAAGCACTGGCATGTGGTATGAATGGATTTTTATCCAAGCCAATTGTTATAGAGGAACTGATCAGTACATTACAAAACAGTCTGGGGTAAGTTTAACTGAATCAGGTAAGTTTTCTGTTTGAACTGTGATAATGGGATATGAAAAGTGGTTTGATGAAAGCAAGGAGGAGCAACGAATGATTTGTGGAATGACGTATTTTCAGATATGTCTGTATTTTCTTATTTATTCTTTTGGCGGTTGGGTTGTTGAAGTTATTTTTCATGCAGTAGCGTTGGGAAAAGTTATAAACAGAGGTTTCCTGAATGGACCGGTCTGCCCGGTATATGGATTTGGGGTGCTTTCTGTTTTTGCTTTGCTCAATACAATTCAGGGCAGCGGGCGTCAGATGAGTGATGGAATGATTTTTGTGTTTGGAATTGTTCTGGCAACTGCGGTGGAACTGGTTGCAGGCTGGCTGTTGGATGTGTGTTTCCACGCAAGATGGTGGGATTATTCAGATAAACCCTTCAATTTTCATGGCTACATATGCCTGGAGTTTTCTCTGATCTGGGGACTGGCTATCGTTATGGTAGTAAAAGTTTTCCAGAAGTATGTAGAGGCACATGCGTTACATACACCTGCAACTTGGGAATGGATTGTGATAGCAGTTTTGTATGCTGTGTATCTGACAGATTTTATTGTGACGGTAGCAGTGATCCAGGGACTGAATAAAAAGCTTACCAGACTGGATAAGGTTCGCTCAGATCTGAGAATTGTAAGTGATAAACTGAGTGATACACTGGCTACGACTACGATTGGCACAGCACAGAAAGTGGGAGAAGGAAAGGTTCAGGCAACTCTTGCAGCAGCAGAACTGCGTGATGCAACTGCCGCACAGCGAGAAAAATCTATCGAAATGCTTCGTATAAAAAGAGCGGAGCTTCAGGCTCAGTTTGAGGAACTGTCCAGTTCTATTACCAATCATACCGTTGTCGGTCAGGGGCGTATCATCAAGGCATTTCCGAAGATGCAGCACAGAGACTATTCCGAACTGATTCAGGAGCTGAAAAAGAGATTAAAATAGATTAAAATGCAGAGGGAGGCTTCAGGTGAACAGACAGGCAGTACAAACCTTAAAGACTTATTTTGGATATGATACCTTCAGAGAAGGGCAGGAGAGTGTTGTGGAGTCCATTCTGGAACACCGGGATGTGCTTGCAATCATGCCGACAGGAGCCGGAAAATCCATCTGTTATCAGGTACCGGCACTGATGCTGTCAGGAATTACGATTGTAATTTCTCCTCTGATCTCACTGATGCAGGATCAGGTAAAGGCTTTGAATGAAGCGGGAATACATGCCGCATTTATCAATTCTTCACTGTCGGAAAGTCAGATTAGCAAGGCGTTGTACCTGGCAGCAGGAGGAAGATACAAAATTATTTATGTTGCACCGGAACGTCTGGAAAATTATGAGTTTCTGGAATTTGCCAGACAGGTGGAGATTTCCATGGTGACAGTGGATGAGGCACATTGTATTTCACAGTGGGGCCAGGATTTCAGACCAAGCTATGTCAAAATCGTAGACTTTGTAAAAAATCTTCCCGGTCGTCCGATCGTCAGTGCTTTTACCGCAACTGCAACAGAGGAAGTAAAGAACGACATTCTCTGCACTCTAAATCTGGAAGATCCGAAAGTAGTGATCACCGGGTTTGACAGAAAGAATTTATATTACAGCGTGGAAAATATCCGGCGAAAAGACGATTTTGTGATGGATTACATAGACAGACATCCAACAGAGAGCGGGATTATTTACTGCTCTACAAGAAAAAATGTGGACAATCTTTTTGAACTGCTTTTCCAAAAAGGAGTTGCTGTTACCAGATATCATGCAGGACTGAATAATGAAACCAGAAAAAAGAATCAGGATGATTTCATTTACGACAGAACCCCCGTTATTATTGCAACAAATGCATTTGGAATGGGGATTGATAAATCCAATGTGAGATATGTGATCCATTACAATATGCCGCAGAGTATGGAGAATTATTATCAGGAGGCAGGACGTGCAGGGCGTGACGGAGAGAATTCCCAGTGCGTTCTATTGTTTTCTGCACAGGATGTTATAATCGACCGAATGCTTCTGGATAACAAAGATTTTTCCGATGTGGATGAAGAGGATGAATTTCTCATTCGTCAGCGGGATATACGAAGGCTTCAGATCATGGAAGGATATTGTAAAACAACAGGATGTCTGCGAAATTATATTCTGGAGTATTTCGGTGAAAAGACCTTCGGTCCCTGTGATAATTGTGGAAATTGCCACAGAGAATACCATGAGACAGATATGACCAGAGAGGCGAAGTGGGTAGTGAACTGTGTAGCTGAGACGAGAGGAAGGTATGGACTGACAATTGTGCTTGGTACTTTGCTGGGGGCTAAGAGAGCCCGGTTGAGGGAGCTTGGAGCAGATAAGTATAAATCTTATGGAGCATTGAATGATCACAGTGAGGCAGAACTCAGGGCACTGATCAGCCAGATGACTGAGATGGGATATCTCTATCAGACACAGGAACGTTACAGTGTGCTGAAACTGGGCGATATTTCTCCGCTAAGAGATGAAAATACTCACGTGATCATGCGTACTTACGAGGAAAAAGAACCGGATAAAAAGAAAAAGCCCCAGAAATCTGTCAGAAAACGCAGTACAGATGCGCTTACGGCAGCAGGTTACGATTTATTTGAAGCTCTGCGGAAACTTCGTCTGGAAATTGCAAAAGAGGAAGCCATGCCTCCATATATCGTGTTCAGTGATAAGACGCTGATAGATATGTGCATCAAATGTCCATCAAATGAAGAAGAAATGCTGGAGGTTTCCGGTGTGGGCGAGAATAAGCTAAAGAAATACGGTCAGAGATTTCTGGAAGAGATACAGAAGTTCTGCCTGGAACGTCCGAATGCGGTTTTGAGTATGTCGGAAGATGAAAATGGTAATCCCTGAGAACAAAGGTTGGAAAACAGATGAATATAGAAAAATATACGGAAGAATTAATCACATTGAGACATTACTTTCATCAACATCCGGAGCTGGCACTTCAGGAAGTGGAGACGTCTGCATATATCCGGAAATATCTGGAGAAACTGGGATATGAGATTGTGCCGATAGAACCTACAGGATTGATCGCGGAACTTCCATCTCTGAGAAACAGGGAGAAACTGGTTGTACTCAGGGCGGAGATGGATGCATTGCCCATACAGGAGCAGACAAATCTACCATATGCATCAGTAAATCAGGGATGTATGCATGCCTGCGGTCACGATATGATCCTGGCAGCAGCACTGATCCTTGCAAAAATTGTGGCAGAAGAGCAAAGAATGCAGGAAAGTTTTCCGGTCAGGCTCCGGTTCCTTTTTGAACCTGCAGAGGAGATTGGTGAAGGTGCAAAAAGAATGCTTCAGGCCGGAGCATTAGAGAATCCGAAAGCAGATGCATTTCTGATGTTTCATTACGCAGCGGACATGACATTTGGAATGGCAGTGCATCAGGGACAGGCATCTTCCATGATCAACAGTATGCAGATTCATGTTCATGGAAAATCCAGTCACTGGTGTGAAGCGGATAAGGGGATTGATGCAATTTATGCAGCTGCTCAAGTGATAAGTGCCATTCATGATCTGAATGAAAGTTTTGGAAAACAGCATCCGGATGCAGGAAAATATATTGTGGGTACGGGTACGATCCATGGCGGTGAATATACGAATATTATTGCAGACCATGTGGTATTAAACGGAAATATACGCGCAGTTCATGAAGAAACTTACATGGCACTTGAGCACGAGCTGGAGAGAAATCTGCAGGAAATTGAAAAGCAGACTGGCACACAGATCCGTATGGAATTTCCAAAAGATCCGGTATATGCGTTTGCCAATGATGAGGAACTTACAGAGACAGCAAAGGCAGTGGGTGAAGAAGTATTCGGGGATAAGTTTGTCCTGGAAGGAGAAGATGAGCTGTTTCTTTCCGGTGACAACGCATACAGATATTTTAGAGAAACCAGAGGACTTTTCACAGTATTTCTTGCGGGAATACCAGGAGAAAATCATCCTCTGCATCATCCGAAATTTCAATTGGATGAGAGGATACTGCCGTACAGCGTGGAAGCATTGTATAAGATTATAACTACATTATGAGTATTGCAATTTTGGAAAATAATGAATGGTGATGTGGTTCAGCAGAGCGTGAAATTCTACTGAACTGGATCAATGTATTATTTACGCAGATTGCTATGGAAGGAACGTCAGCAGGATGGATAATTTGTATCTGTTCTGCTGTTTTTTGAGTATACTCGTAATAATTTCAGAGAATACTGTAAATTGACCAAATTAAGTAAGCCCTGCTTCAATTGAGGATATCCACCTGACTCTATAAAAAATCTCATAAATAAATGAAAAAAATTACCAAAAGGACTTGAAAATTGGATTAAAATAGTATAATATAAAAACATAAACAAATTAAGAATGCATAGCAACTATAACTTATTAACGTTGAGTGACAGCAGATTGCTGAATAGTAACGGACAGACGATATACTATAAAGAAAGAATTGAGGGCAGAAATATGAAGATTACAGATACCATTAAATATGTCGGAGTGAATGACCATCAGGTAGATTTGTTTGAGGGACAGTATGCAGTGCCAAACGGAATGGCATATAATTCCTATGTGATTCTGGATGACAAGGTTGCAGTTATGGATACTGTAGATGCCAATTTCAAACATGAATGGCTGGATAATCTTGAACAGGCACTTGGCGGACGTAAGCCGGACTATCTGATCGTTCAGCATATGGAGCCTGACCATGCAGCAAATGTAGCGAACTTTCTGGAAGTATATCCCGGCACTACAGTAGTAGCCAATGCGAAGACATTTGTAATGATCAAGAATTTCTTCGGACTGGATCTGGAAGGGCAGAAACTGGAAGTAGAGAATGGTTCTACATTGAGCCTGGGAAACCACAATCTTACTTTTGTATTTGCACCAATGGTACACTGGCCGGAGGTTATGGTGACTTATGACAGTACAGATAAAGTTCTTTTTTCAGCAGATGGATTTGGTAAGTTCGGTGCTCTGGATGTGGAAGAAAACTGGGATGATGAAGCAAGAAGATACTTTATCGGTATTGTTGGTAAATATGGCGCACAGGTACAGAGACTTCTGAAAGTAGCAGCTACTCTGGATATTCAGATCATCTGTCCGTTACATGGTCCGGTACTTACAGAAAATCTGGGACATTATATCAGCCTCTATGATACCTGGTCCTCTTACACACCGGAGGAAGAAGGAATCGTAGTTGTATATACTTCTGTATACGGACATACCAAAGAAGCAGTCAATCAGTTTGTGGAGAAATTAAAGAGCAAGGGATGTCCGAAAGTAGTTGTTTATGATCTGGCAAGAGATGATATGTCTCAGGCACTCAGTGATGCATTCCGTTACAGTAAGCTGGTACTGGCAACAACTACCTATAATGCAGGAATCTATCCGTTTATGAATGACTTTATTACCCGTCTGGCAGAGCATAATTTCCAGAACCGCACAGTGGGCCTTATTGAAAACGGTTCCTGGGCACCTCTGGCAGCAAAAGTAATGAAAAATATGCTTTCTGAATGCAAGAAGATCAACTGGCTGGACACCACAGTGAAGATTATGTCCGCAGTAAATCAGGAAAACAGAGATCAGATGGAAGCGATGGCTTCCGAGCTTTGTAAGGAATATATTGCAAAGAATGATGAACTGGCAAATAAAAATGATATGACAGCATTATTCCGCATTGGTTATGGTCTCTATGTAGTGACATCAAATGACGGTAAAAAGGATAACGGACTGATCGTCAATACAGTTACCCAGCTGACAGACTCTCCGTTCCGCGTTGCAGTTAATATCAATAAGACAAATTATTCTCACCATGTTATCAAGCAGACAGGGGTGATGAATGTAAACTGTCTCTCTGTAGAAGCTCCGTTCTCTGTATTTGAACAGTTTGGTTTCCAGAGTGGAAGAAGCGTGGATAAATTTGCGGGACAGAAGGTGAATCGTTCTGATAACGGACTGATATTCCTGGACAAATATATCAATGCATTTATGTCCCTGAAAGTAGAGCAGTATGTAGATCTGGGAACTCACGGAATGTTCATCTGCAGTGTGACAGAAGCTCGCGTGGTAAGTGACCAGGAGACAATGAGCTACACCTATTATCAGAAAAATGTAAAACCGAAACCTGAAACAGAAGGTAAGAAAGGATTTGTATGTAAAGTCTGCGGATATATCTACGAAGGCGATGAACTTCCGGAAGATTATATCTGCCCACTGTGTAAACATGGAGCTGTAGACTTCGAGCCGATTGGATGAAAGATTTCTCTTGTTAAACTGCTAAAGAGTGACATTCTGTCATGTGAATATTTGTCGAGATTTCAGAGTGATCTGATTGATAAAATAAAAAATAGAGATTGTCAGTGGTTAAATCGCTGACAATCTCTATTTTTGCTCCAATATGGTACTATTATTAAATACTGTTTCAGTACTATTTCAAATTTACATTCCAAAATGGTGTATTGATATTATAATGTAAAAATTTGATAAAGTCAAAATATAAAAAATAAATCCATTGAAATAGTATTGAAAATATAAAAGTATAGTGATACAATAAAAAAAGAAAGGACGAAGAGAGGAGGAACTGAGATGACAGAACTTAAACTGGAATTTGAATTGGAAAATGCGGAATTGCCAATAGATTATGATAAAGTGATATTAAGCTTTATGAAAGCAGCAATTGAAAATTTTTCGCCGGATTTATTTGACAGGTTATACAACAAGCGGGAGTCTGTGATAAAGACTTATTGCTGGACATGCTATTTGCCTCATGCCCAATTTACTTCAGACACAATTAAACTTGGAGCAAATAAATTTATGTTAACTTTTTCTGATATTGATATGGGAGAATTACTGATATTTTTTAATGCATTTAGTCTTATGAAGCATAAAATATTCCATATGAACAGAAATTCCATGAAACTGTTGTCGGTGAAAACAAGGAAACTTCAGACAATTAAAGAAACGGAATTGATTGTAAAAATGCAGAGTTCATTAATAGCGAGAAAACATAATAGTGATGATAATACTGATGTTTATTATACCTTTGATGAGCCGGAATTTTCGGATATTGTAAAGGAGAATCTGAAAATCTTTTTACAGAGGATAAACATAGAGTGCGATACAAGTGATTTTTCTATTGTACCTTTAAAAGGAAAAAAGGTAGTTACAAGAATTATGGGGCAATTTGTAGATGGAAATATTGGTATCTATAAAATAACAGGAAATCTCAGACTGTTGGAAATATTGTATGCAGCTGGAATTGGAACCAGACGTTCTGCTGGACACGGAAAATTTGAAATCATATTTTAGTAGGAGGCGGTGATTTCTTGGATAAATATGTAATTACATTGGGGGATTTCCTGAAGAATGCAGGAATCGTAGGTTTCAGATATATGTTAGAAGCAGCAGATGCAAAAGAAGATTCAGACTTTGGCATTACGCAAGACGGACAAGGATTATGGATTGATATGGATTTCGCATTGAATGCTGACTGGACAGACATGTACTTTAAAGCCTGTGTACAGTATTTTGGACCATTTACAGTTTATCAGGGAGTCCTTGACAGAATTAGTAAGTGTATAGATAAAATTCAGATTGGAAAATGGAATCCAGGAAAGGAAGAAAAGGAAGATCTGAAATTTATTAATGACAAACTGCTTTCTAATAGTTATCAGGCTGGATTTGAAAATATAAAACATGATATAGAAATGCAGGAAGTATACCAAATTCTAAAAAAGGATAAACTCAATGACAAGTTAGACGTGACAGATTTGGAAAAACGATTAATTGATTTGGAAAAATTTCTTCAGCAACCAAAGTGCAGGGAAACATTTATTATGAAAAGTGTGATATATACATATATTAATCGTTTTTGGAGCGGAAAGTGTTTTTTACTGCGGGCAAATGCAAAAAAAGATATGCGGGAATTATTTGAAAAAGATTTTTCCGAGCCGTTTAGGAAATATCTGAAGACAGATCATGTAAAAGCAAAAGATTTATGCATTGACTGTGGAGCAACGATAGGACCTAAAGAGAAGAATTCAATTGCATTTATGAATGAAGTGGGGGATGATTTTACAAGAAAACGTTCTGCTTTCTGGGATTGCAAAGTAGATGCATTTCTTTGTCCGGGATGTACGTTTGTTTATGCTCTGAGTCCGTTGGGATTTCGGCTGTTTGTAAATAAATTTGTCTTTATGAATATTAATAATGATATTCATGCATTATTGGATGTTAATTCGAAAAACGGAACTGACAGTATAGAGGGAGAAAAAAAGGAGGATGAAAAATATTCGCAGTGGTTTGCCCGAACAATTAATATATTGCTGAAAGAAAAAACGAAAGAGATTTCTAATATTCAGGTGATTTTGCGTGGAATAAGGGCAGAAGACAGGTATCTGCTTGGTATTGTTCATAAAAGTATGCTGGACATTATAAGTATGCCTGGTACTTCAAATGCATTGCAATTGTTGGGGAAATATCCTTATATAAAAATTAAGAATGAATTTGTCAATATACATGAAATAGTGGTTATTAATCTGCTGCAATATCGTAATCAATATCAATTGCTGGATAAGGTATTGAAAGCGGCTGTTGAAACAGGCTCATTAAATTTTTATGTTAACTGTATATATGAAATTCAGCTGCGGTCAGAAATTGTATATTATACAGAAGAAGAGAAGAGAAAGGAGATTGCTATGTACACAAGTATGAAAAAAAGTGGAGCAGATTTAAGAAGAGCAATCATGTCTGCTAAGGGTGAGTCTTCCGGCGAATGCCTGCGGGGAATGGAATATCAGTTGTTGAATGCTCTGTCTGTAAGAAATGTAGAGAAATTTATGGATATTGTATTGCGACTGTATAGTGCGTACGGATCACGTAAAAACGAAAATGGTCAGGAGTTGTTAATTCCAACAGGTCTTGTACAAATGCTGGGAAATTCGGAAAAATTTACAAGATATGGATATGCATTTGTAATGGGATTGGAAGGATGCTATGAGAAAAAGGAGGAAAAATGATTATGAAAAGAGAAGGCTTAACTATTACGATGATTTTTCTGGCAGAAAGTGCAAATTATGGGGAAGGGATTGGAAACATTTCTTCTCTCAAAAAAATGACGAGGGGAAATCATGAGCAGTATTCTTATATTTCCAGACAGGCTATGAGATATAATATTGTGCAGCAGTCTAATTGGGATACAACTCCGGTGGATGGAAAAAGCGGAGTTGTACAGTTTGCACCATCTGCAACTATTAAAGATTACCCCGAAATTGATTTGTTTGGATACATGAAAACAACAGCGAAAGGTGATGAGCAAAAGGGAGGTGCTGCTACGAGATCTGCAGTTGCCAGACTTAGCAATGCTATTGCTTTGGAACCATTTCAGGGAAATCTGGAATTTCTTACTAATATGGGACTGGCTGTAAGAGTAAATCTGGAAAATGGAATTGCGCAAAGTGAGGTTCATCGTTCTTATTACGCATATACTATGTCAATTGATTTGGACAGAGTAGGTATAGATGGAGAGATTGATATTGATAAAGAAGAAAAGGCAGAACGTGTGAAGATCCTGTTGGATACTATGCAATATCTATATAGAGATATCAAAGGAAGACGTGAAAATTTGAGTCCGTTATTTGTTATTGGAGGAAGATATAGCAGAAAAAATCCGTTTTTTGAAAACAGGGTAAAGGTTGATGATAATAAAATAAATGTAGAAACGTTACAGGAATTGATTAAAGATAATGAACTTGCCGGATATACTTTTACCGGAATTACGTCAGGTATTTTTGATAACGAAAAGATTGTCAGAGAAGAGTTAAAAGCAGAATCTGTTGGAACAGTATTTAAGCATTTGAAAGAGGAAGTGAATCTATATTATGGAGAAAGCAATTAGATTACAGTGTTTTCAAAATCTGGTCAATTATAGAAAACCCAGCAGTTTTATTATTAAAGAAACATTTCCATTACCTCCTTATTCCACTGTACTGGGAATGATTCATGCTGCATGTGGTTATACGGAATTTCATCCAATGAACCTTTGCATTCAAGGAACAAATTGTGGTACAGTGTCAGAATTATATACGCGATATTCTTTTTCATCGGGAGCTAAATTTGAGGAAGGAAGGCATCAGATTTGCATTGAAGATGATGAAAAATATGGTATTTTTCGTGGAATTGCAAATGTAGAACTTATATGCGAAAATCGTATGGTTATTCATATTGTTCCAGATGAAGAAGACTTTGATACGGTATATCAATCATTAAAAAATCCTCCACAATATTTGGCACTGGGACGATATGAAGATCTTCTGGACATAGAACGAGTTGATATTGTAAGAATTCATCCGGAAAATGAAGTGGATTTGAAAAGAGATATGTATATTCCGGTAGAAAATGAATGGGAAAAGGATGAAGAAAAGATAAAAATCAAAAATCCAAGAATGACTATTTATAATCTTACAAAAGAATATGAAATTACAAAGCAGGGATTACGGCGATGGAAAAAGAAAAATGGAAGAATCAAAGCATATTATTGTCCGCAGGGAATGACGTTAAGAAAAGGTGCGTATGTAGATAATATTGAAGAGGATGCTGCTATAGTTTTCTGTTAATAACCTGTTGTATAAATATATAGAGCAAGGCAGCTATGGAGGCTGTCTTGCTTCAGAAAGGATTATATGTATGGAGTACTATGCAAAGTCAAAAAAAGTACAATTCACTTCGGAGCGGATCAATGAAATAAAGAAAAATATGAAGAATATTGAGGAATGTTTGAAAGAGAATCTTACCGAAACAGATGTTGAGATATTGAATAGTAGTATTACCGATATAGCCGAAAAAACTGAAGAAAAGCAGAAAACATTGAAAGAACATCATAAGGACATAGTAACATGTGCTGAGATGTTTTTTTTAGAATATGGGGAATATTTTACTGAAAAAGAAAAAAACTGGTGGTTGAGGCATGCAGGATTCATGATCTGGGAAAGGTTAATCTTGTTTTTCAGGCAATGATATGTCCGAAATTAGCTGAAAAATTTCATATAGATGTAAGAAAAACTTCGCAGATTCCACATGGCTTTTTAAGTGCTGTTACTATTTCTTTAGATGAATTTGATGATTTGTCGGAATTGTTTTCGGATAAAGATTTTGGACCATTTATTACAGCGGTTTATTATCATCATGACAGGGAGGATCATTATAACAGTCCGGCAATTAGAAAATATGCTGAAAAGTATTATATGAAACAGATTGAAGAATATCTGAATAGAAAAATCAGAAAATTAAATTGCAGTAATTTAGATGATTTACTGTTTCGTAACAATGTATATACTGGAAAATATATACCAGATTCAAATGCCTGGAAAGAATATTTATTGATAAAAGGCTTGCTTAATAAATTTGATTATACAGTCAGTGCAGGATATGAAAATGCAGAAAGCGCCATTGATCTTCATGAAAAAAAATTGGTAAAGAATATAGAAAAATTTCTAAACGGAAAAGAATTAAGGCCGGCGCAAAAATTTATGAAGATGAATAGAGATAAAAATCTGATTGTTATAGCACCTACAGGATCTGGAAAAACAGAAGCATCGCTATTATGGATGAATGGTGAAAAAAGTTTTTATACATTACCGTTGAAGGTATCTTCTAATGCGATATATTTACGTATAAAGGAAAATTATGAATATAAAGACGTTGCATTGTTACATTCTGATGCTATGGCGGTGTATTTAAGAGAGTATAATGGTAATGAAGATATTGGAGAGAAATATGAAAGGTCAAAAATGTTGTCACAACCATTGACTGTCTGTACAGTTGACCAACTGTTTAGATTTGTATACAGAGCATTAGGAACAGAGATATTTGCAGCTACATTGAAATATTCAAAGTTGGTTCTGGATGAGATTCAGGCATATGAACCACGTGTAATTGCAACTATTATATATGGATTAAAAATGATACAGGAAATGGGTGGCAAATTTGCAATTATTACAGCAACTTTTCCACCTGTACTTAAATATTTTATGGAACAATATGGTTTGGTTGAGGGAAAACAATACATATTCAAAGATTTCACCGGAAAAGAATATCAGGTGGAGAAATATCCAAGACATAAAGTTGAAATCAGACATTCGGAAATGAATTTAGATGAAATCAGGCTGCGAGGAAAAAATAGAAAAGTGTTAGTTATCTGTAATACTGTTTCTAAAGCTCAGAAGCTTTATAAGAAATTAGAGGGAGAAAATGTATGGCTTTTACATTCAAAATATATTAGAAGAGACAGAGCATTTCTGGAAAGGAAAATTATGGGATTTTCGGAGTCAGGTGAATCTGGAATATGGATTACAACTCAAATAGTTGAGGCTAGTTTAGATATAGATTTTGATATTTTGTATACAGAAATGTGTACGGCAGATAGTCTTTTACAGAGAATGGGAAGATGTAATCGTAAAGGTCGTTATTGTCCGAATGAGGCGAACATTGTTGTATTTGATAATAGAAATGGAGTCAGTGAAGGAAAAAGACGGAGTGTTTATGAAGACAAATTATATGACAGGTCTTTGGAATTACTGAGCAAATACGAACACATATTATTTTCTGAAGATAAAAAAACTGCATACATGAATGAGGTTTATAGTGTAGATGGTGTGAAAGAAACCATATACTTTGAAAACATTCAAAAAGATTTAAAATTATTCTCTGAAATTCATCCAACGGAGTATTCTGCTGATGAGGCTGAAGTTCGGGATATCAGAAGTGTAACTATTGTTCCGGAAAATGTTTATGTTGAAAACCAGAATTTATTCGAATACGGAGTAGAGTTTTTGAAGAAACCTAATATGAGCAGGGAAGCCAGAAGCCTGATAAAATCAAAATTGGAAAATCTTACATTAAGTTTAAATCTCTATCAAAAATTTCCGGCAGAAGTGGACAGAACTACAATTGGGGTAAGCGAAAACAGAAAAATTACAGATATTCACAGAGCACAGTATAATTATGAATTTGACATTGAAAGCGGGAAAGGACGTGGAATATTGTTTGATGAACAATTAGAATTGGATGGAATATTTGTGTAAATATGGAGCGTGGATATGGAAAATCGGATAACAGGAGTGATGATTTACTATTATTTTGTATGCAGACGAAAACTCTGGTATTTTTGTCATGAAATCCGAATGGAAGCAGAAAATGAGGATGTCATATTAGGAAAAATACTTGATGAAAGCAGTTACAGTAAAAATGAGAAGCATATAAATATTGATAACATTATTAACATTGATTTTATAAGTGAACATAAAGAATTGCATGAAGTGAAGAAAAGCAAAGCAGTAGAGGACGCTGGAATATGGCAGGTTAAGTACTATCTATATTATTTATGGAAACGTGGAGTCAAAGGGATTAAAGGAAAGGTTGACTATCCGCTGTTAAAAAAGTCGGTGATAGTTGAGCTATCAGAAAATGATATAAAAACGCTGGAGAAGATTATTGGTGAAATTACAGAGATAGAGTGCATGGATACGCCACCGATGATTGTAAACTCTAAATTATGTAAAAAATGTGCTTATTATGATTTGTGTTTTATATAAACATTCAATTTATAATTAGGAGAAGGTTATGAAGCAAAGCTTTTATGTTTATAATAATGGGGATTTGAAACGTAAAGATAATACATTGCAATTTACAACCTATGAAGGTGAAAAGCGAGATATTCCAATAGAGCGAATATCAGATATTTATGTGATGTCAGAAATGTCTTTTAATACAGCATTTATCAATTACATTTCTCAGTATGGGATACCAGTTCATTTCTTTAATTACTATAATTTTTATACTGGAAGTTATTATCCGAGAGAAAGCCTGTTGGCAGGACAGCTATTGGTAAAACAGGTGGAAAACTATACGGACTATGAGAAAAGAATGATACTTGCAAAAAAAATTTATAGAAGCTGCGGCAGATAATATTTACAGGAATTTGAGATATTATAATGGAAGAGGAAAGGATGTAGCGGAATATCTTAGAGATGTGGATTCATTGCGGAAGCAGATTGGAAAAACAAAAACAATAGAAGAATTAATGGGGTTTGAAGGAAATATCCGAAGAAGGTATTATGCAGCGTGGAATGTAATCGTAAATCAGGAAATAAAATTTGAAAAAAGAGTTATGCATCCACCAGATAATATGATTAATTCGTTGATTTCATTTGTGAATACATTGATTTATACAAAAGTGCTTAGTGAAATTTATCATACGCAGTTAAATCCGACAATCAGTTATTTACATGAGCCTGGGGTAAGACGATTTTCTTTGAGCTTGGACATTGCAGAAGTGTTTAAACCACTGATCGGAGACAGATTGATTTTTTCACTGTTAAATCGAAAGCAGATTACGGAAGATAGCTTTACGAAGGAATTAAATTTTTTACATTTGAAAAAAGATGCGTCTAAACTGATTGTCTCAGAACTCGAAAAAAGGTTGAAACAATCAGTGATGCATAAAGACTTAGGCAGACAGGTATCTTATCAGTATTTATTAAGATTGGAATCATATAAACTGATAAAACATCTGATTGGCGAAAAAGAATATGAGGGATTCAGAATATGGTGGTGAGTTATGTATATAGTATTAGTTTATGATGTAAGTCAGGAAGAAAACGGTGCAAGACGCTGGTCAAGAATTTTTAAAATATGTAAAAAATATCTGACGCACATCCAAAATTCTGTATTTGAAGGTGAATTGTCAAAAGGACAGCTGGCACAGCTGCAAAAAGAATTAAAAGAGTATATTGATAAAGAATTAGATTCTGTAATTATTTTTAAATCTCGGCAGGAAAAATGGTTGGATAAAGAATTTTGGGGTAGGAAGGATGATTTAACGAGTTTCATATTATGATTGTCGACGTCAGATAGAGTAAAAACTTCAGGAGGTCGACAATGCTTGAGATATCAGGAAAATTTCAAAAATGAGAGCTGTCCAGAAAGATAAAAATAAGTATAAAAATAATGAAGTGACAAGATTGACAGAAAGTGGTAAGATTATATCTGTATTGTAAGGATGAATAGACGACGGGTATTAATAGAAACATCGTGGAATGTAAAGCCTTGAGAATTCTGCTCGGGATATCTTTAAGTGTTGTATTAATAGAAACATCGTGGAATGTAAAGGAAGAAACTTATTACTGTGATTGCGATGGAAAAGGGTATTAATAGAAACATCGTGGAATGTAAAGATTAATGGCAAGACCAAAGCTGCCATTACAATTCGTATTAATAGAAACATCGTGGAATGTAAAGTACGATATCTGGATAGAGAAAGGGTATGTGCGGACCGTATTAATAGAAACATCGTGGAATGTAAAGCAATCCCCCTATGTCACAGACAGATACCAGGCATAGTATTAATAGAAACATCGTGGAATGTAAAGCTGGGAACTTCCACTCATAAAACTGCTCGTATACCGTATTAATAGAAACATCGTGGAATGTAAAGGCCGGAGTAACACATAATAAGAATGAGCTGCACTTCGTATTAATAGAAACATCGTGGAATGTAAAGTTTACTTTGCGGAGAGATCATGTGGTGAGTTCAAAGTATTAATAGAAACATCGTGGAATGTAAAGATAGCCTGCCCTATGCCGTAAGGCGAGACAAAGAAGGTATTAATAGAAACATCGTGGAATGTAAAGTTGTGGAACTTCTTCGCAGGTTTTGTTTTGCGTATCGTATTAATAGAAACATCGTGGAATGTAAAGGAAGAAAGACCGGTTCTGCGACAATCACTGCTACATAGTATTAATAGAAACATCGTGGAATGTAAAGGGAGATGAGATTACGAGTTCAATGGATACCTTGAAGTATTAATAGAAACATCGTGGAATGTAAAGAATTTTCTTTTTGTGGATCGTTCGATTGTTCGGATGGTATTAATAGAAACATCGTGGAATGTAAAGAACAGGATGCGTATAACAGCAGACAAGATCACACCAGTATTAATAGAAACATCGTGGAATGTAAAGAAGGCCGCGACATAAGGGGACTTACGATTGAAATTGTATTAATAGAAACATCGTGGAATGTAAAGCCAGAAGTGTTTCCTTCGACTGTCCAGAACCGATCTCCGTATTAATAGAAACATCGTGGAATGTAAAGAAGAAACTGAAAACAATCATGAGGATATGCCGAAGAGTATTAATAGAAACATCGTGGAATGTAAAGTTATATACAACATTTTATATTGTTTCAATACATCGTATTAATAGAAACATCGTGGAATGTAAAGTTCTGAAAGTCTACACCACTTACATCCGGATTTTCCGTATTAATAGAAACATTGTGGAATGTAAAGCTCATAAACAGTACTTCACAGTCTATTTCTGTATCGTAATAATAGAAACATTGTGGAATGTAAAGTATGTAAAATAATAAGAAGAATTCACTTCTGGATTTTGTATTAATAGAAACATTATGGAATGTAAAGAAATTTTGATAGACGAATTCAATAACAATATGTTACACTTTATGAAAGTTAGAGTTTAATATATCAAATATAAAGGGAAGTGTGTCTATTGAAACAAATTAAAAAGAAACTTCCAATAGGAATAGAAAATTTCGCAAAGCTTCAGGCGGAAGATTTTTACTATGTAGATAAAACGATGCTTATCAAAGAACTTCTGGATAATTGGGCGGAGGTGAATCTGTTTACACGTCCGAGAAGATTTGGTAAAACATTGAATATGAATATGCTGAAAGCATTCTTTGAATTAAACGGTGATAAGAACTGCTTTA
>ERZ791871.1372-NODE-1372-length-21603-cov-4.096111_pt1 | contig 21603 bp, 19 predicted proteins | sample MGYA00510280_ERZ791871 | MGnify/ENA primary metagenome ERZ791871 (study PRJEB30046, sample SAMN00792111) | human gut metagenome | study: EMG produced TPA metagenomics assembly of the A metagenome-wide association study of gut microbiota in type 2...
TTTAATCTGAATTTTTATACAAGAGCAAGATCCACCTGTGTTTAACAAGTTTATTTTTGATGAATCTTCTATTTTCATCCTCTTGATTCAATTTCATCTTCATCTAATTAGCTTCCATCAAAGATTTCCGCACTATTTACATGATATTTTCTTTCAAAATTTTCAAAAAATAGGCTTTGCCTATTCAACTCCCCTGCCCCTCAATCTTGAGGGGATAGGGGTTTCTTTTTTTTACTTCTTCTTGCATAATAGGTTTATGAATATCTTACAAAAAATCTTTACCGACTATTATGAAGAAATTAAATATACTCTTCATCCCAGAGACACTGAGATGGAAAATATTGATAAAATGATCAACTGTGGTGACCCTGCTTTCGGTGGTGCCATGTACATCTGCACACATTGTGGAAAGTTTAAATTTGTTCCCTTCCGTTGCCATAGTCGCTTTTGTCCTACCTGTGGCAACAAATATGCCATGGAACGTACTACCAGTATGTCTTTTAAATTGGTTAATGTCAGACATCGTCATTGCGTTTTTACCATTGACGAAAATCTTCGGGATTTCTTCATCAATGACCGTTCTCTGCTCAATTGTCTTTTTCACGCAGTTAATAGCGTTGTTTCCCGCATGTTTTATCAAATGAACAAATCAAAAAACTTTACCCCTGGTTTTATTATGGTTTTACATACATTCGGCAGAGACCTCAAATGGAATCCACACATTCATTGCCTTATCTCTGAAGGTGGTTTCAGTGATGATGGTTTCTGGCGTCGTGTCAAGCATTTTAATTACACCTTTCTTCGCAATGCTTTCCGGACTGCACTCCTGAATGAAATGGAATCCATCATCGGTCTTTCCTTTAAAAAGGTCAAATCCAAGTGTTACAGCGACCATAAACATGGATTCTACGTTTATGCCAAGCCAAATCTCTGTGATCCTACAACAGTTATTAAATATATTGGTCGTTATCTGGGTCGTCCCGTTATCGCAACCTCCAGAATCGATAACTATGACGGTCATACTGTTACTTTCCATTACAATCGCCATGAAGATAATAAATACATACAAGAAACAATCCCTGCTATTGATTTCATCCAAAGGCTCATCCGTCATATCCCTGAGAAACACTTTAAAATGATTCGATATGGCGGCTTATATGCCAGACATCGAAAAATAGACTCAAAACTTTATCGTGCAATCTCTAAGAATAAGCATCATATCTATCGAAGTTTCAATCAATGGAGGAACGCCATCCTATCTTCTTTCGGCTACGATCCTTTAGAATGTCCTGACTGTAAACATAAAATGGAGTTTCTTGAACTCTATTACAACCATAAGCGCGTATCCCTCGAAGAACTATACGAGAAAACAATGTCCAAATCTCTCGGAAAGCGTTCTTCCGCATGATTTCTTTTGGATATTCTATGCTATAATCCTTTTAAAGGAGGATTAACATTATGAAACCTAATATCGAGGAATTACGCACAAAATACATCAATAATCCACCAGAAGGAATGACATCTAAGGACATTCGTCGCATGAGCGAAGATGAACTTCTTGATATGGATTATTTCTTAAATGAAGACGATTTATTTTCCGATGAGGCCGATGTAGAAGGCTTTTATATCTTCTAAACAGTGTCATCTCATTTCCACGCCCGCCCTTGTGCGGGCTATTTTCATTCAGGAATTCGACTAAAGTCGAACTTTCCTATAAAGTAAAAAAGGCCGCATTTCTGCGACCTTTCCATACTCTATCCTCTATTTTTATTTCACCACATACAAAACCTTCACAAAAACACCTCTTTTGTTACATCTATATGTATCGTACTCTTACTTACTCCGAACTGCTTCGCCGTCTGCCGCACTGTCGCTTTATGTTCAATGATATAATGTGCGATTTCTACTGCCCTCTCCTCAATATAGTCCTTCATAGATAACCCCTGCATAGTTTGTTTTTACAATGTATGCAGGGAAAATTGTGAGTATGTATGGATTGGTAGATTGAGAAAAATCATCAAAAAACTATTTTATCTTGATATAAATACTTCTCTTTCTAATCCCACATAAATTTTATATCGTATAATGACTCCTGTCTATCTGCCTCGAATGATTTTTCTAGCAAACAATCTTACTTTCACGGAACAATAGCAACGCTATCGGAATAATATTTCCCGCTAATCGGAACATTACTCAAGAGCGAAGAAAAGCATCCAACTTTCGTCAGATGCTCGCACTGTATTTATAAATCTTCTGCTTTATATAGTGTATACCCCTCGTAATAGTAACTATGATCTATTCCCTTCATATACACTTCTCTATCTCCAACTTTATCTGTCAGAGCCTGTTTTAAAATATATTTTATTTCAATATCCTTTATCGGACTTCTTTCCATTGCAAGTAAATAATCTTCTTTATCAACAGCGCTCCAATCAATAACCATATTCAGCTCTTTTTTCAAAATCAAATCAAGCCATATTCTTGTACTTCTTCCATTTCCTTCCCGGAATGGATGTGCTATATTCATCTCTACATACTTTTCAATAATTTCATCGAATGTTGACTGTGGCATCTTCTCAACATTCTCGATAGCCGCCTGCAAATACATCACTGGTACAAATCTAAAATTTCCCTTTGCAAGATTTACAGTCCGTATTTCTCCTGCGAATTCATACATTTCTTCAAATAAATATTTGTGAATAGCTGCAAGCATCTGAAATGTTCCTGCTTCATAAACATCCAAATATCCATTTTCAAATAGTTCAACAGCTTTTTTCTTACTTATCTTTTCTTCCATTCTAGCCAGTTCTGTGGAATCTGTAATATGAAGTTTATTCTCTAAAGCCATATTCTTCTCCTTTCTTCCACCTGCTTTCTGTATTCTATTTTAACCGATTCCCATCTATAACACAATAAAATCACCGAAAGAAAAAAGCTACATTTCTTCGACCTTTCCCTACTCACTTCCCTATCTTCACTTCACCTCATAAACAGTCTTCACAATCCCTTCTCTTTTGTATAAATATGGTTGAATATCCTCTCTATTTTGTTTGGTGAATCACACATTTTCTTCTTGATTATTCGACTTTTTTATATTATTATATATATAATTAGATGATTGTATATTTCAATTATTATTTTTTGAATTTTCTTTTATTTTTATACAATTATCAACTATATTCGTTTCATTTTAATTCCCGTTTCAATACAATTTAACATTCCAAGCGAGGTGTCTTATCCCATGAAAAAACACACCTTTAATAAAAAACACTTTGTTAGTTTTATACCGCTTCTTTTAATTTTAGTATTCACGATTAAAGGAACTACTTTTGCTACTTCTATACCAGGAAAAAATGTTACACAAAACTGGGCTGCTTCTGCTGTATTTTATGATTCACCCTGTGCTGAAACAGAGACTTTTCATATGTCCGAAAAGGATTTTCTCGCTTATAAATTGGACTTAGAATCAAGACTTGTATTTGCCTACAGCGCCTACTACAACAACTTAGCTCCTAATGAACAAAAGGCTCTTGAACAAGCACAAAAAGACTGGATTACTTGCTATTATGCTTACGAGGAAGCTTTAAAGCAACGCTGGATTCAACCTGTAAAAATTTATTTTGGAGTAACCGGAAAAGAACGACGCACAAATATATATCGAGAATTTTTGATTTTATTTCTCACCAATCGCATTACTGATCTGGAAGAATGGAATCGTGGACAACTTGCTACCGTTGAAACAGCATTTTCAATAGATAAAGCAAACCAATATAATACTTTAAAAAATCAATTACAAGTTGATATGGGATTATGTCTTTATGTTATTCAAGAAGAATACCGTGAAAAAATTAAAACTGCACATCAAACTTTTTTTACTTTTCTAGAGAGCAATCAAAACTTTATTTCCCTCATTTCTAATGATGACATTGCCATTGTTTCATCAGAGGGCTTATTGCAAATTGAACGTATGAGTTACTTAACCGGTGTCCATTATCAAGGTTGTCGATTCTTCCGCCGGGAACGCGAAGAATAAACACATATTCACATTTTATATGAGAAAGGAGAACGTTATGAAAAAAGTTTTAGTAGTAATTCTGGTTTTAATTATGGCTACATCTCTTGCTGCCTGTTCAGCAAAAAAGCCCGAAGAAAAACCCCAAAAAATCAACTTGGATGAATTGAAAACCCCTGCCGAAGCAAGCAACTGGGAAAAAACATCTTCATCAAAAGAAGTATTGGAATTTTGCCAAACCGTTGCCGACAATAGTGACGGACGTATCATCTTTGATTCCAAGACATTTAAAACAGAATTTGACACTCCAATCCCTTACATGATCATCAGCGATAAAGCACCAAAGAGTCCAAAGGATGTTCCGGAAGATAAAGGCGTTGTATATGTAAACTGTAATATCCATTCTGGTGAAATAGAAGGCAAAGAAGCAATGATGATCTTCGCACGTGAAGTCGCACAAGGGAAACACGACGATTTATTAAAAGACCTAGTTGTAATCGTTGTACCTAATAACAGCCCGGATGGAAATGACAAGCTTGATAAACATCGTATCGAAACACAATTCACACCAAAATTAGTTGGTACTCGAGCTGAAGGAAATGGCTTAAATGTAAATCGTGATATGACAAAACTTGAAACTGCATGTGGACGTGCAATTGTACAGTTAATGAACGACTGGAATCCTATTCTTTTCATTGATGCTCATGCTACCGATGGTTCTTACATGAGACATGCCGTCACATATAACTGGGGATTAAATGCTGGTACTGACCCGGAATTATTAGCATATAACAGAGATGTCTTCTGCTCCAGAGCGCTGCGTGATGGTTCTTATCTCGCTTCAAAAGGAAAAGTCGCTGTACCTTATGGAAACTGGGGATACTATTATAGCGGTATCGTAGAAGAAGGCTGGCGGACTTTCGAAGATTATGCCCGTTACACAACAAACTACGCAGGACTTCGCAATCGTTTAGCTCTCCTTCTTGAGGTTTATTCCTATGATGAGTTTTCAGTGCGTGTAGACACACAATATGAATGTATTTACGGTGCATTACAAGTAGTTGCAAAAGATAAGGATGAAATCAAAGAACAGATTGCCGCTGCTGATGCGCGCTCCGAAGCACGTGTCAAAAACGGAATTGATCCAAAACGCGACATTGTAGCATTAAATTCTGAAATGACACCGATGGAATTTGAAGGTAAAGACAAGCTAACTGTTCTTTCCTACGAAACAGATGAAACCGGCCAAGTAATAGGAACACGCTTATACGATGAAGAAGGTGATCCTTATGCCATCGAACATGGTAAACCTGTTGATTATGAAACAGAATATTGGGGAAAATTTGTACCTACTGATGTCGAACCAATGGGCGCTTATTATTTGATTGATAATGATTGTGAAGAATTCATTGAACTTATGGAATTCCATGGTGTTGAGATAACCAAATTAGAAAAAGATATCACTTTAAATGCCAAAGATTTTCAACATTTCAACATTACTTCTTATACAAGCGGAGGAGCCGTAATAGATGGCGAACAACGTGATGCTTATGAAGGACATTATCAAACACTGGTAACTGGAGAATGGGCACAGGGTGACAAATCAATCGTAATCCCTGCCGGAACGGCAGTAATATCTACAGCACAGCGCTTTGGTTCGTTTGCAGCACTTATGTGTGAGCCTGCTGCTGTTGACGGTGGATTAGCATGGAATTATTTTGATAAGTATTTTGATGCAAAAGAAGGAACTTTCCGTGCAAACTATAGCAACACTGTAACAACCGCTGCCGGATCTGAAGATGAACATACTGAACAAGTATCTATTCCGGTTTTAAAAATTCCTAAATTTGACACGCTTGATATAAAATAGTATAAAGATTCAAAATCCCCCTTACGCCAACTCGGTGCAAGGGGGATTCAATTTCTCCCTATCCCAACAATCTCTTATATGTCAGATCTATGAAAAACGCCCCCAGCGGAGCTGTAATCAGTATCGCAACCACTGCAACTGTCAAGACAATTTCCCCACATGCCAGTCCCATAGCAAGAGGTACTCCTCCGATTGCTGCCTGCACCGTTGCCTTCGGAGTATATGCAATCATACAAAACAGTCATTCTTTTCTGCTAAGCCTTGTTTTAATAAGACACATAAACACTCCAACCATCCGGAAGACCATTACTCCGAAGATTAAAATCACAGTTGAAATACCGAAAGACAACGCATACTTAATATTCACCGTTGCACCAACCAGTACAAACAGCATGACTTCCGCACCAACCCACAATTCATTAAATTTTACAGACATTCTCTTTGCTACACATTCCCTTTTCTTTTGCAGTGCAATGCCGATTGCCATAACTGCAATTAATGATGCAAACGGAATAAGTTTTCCCCATTTATCTTCAATTGTTTCATCCGCAGATGCTCCTGCAATTTCAGAGCAAGCCGGCAAAAAACACATCAAAATCGCCGGTCTTCCTACTTTTCTTAAATCATTTAAGTCAAGAGACAATCCTGCTCTTGTCAAAATAATAATCAGCGTAATCCTAAGAAGCATACTTTATTCTCTCTTTCCTCTAAACTTAAAAATCAACACTACCCATAATGAAAAACGTCAATCTTCCCAAGACAAATTGACGTTCATTTTACTTTTCATAATTTATTTCAAATTGGTAGTTTTCGACATTTGCCGAAAGCACTGCTTTTTCTCCGGCATTTTCCCATGTGATTTCCAGCAAATTCTTTTCTGATTTTATTTTCATGGATGCTCCGTTCCCAAAGGCTTTGCAGGAATTTCGAAATTTAAGCAACATCAGTTGTTTTTTTACAACATCCTTTTGCAATAACTCCTGAATTTCTTCTTTCTTCAAATTGGTACGATTGATTTCTTTATGTCCTCCTGCTCCGGCTTTCTTGACCGCATCGTAATCATTTCTTCCTGCAAACAGATCCAAATACCATATTTGTGGTTTTCCGGGCATAAACAATTGAATTGCACGAGCCAGCAAAAGCTTAGATTCACTTTCTCCTAACGCACTAAAATATGTAGTATTCACTTGATAGTATATACTCTTTTTCCCGTGAAGATTTTTTACATATCCACCCCGAGCGATCAGAATATCAATCAACTTTTGAATCTCTTCCTCTGGCAGCAAACCTTTCAAATCCAATAGTGGTATTCCATCATGACACCCCAACATATTTACTGTTTGTATTTTTTCATGATATATTTCTTTTGCCCACTTCTCGAGATATTCAGTTCTATGATTTTCAAGTGCATCTATGATCAATCCCGGAAGAAAAAAGTCATAAGTCATATATCCTTTTTCCGCTAACTTTTTATAAATTCCTTCGGAATAAGACGCATGAATCTCCGGCAGGAGTGTCAACCCATAGGAATCTGCCAATTCTTTGATCCGGCTTAATAAGTCCCATGTCCCCGGTTCATTTAAAAAATTTTTTTCGCCGGGTTCTTTCGGTGCATAGGCAAATGCATCCAAGCGAACAATGCTTGCACCATACCCTGCCAGTTTTTGTAACGTCTCTTGATAGAACTGCCACACAAGCGGGGATTTGATATTCAGATCCATTTGTCCCAAATACTGGGGATATCTGTCTTCCTGATAGAAGGTATTCCAATACGGCACTTTTTTTCCATCCGGAAATTGCACCATAAGAATGGGCAATTCTGGTTTTCGCAAAAACATCTTTTGCAAATATTGATCGTCCGGTTGAATAAATCCTTCTTCCGTCATGACACCATAGCCCTTCCAAAATTCATTCCAATTGATAAAGAAATCTTTATACTCTGACTTTTCTCCGTATTTCACAAGATTTTGAAACTGTGGCGATTGTGCTGAAGCATGATTCAATATAAAGTCTAATTTCAAATCTATGCCCAAATCTTTCAATTCCTCTAAATCTTTTTTTGCTGCAACTGTTTCATCAATCTCATAATCAATCACAGAAAATCCACGATCTAAATCCGAATGATAAAGACTTGGAAGAATATAAAAAGATTGGAAAGCTCCTTTCACATCTTCTTCATTCAGAAAAGCAACCATATCCGACAGCTTTCCTCCTAAGCTGTCCGGGTATGCATTCAGCATCGGTCCGTTTTTCCCGTGAGTTTCATACTTTTCCTCTGTAGAAACTGACAATTCTCCGGAAAGATTCATAACAATTTTTGCTCTTGAAATTTGTCGTTCCAAAAGCTCTTGTTCTATATCTAAAACAAGTGCCGTAAACGGGCTATCGATGTCCGTATCTCGGTTTCTTTCCATGCGATACCGCAAAGTTTCTTCCGGAGTGCTTTGTAAATATATTGGAATATCAATCTTTTTCAGTCGTTCGTTATTCCCATGTGTCCATTCTAAGAGAAGAATATCAATCTTAGAAAAGTCCTCCATTTTTTCATAGACTTTTTCAGAGTCAATATATCGAATATTGATCTGTGATTTTTTTTCCAGAAACGCAGTCAGCACTTGATTGACTGCGTCATAATCAATTTCTTGCTCTGTACCCAGATATTCTTCTAACCCTTTTCTTCCTCCACATTCATAAACGCGCCGACGTTCTTCATCATTTTGTTTGGGAACACGATAAGGATAATGATCTCCTGATAAAACGAACACATGAAACCCTTCTGCTTCCAGATATTCTGCTAACTCTTTTGATATCCATGTTTTACCTGCGCCCGAGCCACCATATAGAGATAGGATTGCGCGTCCTCGATTTTTCTCCAATACCTCCGGCAATAGTTTTTGAATTTCTCTCCATAATATCTGCGCATTCTTTTCTCTTCTTACTTCCATATGAATTCCACCTGATATGCCTCATATTCTCCGAGAGTGCTTGGTATTGGAAATCCTGCTTCCATCAATCCATCCGCAGCATATTCTCTGTTATCTACCGATGAGATATATGTGCTTCCTTCCAGCAAACCTTTTAATTTGATAAAAGTCACTCCCGCATTCGCCTGTTTATCCAGCACCACAACATTGAACAATGCATGTTTTTTATTTTCTGATACAAACAACCATGCTGCCATTGCGTCTTCCATCGGATTTGTCAGCCGATAGTATGTTCCTTGTTGAATCAATTCATTCTGCTTTTTGAATACGGCAACTTGTTCTTTTATTTCTTCCTTCTCTTCTGCACTTAGCATCTGCAGATTTAATTCATATCCAAAAGTACCTGCCATCGCAACGACTGCCCGAGTTTTTAAACTGGTAATGCGTCCGGTCTGATGATTTGGAACCGCCGATACATGCGACCCTACTGCAGATGCCGGATAAAAGAATGATGTTCCGTATTGAATTTTGGTTCGATCAATCGCATCTGTATTATCACTGCACCATATTTGCGGTGTATAATACAACATTCCGATATCGAATCTTCCTCCTCCGCCGCTGCATCCCTCAATCAAAAGTTCCGGATATCTTTGAATCATTTGTTCTAAAAAGTCATAGACTCCTACTACATAATCATGTAATACAGTTCCCCTTACATTCACATGCGAATATACATCTGAAATGCTTCGATTCATATCCCATTTTACATAGGTGATATTCCCCTGATCCAAAACTTTGCATATTGAAGCAAAGATATAATCTCTCACATCTTTTCTGGAAAAATCTAATACAAGTTGATTTCTGGAGCGAACCGGACTTCTTCCCGGAATCTGCAGCACCCAATCCGGATGGTTCCTATACAATGTACTATCTTCCGAAATCATTTCCGGTTCAATCCAAATTCCAAAGTCAACACCCAACTCGTTTATTTTTTCTATCAAAGTCCCGAGTGAACAGCCGAGTTTCTCTTCGTTGACTTCCCAATCTCCTAATCCGCTATTGTCATCGTCTCTTTTTCCAAACCACCCATCATCCATAACAACCAAGTCGATTCCTACATCCGCTGCATTTTTTGCCAATTCCAGCATGGTTTCTCCTGTAAAATCGAAATACGCAGCTTCCCAACTATTGATCAAAACGGGACGCATTTTTTTCTGGAAACTTCTACGAATCACATGATGATTGATGCAATTGTGATAGTTGTGACTCAATGCTCCGAAGCCATTCTGAGAAAAAGAGAAAATGGTTTCCGGTACGACGAATCGCTCTCCGGGATTTAACGGATAAGCAAATTGTTCCGGTTGGATGCTCATAACAGTCCGCACTTGATCGTACGGATCTTTTTCTGTTTCAAATCGAAATCCACCGCTATATACAAACGCAATCCCATAGCAATTTCCACGATCTTCTGTCGCATTTACATCCGCTAAAATAAATGCCGGATTATATTGATGACTGGAGGTTCCCCGCCTGCTTTCAAACACACTGCTGCCATAACCTATCCTTTTTCTCTGCACAGTTCTTTCCATAGTATGACGTCCGCAAAAACTAAGCAGATCATATTGTCCGGGCAATAATTCTAAGCACGCAGATCCCGCTTTTTCTATTATGATATTTTCAGAGCCATGATTTTCAATGATTACGCTTCTTGTTATGATATCAAGTTGTTCCACCACCCCATATAACAATGTGACTTTTAAATTGCTGACACAATCTTCCATATATATTTCTAAAGTTTCCGCTTCGTTTTTTTCTGCATAAACTGCCGGCAAATCCGATAAGTTATATTTCCCTTTTTTAATCGTATGTCCTGCATATTGAAGCTTACAGCTTTCTGAATGATCTGCATTTTGAATGAGCAAGGCTGCATTTCTGTAATCCCCTGTTCCCCAAGTCGGATACTCTTGTGGAAGAACATCCAAGGAATACGTTCTGTCCGCTCCTGCTTCAGCCGGATTCCCGGAAAATCCTCGATCTGCATAAGTTAAAAGATAGTCCATTGCTCCGTTTACTTTTGCTCCATAATATAAATGTAGCAAAAATCCATAGGAATCCACCTTCATCTGATAGGTTGTATTCTTAGTATCAATTGAAAAAATCTGTTTTTCTTTCCAATATCGAATCGCCATATATCGTTTCTCCTTTTTTTATTTCACTGCACCATTTACTACGCCGTCTAAGATCTGTTTCTGACAGATTAAATAAAAAATCAATATAGGAACTAAGGATAATAAATATGAAGCAAATGCCAGATTATAATTTGTTCCAAATTGTGACTGGAAATTCAATTGCGCAAGCGGCAATGTATTCCATTCTTTTCCTGCCATAATCACCAATGGTGTCATAACATCATTCCATACGGATAATGCAGTAAGCACTGCAACCGTTGCATGCATCGGCTTCATAACCGGAAAAATCACGGACCAGTATGTTTTCCAAATGGAAGCTCCGTCTACTTTTGCCGCTTCTTCCAAAGCTAATGGAATATTTACCAAATATCCCGAATAAAGAAGAATATTCATCGGCATATAAAAAACAACATACAATAACACCACGCCAAACCAATTTTCCAATCCCATTTCTGCTGTCTGTTTTGCCAACGGCATCATCAAAATCGCAAACGGCACAAACATTCCACTCACAATAAACAAATATACAAAATTATAAAATTTACTTTCCTTTCTGTTTCTGGCAAGTGCATAGCCCATCAAGGAATGAATTACCAATGATAAGCCAACAGTCACGATCGTAATCATCAAACTATTCCCCAGAGAATGCCAAAAATCTGTAACCCTCATCGCTTCTTTAAAATTATGCAGACTCCACGTCTGAGGCAGAGACAGGATGCCGACAATACTGTTGGTCATCTCTGTTGGCTGTTTAAAAGCAATGACAATTGTCATATATAGCGGAAGTGCAATCGCAGACAGACCCAATATAAGCAAAATCATCGCCGGTAAATTTTTCTTTTTGTTTATCATAACTGCTCCTCCTTCTTACTGGATATCTTCATCTGCATAACCGAGATTATAACGATCACAATGAAAAATACAACTGCATTTGCACTTTGAAAACCAAATTGTCCACCAGACATTCCATTGTTATAGATTAAGTAGGAAATAGATTCTGTACTTTGTGCCGGACCACCTTTTGTTAACGCCATGATTTGATCAAATACCATAAGGAAATTTTTGATACAAAGCACCATATTGATACTAAAAAATGGAATAATCAACGGGAATGTAAGTTTTCTGAATTTCATAATTCCGGTTGCTCCATCTAATTCTCCAGCCTCATAGACATCAACCGGAACCGTCTGTAAACCGGAAATGTAGATAATCGTATTCATTGCGATTGCCTGCCATGCACACACAATCATAATACCGATCCACGCAGTATTCGGATTAGATAAGATGCTGGATTTTAATCCTTCCACTCCAACCATATCTGCAACCGCAGGGACAATATATGTGAAGAAATAGTTGAAAATATACCCCACTACCAATGATCCTAAAATGTTCGGCAGAAAATATGCACCTCTAAAAAAACTTTTTGCACGAATCTTACTATTCAACGCTAATGCAAGTAACAAACTGATCACATTTACCACAATGGTTGTAACGATTGCCAATTTAAAAGTAAACCAATACGATTGCAATACTCTTGTATCTGTAAACAAATCCATGTAATTTCGAAAACCTACATAATCATAGTTACCAAATCCTCTTGAATTTGTAAAACTATATATAATTCCTCTGATCAATGGAATTGTATTAAAACAAATAAATAACGCCAAAATCGGTATTGTAATTATCAGAAACGTTTTCTTTCTTTCATTCTTCATCCCATTTGTCTCCTTTATTTTGTTGATTTCTTCCGACTATTTTCGTATTCTTCTACCATACGAATAATATCTCTATTGTATCGCAGCCAATCTGTATCAAATCTTTTTAAAAACGCATCCACATCTTTTCGAATTAAAAACGTCTGAATTTGTGCATCCACTGCCATTTCTGATGGATAATAATGATCCTGAAAATCGAACATTTTCCCGGCTTTGATATACTCTGTCATACCGTTCAGCATTGGAGACAATTTAAAATCTCCTTCTTTGCACGGAATAGCATTTTGCAAATCGGCATATGCCTGCATATTTTCATCCGAATACAGAAAATCAAGCACTTCATAGGCAGCTTCTTTATTCTCACAAGTCTCTGCCACGCAGAACTGTAGATCAATTCCGGAATTCAATGCATTTTTCTCTGCCTGATCGTTTGCAGGCATCACAAATGAATCAATATTTAATTGCGGATTTACTGATAAAATTTGTGGTACGGCATAACTTCCGATAGGATACATTGCTGACTCTCCTTTTGCAAAAGCAGTACATGCATCATTGTATCCGTATGCAAATGGATCCTTCGGTCCGTATTCAATAAGCTTCAAATATTTTTCTGACAGTTCCCGATATTCCTTCGAAAATGTGGTCTTACTACGATTTACTTGTTGTGCAACATCGGCCGGTGCCAAATCTACTGCCATAGAATTCCACGGCGCAAGGCATGTCCATGTATCTTTGAATCCAAAATAAAATGGTAGTATGCCTTCTCCTTTTATTTCTTCACAAAGCGCCATCAATTCCTCCCAATTTCTCGGTATCTGCCATCCATGTTCTTGGAATAAATCTTTATTGTATAGAATTCCTGCTGCATTTGCGGCATAAGGAACCGCATAAACTCCGTCCATTGGCACCAGTTCCAATGCTTGATCAATATCAAGATATGCCTGTTTAATTTTTTTCAGCCCTTCATAATCTGAAATATCTGCAAAAATCTCGGCATCCATGTAATAAGAATAATTGATATCTCCGCCAACACCGATAATATCCGGATAATCTTCACGGATAAATCGTGTTCGTAAAATCGCATTTGCATCATTTGGTGAGTTTATCGTCAACTGTATATCATCATGTAAGGCATTGAATTCATCTTCTAGTTCTTCAAAGTAAGCTGCCGCTTCCGGCTTATACTGAACGATCTCTATTTCTGTTACACTGTTGTTTTTTGCCTTTTCACATCCTTGAAAGACAAAAGACGTCGTAATACAGCAACTTACAACTATCAATCTTTTCATCCATGTCCTTTTCATATTTTTTCCTCCTAACCTTTTCTATAAGTATCATATCATACCATTATGCGTCTTAAAATATCATCATAATTCAGCTTTTATATCTTTATGCTATTTTAAATATCGATATTGTAAATCACCTAGCATTTTGATATATTTATGTATAAGAACAAAGAAATAAATGCAGGTGTTGTATATGAGCGAAGTTATTTTTTCTATTTTTCCAAGCAAAAATTTCATAGATCTGGGACTGTATCAATTTGGCTGGGAGCATTGCGAACCTTCCCATTCATTTGGTCCTGCAATGCGCAATCATTTTCTTTTCCACTATGTGATTTCCGGAACCGGTACTTTAATTGCCGAAAATTCCAAAAAAGAATCAATTTCTTATTCTATTAAAAGTGGTCAAGGCTTCATGATTTTTCCAAATCAAATCTGCACCTATATCGCAGATGCTCAACAACCTTGGGAATATGTTTGGATTGAATTTGATGGCCTTCGAGCCAAAGAAACTGTAGAATTGTCTGGGTTATGCGTTAATTCTCCGGTTTACAAAGCTAAATATAAGGATGTTGCTCAGACTATGAAAGATGAAATGTTATATATCATAAATCATAAAGACGATTCTCCATTTCATCTGATTGGTCATTTATACCTTTTTATCGATAGCTTCGTAAAATCTTCTGCAATCACTCAGATAAGTAAAAGTAATAATTTACGGGATTTTTATATCAAAGAAGCGCTTTCTTTTATTGAACAAAATTTTCAAAACGACATTACCGTCGAAGAGATTGCCGCCTGCTGTGGTTTAAATCGTAGCTATTTCGGGAAAATTTTCCATGAGGTTTTAGGAAAATCTCCACAGGAATTTCTCATTTCCTATCGAATGACTAAAGCAACCGAATTGCTAAAACTGACTTCTTTATCCATTGCTGAAGTCGGCTCCGCAGTCGGCTATTCAAACCAACTGCATTTTTCCAGAGCTTTCAAAAAAATTTATGGGATTTCTCCTAGACAATGGCGTAATGAAAACCCATTTAAACGGATATAATTTTTCCATAAAGAACATTCCGTAAAGAACTCCTGCCACAGTACACTTTACTTTTCACTTCATCAAAAAAATAATCTTTGGAACGAATGCAATGGTGCGTGCTATAGTAAGGAGTTGGCATTCTCCTTGAAAAATATTTTCTGCGCCTTTACTAAGAAGCATACTTTATTCTCTCTTCTTCTAAACTTAAAATGCAAAAAAAAGGCCGGCGTCTCCGACCTTCTTTCGTGTATTCATTTTACCACAAATGCATCAAGTGCTGCATAATCAATGTCACAACTGTAATTCCCATCCAGCAAGCCATTCCCATTAAAATCGGCTTCCCACCGCTTTTTACTAATTTTACAACATTCGTATTAAATCCGATTGCGCCCATCGCCATAACAATGAAGAATTTGGATAATTCTTTTAATGGCTGGAACGTCTCTGCAGGTATCCCCGCTGCCGTTGCAACTGTTGTAATAATACTTGCTCCGATGAAGAAAAGTATAAAGAACGGGAACACTTTGCGCATAGATACTTTTTCTCCGCTCTGTTCTTCTGCCTTTCTTGCGCGATACAGTGCAAGTCCCAAAGTAATCGGAATGATCGCAAGTGTTCTTGTTAATTTTACCGTAACCGCCTTATCCAGTGTCTGACTTCCAAGATGGTAAATACTGTCCCATGTAGACGCTGCTGCCGTTACTGAAGATGTGTCATTTACTGCTGTCCCTGCAAAAATTCCGAATGTTTCCCCTGACGTTGTGGAAAACCCCAACGCCGCTCCTAATGCCGGGAAAGTAAGTGCCGCCAGAATATTAAAGAGAAAGATTACAGAAATTGCCTGTGCAACATCTTCTTCATCCGCATCAATAACAGGAGCTGTCGCTGCAATCGCAGACCCTCCGCAAATAGATGAGCCCACACCTATCAGCGTAGATATTTTTGACGGAATGTGCATCGCCTTATGAAGCACATACGAAATTACAAGTGAAGTTGTAATTGTACACAGAATAATCGGAAGTGATTGTTTTCCGGTCTGCATAACAACTTCTAAATTCAATCCGAAACCAAGCAATACAACTGCATATTGTAAAATCTTTTTCGATGTATATTTCACGCCGCTTTCCAATGGTCCCCGATTTTTAATCACTAATGCAAGCACCATTCCTATTAGGATTGCAAATACCGGGCCTCCTATGACAGGAAACTTTTTTCCTAAAAATGCAGAAGGCAATGCTATTGCCAGACAAAATAATATACCTTTCCAGTTTTTTTTCATAAACTCCATGTTCTCTCTCCCTTATCCTTTGATTATCGTTTGTATTGTACCGTAATTTTTACTTGCTGTCTTGTCTTATTTTTATTTTGACGCACGAATGGCTGCAATCGTTCCATCTGCCACCGCTGTCATATATACTATAATCTCATATATACATTTTGTAAAATTATGATATTTGATAGTATGATAAATTTAATTTATGATATAATATGATAAATCTTATTTACACTTGAGACAAAGGAGGTTCACATATGCTTGATTTTCGTATGGATACATTTCTGTCCGTATGTCATTATATGAATTTTACACATGCCGCCGAACATTTAAATCTGACACAGCCTGCTGTTTCTCAACACATAAAATATTTAGAGCAAAAGTATGATACCACTTTATTTGTTCGAGACAAGAAAAAGCTTATCTTAACTCCCGCCGGAGAAATTCTGCGTTCTGCATTGGAGACAATGCGAAATGACGAAAATACATTAAAGAAACGCATGAGAGAAAGTCTTGAAGGCAAACAGGTCCTGACCTTTGGTGTGACAATGACCATCGGAGAATATACCATCGTTCCTTCTCTTGCCAGGTTTATAAAAGCACATCCGAATATAGATCTGCACATACGATATGGCAATACACAGATGCTTCTATCGTATCTCAGAGATGGAATTATTGATTTTGCTATTATCGAAGGATATTTCCAAGGAGATTATTACAAAACAAAAATTTTTAAGTCCGAAGAATACATTGCCGTTGCGTCTGCAAACCATGTTTTTGAAAAACCAATCCACTGCCTGAATGATCTGAAAGACGAACGACTCATTATCCGAGAACACGGTTCCGGAACAAGAGCTATTTTAACAAAGACACTGGCTCTGAAAAATATGTCCATGAAAGATTTTCGAAACCTGATAGAAATTGAAAACATCCATACAATCGTACAACTTTTAAAGGATGACTGCGGAATTTCTTTCTTGTACAAAGCTGCTGTTGAAAAAGAACTAAAAGAAGGAACACTTATACAAATTCCTCTTTCTGACTTTATGGTCATGCATGATTTCACTTTTCTGTGGAATAAAGACAGTATCTTTTCTCAAGAATATGAAACTATTTTCCAAGAACTGCAAAGTAAACTTTCAACCTGATTCTCATCACACAAAAAGAGCGCTGCTTCAAAAAGACGCAACGCTCTCTTACGTTCTAAGTCAAAGATTTCCATATTGTTAACTGGTTACTGCCCCAACTTATGCGTAGCAGACCTCAGATTTTTCAACCCGTTTCTTAAACACGAGGCTTCCCACATATCCGGCGAGACATCCGCCCAGCACAGCAAAGATCAGCGCTCCCACCACACTCAGTGGAGAGTTAAAGGCAAATGGTGCCAACAGCCCCGGAATTGGGGATGCTGTCCCCGGTGCATTATTGATAATTCCAAATGCCGCCGCCGAAATTCCTGCAAGACCACCGCCAAAGAAATTCGAACAGTAAATCGGAATCGGATTTGCAGTAATGATATTCGCCTGCGTTAATGGTTCTAACATGACAGCGATCACGTTACTCTTATCTCCAAGTTTCAACCGTTTGAAAATAATTCCATTTGTAAAAGAGCCACCCACACATGCAATCGCCGCAATTCCCATTGCAAGACCATTTAACCCAAGCATTGCAGTAAGCGCCATAGAACTAAGCGGTGAAGTACAGATCATTTTCATAATTCCGCCAAGCAAAAATCCCATAACGATCGGAGACTGATCCGCTGCCGCTGAAATAGTTCCACCGATTTTTACAAGTGTTGCATTCACTGCCGGATCAACAAGAACAGCAATGATTCTTGCAAGTGGTGCAATAGCAAGAGCTCCAACGATAATATTTAACCCTTCCGGAAGCTTCTTCTCGATGATCGGTGAAATCAAACCGATGACATAGCCTGCAAGAAATCCCGGAAGAATTCCAAATCCTCCGACTGCCAAACCTGCAACTACAGCAAACACTGGATTCCCGCCCATTGCAATCGGAACCGTGATAGCTGCTGCCACTCCGCCGAGACTTCCTGATGTCGCGCCTACTGTTTTGAAAAATTCGATATTCATCAAATCCCCTGTAATATAACTGTGCACTGCCTCGATCAAAAAAGAAGCAATTGCTGCATTCGCCATTCCGGACATTGCCTCAGAGCCTTTCGGCGCTTTCATACTAAAAAGCGAAAAACCTGCCAGTGTTACTAATAATAATCCAACTCCTGAAATAATTGTCAACATAACTTCACCTCATATTCTTCCATTCATATAAACGTTGCCTTCGATGCTAAGAATATAGATATGAAGTTTCAAAAAGTTTCAAACGGTATCAATTTTGTTCAAAAAATTATTCCATTCTTTAAAATATCACGTATTTTTGTGAAATATTACCAAAGCTATTTGTAACAATAAGATACAAGAGCATTTAAAAAGTTCCTAATTTTCACATTTCCCCCTTTTGGCTCTTTTCCTCTGATGTAATCCATCTCTCTGCGCACTTGCTCGAAGTTGAACAGTGTGTTCGAATACTCAATAAATGTATCGTTAGAATAATCTTCGATTCCAAGATTCGCCAGATTCACCATCGCACTGTTTGCCGTCCTTCGGATTCTTTGCTCCATAGACTTCGGGTTATCTGTAAATTTACTGCAAAGCTCCACTAAAGTAGCGTCCGCAACGGTATCACGATTCGTGATCATATAATCTACGATACTGACAATATCCTTACTTCCGATTTCCCCAATGACACCCAATTTCTGTAAAATGTCCTTTACCCGTTCAATATGTGCATCTTCCTGCACAGTCTTGCTTGGTTCTTGCGGAAGAATTTCCTGCATCTGATTCATAAAGAGACTTTGCATCTCCGTCAACGTTCTTTGCATCGTCAGGTTTTTTACAACCTTCTTAATTACATTTTCCACCTCAATACTGTTGATCGGCTTCTGAATAAAGAACTCAATCCCGCTTTCATACGCAGAAGAAATCATATCCTTTGCGGCAACCTGGGACAGCATAATGAATACAAGTTCCGGATAAAGCTTTGAAGCCTGCTTCACAAATGTAATTCCATCCATAACCGGCATAAGCAAATCTACGATCACAATATCCGGCTGTACATATTTCAAATCATCCATTGCATCTTCTGCATTGAGACTTGTCCCGCAGATTTCCCCCAGATTGCGGTTTTGAATGATCAACTTTAAAATATTAATGATGTTCTGGTCATCATCGATCAAATAGAATTTCACTTAGTCCACCTCCAACTGTATTTTCGGAATACGAATCAAAAACGTTGTCTGTCCGGGAACCGACTCTACGGTAATCTTCCCGTGAAATTGATTTTCAATCATATCTTTTACAAGATTGAGTCCCAGCCCTCGATTAATCTCCCCTGTAGAGAAATTAATTTTTGTCGAAAATCCGGGTGTGAAAATGTTTGGAATATTCTCTTTGGGAATTCCCGGACCATCATCACAAATAGAGAAACAATCCTCCTGCCCCTCTTCCCATTGCGTAAATCTCAATGTGACTTCTCCTGTTTCATTTGCCTCCAATGCATTGGTGAAAAGATTTCGAAAAATCGATAACAGAAAATAATGTTTATCTGTCATAATATTTGTCTTATATTCTTTCGCAAATGTCAGCTTCTTACCTTGTTCTGCTGCCGCCTGTCGGAGCGTTGTCTCCATAACTGTAAGGATATCTGACAAAGACATACTTCCATCTTGAAGGTTCAAATCCATAGCCTCTGAAATGCCCCTTAAGATCAGCATGTACTCTTTCTTGATCTCATGGATATCCTTTGCAACTGCAAGCGCCGTCTGCGATAATTCTCTATCCACATTCTGCTTCTGCATCTCAGAAAATAATTTGTATGAAAGCTCCATCGTCTTTTCAATCAGCTCCGTATTCTTTTTCATCCAGATTACCTCGCCATTTAATTTTGAGATCAAAAGAAGAAGCCGCTGATATCTGCTTGCATGCTCTTGTGTCAAAAGCTCCAGTTTATAACTTCCAAGACCGGTCAGTATTACCCACAACAAAACTGTACGAATCAGAGCAATCAGTAAAATTTTGCTCTGCAATTTCATTGTCAGAGCGTCCCCCTGCAACCTCAGAAACAATTCAAAAAAGTTAGCACAGTAGTCTGCCAGAAGCAGAAAACAATAACTTTTCCATCCTTGTATTTTATAATCCTTCTTCCGAAAATAGAACCAGACAAGAAAGCCATACACCAGGTAAAAAACTAATTCCGGAAAATAGTTCCACAACTCCTGTCCGGCAAACCCATTCTGCACCCCCGAAAACAAAGCTCGTGACAGCCAGACCCCGATGCCTGACAGTACCGTTACCGGAAGAAGCGGAATCCTCTGAAATAAAAAAATAAGAATCGGAATCATAATAATTCCAAGAGACACTCGAAAATATGTAGTGAAAATATCAAAATTAATCTGTGCCGCAAGCAATACAAACATACTAAAAATTATGGTCTGCTTCCATTTTATTGTTCTTTCTTTTATTCTTGTATCCATCGAGATCCTCCAGTTTTTCTATAAATTCTTCTCTCTGTTCAGGAAGCCACCCCTGCAATTTCACAAGATTCGTTGCATGAGTTGTATCAAACTCCACCTTTTTCCCGACATCCAGATTCTCAATCAGAACTTTTATCTCGTCTCTTTTTTCTCTTACACCGGCTTCGACAAATTCCTGTTTTTCTACAAGATGAGCCAATTCGGTTCCTTGAAAAACAGTGAGATTCATTGTAATAATCTTCCTCGGATTTAACTGATTCAACATCTTCGCAGTCAGTTTTGCATTTCTCACAGACTTACCTTTTCCGGCAATTCCATACATGATAATTGCGTTAAACATCAGATTCGCCTCAGCTAATTTCCGACCTTGCTGCACTGCTTCTTCCGCTGTGTTTCCCTTTTTCATAAAAGTCAGCACTTCATCATCCCCTGTTTCAAATCCGACATAGAGAAGTCTGAGTCCTTCTCTATGAAGCGATTCAAGCTCTTCCACACAGTACCTCTTGAGACTTCTCACAGATGCATACGCTGCCACACATCCGCAATAAGGGAAGTATTTTGCAATCAGCTTCAAGATACGGAACATTCTGTCATATCCAACAGCCAGCGGATCCGCACCTGTCAAAAATATACGTTCCGTATATGGATCTCCATTCATTAATTCCTGCTCTATCTCTTGAATCGGCACTTCCTGATATATTTCATCCTTATACATAGAGCAAAAAGCACATTGATTGTAAGGGCAGCCTGTT
>ERZ791871.1380-NODE-1380-length-21531-cov-3.325480_pt1 | contig 21531 bp, 13 predicted proteins | sample MGYA00510280_ERZ791871 | MGnify/ENA primary metagenome ERZ791871 (study PRJEB30046, sample SAMN00792111) | human gut metagenome | study: EMG produced TPA metagenomics assembly of the A metagenome-wide association study of gut microbiota in type 2...
AACATTTCAAATAGCAATACCAGATGAATATAAGGAAAAGTAAAATTTCAGTTTCGTGTTGCTTTTAATAATTGAATATTGAATGATTTTACATAGCCGTTAAGGAGTAATTTTTGCTCCCTAGCGGCTTATTTTATTTTTCAAAGTAGGAGGTGAGAAAATTGAAAATTAGAAAGGTTGATGACAAACCGATGGTCATTCACACCAAGGAGAAAGCCAAGATTCATGCCCACGAACCGAAGGGAGCCAAGATTAAGGGGAGTAACATCTATACAGTAGAGAGAGGTCCTAAGACAGCTGGTGCAAAGGTAACTGATACGGATAGAAAGAAGTCATATCGTAAGAGTACCATTCATCAGTCAGAGTCGAAAAATAAGGGACTATCAAGATTCAAGCGAAACTTAAGAGAGTCCAACACTTCCATCAAGACCAAGAATGCAAATCTTCACGTTGCAGGAAGAACCGGAGCACTTGCAGCCGGAGTAGTAACGGATCAGGTGGAAGGCGGTCAGGAGGTATCGCAGGCGGCATATCTTGCATATGAAGCAAGCCGACCTGTTACCGGAACGGCTTCCAAGGGGGCAGCACTTTTTAGAAAAAAGGCGGCAGCCGAGGCAAGAAAGCGAATCAAGAAGGTAGAGGCAGGGAAGAAGCTGGCAAAAAAGACAGCAAAGAAAGCTGCCAAAGATACAGCCAAGGCGGTAGCTAAAGAGACGGCAAAAGAAACAGCCAAGACAACAGCCAAGGTTGCTACGAAAACTGCGACAAAGGCAGCTGCTACGGCGGCAGGAACAGCGGTTGCACCGGGAGCAGGCACGGCAATCGGCATGGCAGCCGGATATGCGGCAGGTGTGTCCATAGAGGTCAAGGATGAAAAGATGACAAACCGGAGCAGGAAGATAAAGTTCTTTCTGGATAAGATGAAAGCACAGGAGAATCAGACGGATAGTGTGGCAAAGCTGGTAAAGGATCTGATTGTGCGAAAAGCGATTACCTGGGTAAAGGCAGCTGCACCGATTATCGGATTGGTGCTTTTATTACTTGTTCTTGTAGTTGCCATGATTGCGGTTCCGGTTATAGCGGTGATAGCAATCCTTTACAATTCTCCATTTGCTTTATTCCTGCCACCACTTGAATCAGGAGATACCGTGCAGACAGTAACGAGTGCCTATGTGCAGGAGTTTAACCGGGATGTGAACACGAAAGTGAATGAGCATACCGGATATGACCTTGGAGAGCTTGTCTATGTGGATTATGAAGGTATGGAAGAAAATCCAAGCAATTACTATGACATCATGGCAGTCTATATGGTCAAGCATGGTGTCGGAGATACTGCAACAGTCATGAATGATACTTCTAAAGGCTGGCTGCAGGCAGTTGTAAATGATATGTGTTCATACACCACAAGCACCGGAACAAAGGATGTGGAAGAAACAGATGCAGACGGTAATGTAACTACTGTCACGAAGTCGGTTCTGTATGTGAATGTCACACTCAAATCTTATCGGGATATGATTTCGGTGTATGGATTTGACGCTAACCAGGTGGAAATGCTTGAGCAGATTATGAGTGCTGACTTTATGGGACAGCTTGGGTACGTTGGCAGCGGAAGCGGTGGTGGAGGCGGCAGTCCGGGAGTAAGTTCCATGACAGAGGATGAAATCAATGCTATTCTTAGTGGAATCACTGACAGCAGGCAGAAAAAAGTCTGCTCATACGCACTTCACAGAGTTGGTTTTCCATACAGTCAGGATATGAGAGATTCCGGCAATTATTATGATTGCAGTTCTCTTGCATATTACTCATGGAAAGATGCAGGCGTGGATATCAGTTATGGCGGTGCAACCACAGCGGCAGCGGAGGCACAAGGACTTGATGAAGCCGGAAAGACTGTCTCCTTTGATGAGTTACAGCCGGGAGACCTTATCTTCTACAGTTTTACAAGCAACGGAAGATATCAGAACATCAGCCATGTGGCAGTATATGTCGGAAATGGCAAGGTGGTAGAGGCACTTAATGAAAGTCTTGGTGTGGTCTACAGGGATGTGGCAAGCACAGGAAAGATTGTTGTGATAGGAAGACCATAACAGGAAATTTGCAGAGAGGGCATAGTCCCTCTCTGAGACTGGAGGTAAGAATGGAATTAAAAGATATGATACTGGTAACAGAAAACGACAGGGGAACAGAGATAAATATGCTGATGACTCTGGATGATTATAAGAGTTTTATTGCAATTGATGACATGTCAGAGCTTGCAGACAATTTGTTACAGCTGGGAAGGACGCTTGGTGATGCTGATAACTTCGCAGAGTATTACAGGGCAGCAAATGTAACGGTATCTGCGAGATTCTGTCTGGATGATATTCAGCTGGGACATTTTCTTCAGGGATTTTATAACGATTCCAAAGAATTTCGGTTTGATAAAGAAGCCAGTTCTTATGAATGTGTTGCAAAGCTTAAGGAGATTGGAATGACCGATAAGGGCTGGGTAGATGATTTTAACCTGCATTATGAAAGTGTGGACAGATTATTTGAAAGGGGACAGACATTCCATAACTTCAATGACCATGATTACATGGTGCTTGAAGCATTATCACCAAGAAATCTTGTGGTGATGGATATGAAGTCAGGTTCCCTTACAATCGCCCTTGGTGCGACAGAGTATAAGCGTTATCCGAAGGATGAGAAGCCTACAAAGGACAATACCACAATCGGGGTATCGTGGGAGCATGGCATTTATCTTGGTTCCACACTCTCAACCACGAATTTCAAGGCATACAAGAGGGAGTATGGCACACCGGAAAAGATAGAGGATATCTATGATTACAGGGCAAAGCTAAAGCAGAAGTTCTATTTTTATCAGGATATGTCAAAGGATGATGATGTACCGAAGAAGCTGCAGAATGACTTCCTTCACCAGATGTATGAGGATTTTGGAACGATTGAAGAGGACTGTTTTTACGACAGGCTGGAAGATGGAAAGTTCGATGGAGGCTTTAAGGAAAGACAGGTAAAGGAAGAAAAGAGCCGGTGATGAGATTTTTACAGGAGGCGATATCATATGGAACAGGAATTTGATGTTGAGATAAAAGAAGTGCTTTCACGAGTACAGAAAGTAAAGGCAGAGTCGCTTGACGATGCCATCAATAAGGCAATGGATATGTATTATGCAGAGCAGATAGTCCTTGGAGCAGAGGACATGAAGGGAGTTGATTTTGCACCTATCAGCGAAGGTCAGCTCCCTTCTTCATTAAAAGAAAACGGAGGAAGAGCAAGATGAAAAGTGATTCAACAACAGTAATTAAGAACATGGAGTTTTTAGTAAAGGAACTTCATAAGGAGTGGGACAGATCGGGTGCTTCTAAGGCATCCGTTATTATTTCCATTGAGGAAGTAGATGGTATCAATGATAAGATAAAAGAGATTATCTATCAGACACAGAAGTCAGTCGATGAGGATGAGCTGACCTTTAAACAGAGCATTGCAAAGTCCAAGGAGTGCTATGTGCTTCTTCGTGTGGTGCGTAAGATTGCAAAGAAAAAGGATAAATGCGAAAAACAGGCAATCGAGCTGGATAAGGATGAGTTAAAGCTATTTAAAGGATTGTTTGCAGAGATGTTTAAGTAGAGGAGGACAAAGGTATGGGCGTTGATATGAAGGTCAAAGCGATATACGATTCTGAAATTGGTAACATCACCAGATCAGAAAAGAACTGGAAGGATGTGTTAAAGGTCGCAGGTCAGTTATACCGCTATGAATTTGACAATATCGTTATGGTAACAGCTCAGAGACCTCCGGAAAAAAGCACACTCATGGCAGATTATGATACCTGGAAAAAGGTGGGAAGATATGTAAAGCGTGGTGCGAAAGGCTGCGCTATCTTCCCGTCGAGGGCACTGAATCCACGCATGAGGTATATCTTTGATATCAGTGATACCGGAGGGAAAAATGTCAAACTGACATGGGACCTTGAGGGAGAAAATCTTAAGGATTATCTGGATTTTCTTGTGTCAGAAGGTCAGATTGAGCAGTACGATAACAGCGACAGGGAGTCTCTAAAAAATATATTAAAACAGTTTACAGGAACAGATGTTTGGCTTATAATAAAAGAAGAGTTCGGAGACCGAATGACCGAGCTTATGCAGCTATCAGGTAGTGTGATAAAGGAAGAAAGTAAGAAACGCAATGGCTTACAGCAGGAAATGGACATGGAGCAGCTTGTATATACAAGTGTCATGTATGCTGTAGGGACGAGATGCGGATTTGACTTATCTGTGCAAGAACAGGATTTTAGTCAGATCGTAAATATCAAAGACGAAGAGATCATTTACCGTCTTGGTTCCATTGTATGCGATGTCTCCTGTAGTGTTCTTAGAGAATTTAGTCGTAACTTAAAGGCAATCGAGAGCGAAAGGAGAATTGGATATGTTAGAAGAAATGACTTACAAGGAAGTGGACGGACTGCTTTATCCGCAGATAGAGATGCCGGACGAGACGGAGGATCTCACGAAGCTGGGCAAATACGGAAGGATGGCGATGAACTATCTAAAGGAGAACGAGCCGGCAAGATACAAGACGCTGATGAGATTCGGGAAGATGTACGAGAAGATGTCAGCGGTAGAGGAGGAAGCGAACCAGCTGTACGACCAGCTGGAGATGCAGTATCTGGCGAAGCACAAGCCACAGAATCCGTCATCGACAATGGAGATGTGGAAGATAAGAGAGCAGGCGAAGATGCAGGCAGAGGAAGTGGTACTGAATCAGATAGTGATGCGATTCCACTAGAATCAGATGATACAGAACTGAATAGGGAACTTGATGAAATCAATTCATTGGGTGTTAGTAAGGAAGCCGAATATACACAGGCTTCCTTTTTTTTCGACCAGAACGGGCAGGCAAGCATTGGCACCATTCATACTGAGGACGAAAACAATAATCAGTTTATGCGTCAGTTCGAGCAGGACAGAAAAGCTGCATTAGCAGGTAAATACAATTATCTGAATCCCAAAAAGTCTGCAACAGTACCAGGTGAGTATATCAAACAGGTGCTTATGAGAGGTACAGGCTTTGTCGGTGGCAAGGGCAGGGTATGCAAGATTTTTGAAACAGAGATTGATGCAGGAACCAGGGCAAAGCGTATCAAAGCAGAATATGGTCAGGGAGGTGCAGGCTGGCCGGTTGATGGACTGGGACTGCACGGATATGACACATTTCATGGGAATGGACTGCGTTTTCAGTGGCGAGATGAGGATGGAGAGGTTGAAGGATATGTTTCGTGGAAAGATATCGAAAAAGAGCTTGGTGTCCTTATTCTTACAGGGGAATACCAGTCTGAGACACCTCGTATTGATGAGCTTGCGATGGACGGACTCCGTGAGGATGATGAGGTCATTGATGCCGAATACCGGGAAGTGGAACCGGAGGAGGCAGAATCAGAGATTGATGATTATGCAATACCGGATGAGCCGGAGAGCTATGCTTCTAACAGAGATTATGTAAGTGCAAAAGGCATGACACCACAGGAAACTGCCGATGAAGACCGCATGGTAACACAGGCAGAATATGGTGCAGAGATAGAAGCTGAAACAACTGAAAAAGATCCATCAGAGCTTCAGTATATTACACCGATTGATTATGCCAAGCGTATTGCAGAGCTTGATGAAGACCTGCGTGATGCGGCGGAGATTCTTGTAACAGATTGCAGCTGCTACACTCCGTTTAGGGCATTCCTTATGGATGTGGTGCAGTCTGATTTTGCATTTATGCCAAATAAACTTGACCTTATCAGGGATATTGCATTAGGGACAGATAATGCAGAAAGAAAGGCATATTCCAACAATAAGTATGGTCTTGTGGAGTACTCAATCAGAAGCGGATATGTGAAGATCAGCTATAAGAACAGGAATGGTGTGCGTAAAGAAGGTGCTCTCGATTGGCGTGAGTTATATGAAATCTTATCTTATATGGTAAAACAGCCATTTTACTGCGGAGAAGACCAGAAGAAGTATTATCAGGAGACAAAGCAGAAGGCTGACAGGGATAAGATGAATCCGGTCTATAAGAGATTCTTTGATATCGAGGATAGTGTAAAAGCCAATCGTCTTGAAACCAGGGAAAGAGCAATAGCGAATGGCTGGGAAACCAAGATTGATGAGAATGGACATGTGGTTTCAGATGATGCAGTATCAGTATCTGTGGATGATATTCAGGCTGATACAGAATCACAGGAAACTGTAGATTTTACACCAAAGCAGGAACCAGTACAGCAAGTAGAAAGTCTTGAAAATGAGAAGAATGTTGCCGGGCAGACGAAACACAATTTCCACTATAACCTCTGGGAAATGGAAAAAGGCGGTGCTAAGACCAGATACCAGTGGAATATGGATGCAATCCGCACTTTAAAGCAGATTGAATCAGAGAACAGGCTTGCCACACCTGAGGAACAGAAAACTCTGTCGAAGTTTGTCGGATGGGGCGGACTGTCACAGGCATTTGATGAGAATAACGCAGGCTGGAGCAAAGAATATGCAGAGCTGAAAGACCTTTTATCTGATGAGGAATACAGTGCTGCAAGGGCAACAGTAAATAACGCCTTTTATACTTCACCGGAGATTGCCATGTGCATAAATTTGGCACTTGTCCAGTTTGGTTTCAGAGGCGGCAATGTATTAGAGCCATCTATGGGTATCGGTAACTTCTTTGGAAGTATGCCGGCACCAATGCAGAGAAGCAAGCTGTATGGGGTGGAGCTTGACAGCATTTCGGGAAGAATTGCAAAGCAGCTTTATCAGAATGCCAATATCAGTATCACAGGATTTGAGAATACTACATATCCGGATAACTTCTTTGATGTAGTTGTCGGAAATGTACCATTTGGTGATTATAAGGTTTTTGATCCGAAGTACAACAAGTATAACTTCCGTATCCACGATTATTTTCTGGCAAAAGCACTTGATCAGGTAAGACCGGGAGGCATGGTTGCGGTGATTACCACAAAGGGAACACTTGATAAGGCAAATCCTACTATCCGAAAGTATCTGGCTGAAAGAGCAGAGCTTGTGGGAGCGATAAGACTTCCGAATACTGCATTTAAAGATAATGCAGGAACCGAAGTGACAGCAGATATCCTGTTTTTGCAGAAAAGGGAGAGAAAGATTGATATTGAGCCGGACTGGGTACACCTTGGTGTAACTGAGAATGGCATTGCAGTCAACTCTTATTTTGCAGAGCATCCGGAAATGATGCTTGGTTCTATGAAATATGATACAAGGATTTACGGACAGGACAGCAGATACACAGTCTGCGTGAATGATGATGAGAACTTCAATATTTATGAAGCATTAAACAAAGCTATCGGTAATATCAAAGCACAGATGACAGATTTTGAGAGAGTGGCAGATGAGGCGGAGCAGACGGAGGAAGTTATTCCGGCTGATCCGGATGTGAGAAACTACACTTACACATTTTTTGAAGGAAAACTCTATTACAGGGAAAATTCCGAGATGGTAAAAAAAGAAGTATCACAGACTGCCGAGGAGCGAATCCGAAGCCTTGATGAAATCAGACAGATAACAAGAGAGCTGATTGATATCCAGATGGATGGCTGCAGCGAGGAGGAGCTTTCTGATAAGCAGAGACTTCTTAATGTAAAATATGATGCATTTGTAAAGCAGTATGGCGCCATTACTTCAAAAGCAAACAGAATAGCTTTCAGGGATGACAGCGATTACCCACTTCTTTGCAGTCTTGAGGAAGTAAATGAAGACGGGGAGGTGAAAAAAGCGGATATGTTTTATAAGCAGACGATTAAGGCAAAGACTGTCATAGACAGGGTTGAGACTGCTGTGGAAGCATTAAATGTATCCGTCAATGAATTTGGATATGTAAATCTTGCCTATATGCTCTCTATCTATGAGCCGGATATTACTAATGCAAAGGAAGAACTTGCAGAAAAGTCCGGGCAGACAGCTGATGAGATAACATTTAGTGATGATGCTTTGGCAGAGCTTAGAAGGGCAGTTCTTGTGGAAGAGCTGGATGGATTGATTTTCCTAAATCCCGACCGCTACAACGAGAACAATCCCGACATCGGCTGGGAGACAGCAGACGAGTATCTTTCCGGCAATGTGAGAGACAAGCTTCGTGTAGCAAAGGCTATGGCAGCGGATACAGACAATCCACAGGCAGAAAGATTTGCAGGCAATGTGGCAGCACTTGAAAAGGTGCAGCCGGAATGGATTGAAGCCTCGGATATTGATGTAAAGGTTGGTACGACATGGATTGAGCCGCTTGATTATGAGCAGTTTATATATGAACTTCTCAATACGCCAAGGCGTGCAAGGGCAGTCAGAAGTCAGTTTTACAATACAGGTATTCAGGTACAATTAAATAAGATGAGCATGGAATGGTTCATCGAGAATAAGAGCATGGATAAGCATTCAGTGGCAGCCACTAAGAATTATGGTACAAGCCGCATGGATGCTTATTCTATTTTTGAGGATACGCTGAACCTTAAAACTGTAACAGTCAGGGACAGGATTGATGACGGAGATGGCAAATATCATTATGAAGTCAATAAGAATGAGACAATGCTTGCAAGGGAAAAACAGAACATGATCAAGGAGAAGTTCAAGGAATGGCTGTTTGCAGAGCCGGAGCGAAGACAGAAGTATGTGGAATATTACAACGAGACATTCAATAATATCCGCCTGCGTGAGTATGACGGAAGCCACTTACAGTTTCCGGGAATGAATCCGGCGATTGAGCTAAAGCCTCATCAGAAGAATGCGGTGGCAAGAATCCTTCTCGGAGGAAACACACTGCTTGCACACTGTGTCGGTGCCGGAAAGTCCTTTGAGATGATGGCTGCCTGTATGGAGCAGAAGAGACTTGGACTTGCCAATAAGACAATCATGGTTGTTCCAAAGCCACTTATCGGGCAGACTGCATCAGAGTTTTTAAGGCTTTATCCGTCAGCAAATATCCTGGTTGCCACAGAGCGTGATTTTGAAAAGAGCCGCAGAAAGCAGTTTGTATCAAGGATTGCGACAGGTGACTATGACTGTATCATCATGTCGCACTCGCAGTTTGAGAAAATCCCAATCTCCGCAGAGAGAAAAGAAAGAATGCTTAACGAGCAGATTGATGAAATCAGCTATGCGATTGATGAGATGAAGGAGCGTAACGGAGAGAGATGGACTGTAAAACAGATGGAAAGCCAGAAGAAAAAACTGGAGGAACAGCTGAAATCACTAACAGATGAGAGCAGGAAGGATGACCTTATAACCTTTGAGGAGCTGGGTGTGGACTCTATCATGGTGGACGAAGCACATAATTTCAAGAACCTTGCGATTTTTTCCAAGATGAATAATGTGTCAGGTATCAGCAGCAGTGGAGCGAAAAAGTCAACGGATATGCAACTTAAATGCCAGTACCTATCAGAGATTAATGATGGCAGAGGCATTGTGTTTGCAACAGGTACACCGATATCTAATACCATGTGTGAGATGTATGTCATGCAGCTTTACCTGCAGAAAGCGGCACTTGAAGAGATGGGGATTTATCACTTTGATTCATGGGCAGCAAACTTTGGTGAAGTGACAACAGCACTGGAGCTTACTGTAGAGGGAAGCGGTTTCCGTTTTAAGAGCAGATTCAATAAATTTACAAATCTGCCGGAGCTTATGAATATATTCCGTGAGGTAGCAGATGTGCAGACCGCAGACATGCTTGACCTTGATGTGCCGGCTCTCCGTGGCGGCAAGCCTATCATAGTGGAGTCGGAGCCTGACTGGTATGTAAAGCAGGTCATGGAAGACTTTGTTGTGAGGGCAGAGCGTATCAGAGGCGGTGGAGTTGATCCAAGTGTAGATAACTTCCTAAAGATTACCCATGAGGCAAGACTTCTTGGAACGGATGCCAGACTGATTGATAAAGATGCACCAAACAATCCGGATGGAAAGCTCAATAAGGTAGCGGAGAATGTATGGAAAGAATATGAGAAAGGAAATGCTGATGGTCATATAGGCTGCCAGCTTATTTTTTCGGACATCGGCACACCGGGACCGGATAAGGACTTTACCATCTATGATTATCTGAAAGAAACACTTATCCAGTATGGTATTCCGGCAGATGAGATAGCATTTATCCATGATGCCAAGACAGATGCACAAAGGGATGCACTTTTTAAGGAAATGAGGACAGGTAAAAAGAAGGTTCTTATTGGGTCAACGGACAAGTGTGGAACTGGAGTTAATGTGCAGACACACCTTGTTGCAATGCATCATGTAGACTGCCCTTGGAAGCCAAGCTCCATTGAACAGAGGGAAGGACGAGGCATCAGACAGGGCAACGAAAATGAAGAGGTGGCAATCTACAGATATGTCACAAAAGGAACCTTTGATGCCTACAACTGGTCGCTCGTCGAAAATAAGCAGCGATTCATCAGTCAGGTTATGACAAGCAAGGCTGTAAGCCGAAGCTGTGAGGATATCGACGAGGCAACACTTTCCTATGCAGAGATCAAGGCGGTTGCCACAGGTAATCCTTTGATCAAGGAAAAGATGGAGATTGACAATGATGTCCAGAGATTAAAGCTCTTAAAGGCATCCTATGACAATCAGAGATATGGCTTGCAGGATAACTTTATGATTAAGTACCCGAAGCTCATTAAGACAGCAACCGAAAAGCTTGCTAATGTCCGTGAGGATGTAAAGGCAAGGGATAAAGAGCTGATTGATAATCCGGAATTTGCCATAACCATAGGCAAAGCAACCTATACAGAGCGTGTGGATGGTGGAACGATGATGCTTGAAGCAATCAGTAAATGTAAGACCGGAGAGACAACTGCAATCGGCAAATTCCATGGATTTGAGATGCTTGTGGAAAAGAACTTCCTTGGCATCAATTATATGGTGCTTCGTGGAAAGACAGAGTATAAAGCAGAGCTTTCCACCAGTCCGGTCGGCAGCATGGTAAAGCTGGAAAACCTGTTCAATGGACTCCATGAGAACATTGATTTCTTAGAAAAGAAGATTGAGCAGTACCAGAATGACCTTGAAGCATCAAAGGCAGAGTATGACAAGCCATTTGCGTACAGCAAGGAACTGGAAGAAAAGCTGGCTAGGCAGTGTGAACTGAATGCCCAGTTAGACCTTGAAAATGCAAAGGCTGTGGATGCAGATTTAAGCGGACCGGAGGAAGAAAGAGAAGCTGATGACAGGATGGAATCTGCAGCAATTGTAGCAGAGGATAAAGGTCCTTATCCAGCCGACAGAGAGGGCAGAACACGATAGGAGAGTGAATAATATGAGCATAAGAAAAGTGGTCGCAGGACTACTGATTACAGCAGGGATTGCCATTATGGCAGTCCCTTTTTTCTGGCGGGCAACCGGAGAAAAACAGACAGAACAGCTCATAAGTGAATTTGAGCAGACATTGGAGGATGATTACGATGAAGAAACAGATGTGGAGGAAGAGCAAACCTCCATTAGTGAAGAGGATGAAGCCATTCTTAAAGAAGGCGGTGTTATCGGCATCATTGAGATACCGGGCTTAGATATCAGGTATCCGGTAATGGAAGGAACCACAAGTAAAGTGCTTAATGCCGGGATTGGTCATATAGAAGAAACAGCAGGAATCGGTGAGAGTGGCAACTGTGTGTTATGCGGTCACAATGGCAGCAGATATGGCACGTTTTTTACACCACTAAGTCAGATATCCATAGGTGATGAAGTGATGATAACCGACAAAAATGGGCTGAAGCATATCTATGAGGTAACAGAGACAGAGGTAGTAAATCCGTATGATAACAGCATCAAGACACAGGGAGATGAAAAAGAACTAACTCTTTTTACCTGTTCCCAGAAAGGAACCATGCGTTTTGTGGTCAGGTGCATTTATAAGGAGACGGTGATGGATGAATAAGAGATACCGGTTAGGTGAGATAGAAGAGGCAGTATCAGAAATGGAAGAGCTAATCGACATCGAGGATGATATTGCAGAGATAGATGATGACTTTCAGATAGTCGTAAGCGGCTGGTCTGTGTATGTCGAAAGCCTGAATCTCACACTCAGACAGGGAATAGCCTGTGCGTGGGATGAGGAGGAAGGATTATTTATGCCTGATTTTGATGTGACCATCGTGTATGAGGGAAACATTGAAACACAGGAGTGGCTCTACTACGAGCAGGATGGAATGGTTGTTACACTTGACAACTGGCTTAATGGCAGATTGTCTTGTGAACAGATAGAGCAGCTTTGGTGTGAGCTTATCATACCGAAGCATAACAAAGAACAAAAAGAAAGCGAGGAATAGCATATGAAGTATTCGATTAAGGTAAACGAAGTAAGGGCAAAAGAGGGCAGCAATATCAAAGGATTTGCAACAGTAGTATTTGGTGATTCATTTAAGATCACCAATATCGCAATCCTTGAGAATAAGGACAAGGGTGAGCTTTTCGTATCAATGCCAAGATACCGCTCCAATGAGCGTGATGAAAGCAATGGCGTGATCTATAAGGATGTGTGCAATCCTATCACAGCAGAGTTTCGTGAGGAACTCTATACTAATATCCTTGATGCCTATGCAAGAATCAAGGAACCGGAGAAAGAGGAGACACAGAAGCAGGACAGAATACAGGAAATGCCTGAGTTTTCCGTAACTGTGACACCTTATGAGAGGGAAGGCAGTAACATCAAGGGACTTGCACGCATTTATTTTGAAAATAGTTTCATCGTAAATAACATCAATATCGTGCAGGGCAAAGAGAAAATCTTTGTATCAATGCCTTCTTATAAGACAAAGCAGGTGGATGAGCAGGGCAAGCCAATCTATCAGGATGTCTGCTATCCGGTCACAAAGGATTTCAGGGAAAAACTCTATAATGAGATTATCTCGGAATATGAGAAAGCAAAGGATAAGAGCAACGAAAAGGCGAGGGAGAGCGCCGAGAAACATCATGGCAATCCCGATAAAGAGAAGGACAAAGATGCAACACCCTTTCGATAATTAGTAATCAGGTTACAGGGGTGGCCAAGGCTGCCCCCGTTTACAGAATGGAGGAAACAGAATGGATATAGAAGCAGGAAAAACACTTACCAATGAGGAGGTCATAAGGGAACTTCTCGAATTATTAAAGAAGAATGCCATGAAAGAGCAGGCAAACGATGTATTTGAGATATGCAGCTATGTGGATGGACTGGAGAAAAAGATTGATTCCATGACGGAAGAACTCACCAACATGCAGAACCAGATCAAAGAAATGCAGGAAGATACGCTTATCAATAATGCTAAAAAGGCATTGTCAGAAGCACAGGAGCGACTTAATGCCAGATGTGAGCAGATAAAGTCGCAGGTATTTGAAGTGAAAGAACAGGTTAAATCTACTGCTAAGAGTATAGTCGAAGAAGCAAAGGCAAAGGGAAGAACTGCATTATATAGGGTGTCTGAGTTCATAGGAATTAAGAAAAGACTACTTGATATCCGGGAAAATGTAAGAGGAGCAATCAAGACCACGGATAAGGATATAGCAAAGACAGCGCTTCTTGCAAAAGGATTTCGAGAAGCCGGGCAGACAGCAGCCAATGCATTCCGCACTTTTGCTGACAAGCCGGAGGTAGATTACTTACAGAAAGAGCAGAAACATCCCATTACAAAGGTGGTGCTTGCACCTATGAAAGCAGCAAAAAAGATGCTTGTAACAATGGAGCTTCATCTGGATGCTTCAATTGATAAGCTGGATAATCTGGCTATGAATGTGCAGCTTGATAAGGAAAAGCATATGGAGAATGCGAAAGCACAGGAACAGACAGAGCCTGAGAGGGCAGAAGCTGAGCGAGTAGAAGCAGAGGTAGTATACTCTCCAATGGTTGCTGAGCCACAGGAGTATCAGTATAATGCGGATGCATTTGAAGCTAGAGACGTGGATGAGGTGAAGCAGGAAGCGGCACATAAGGAAGTATCGCAGGTAAGAGAAGATAAAGCCAGATAGTAGTGAGGACGTGGGAGAAATCCTGCGTCCTTTTTTGTGACCATTTTTTATTCAACTGTCAAACTCCTGAGTTAATGTCGGGGTCAAATGAAAAACTAAATTTTGGTCAGGGTAGGAAAACTGGAATTTAAAAATTCACTTTACGGAGTTAATGTCGGAGATTTACAACACTTTAAAAAGAATAATTCCTTTATTTACGGAGATTTACTTGCTTTTTGGAAGATATAAACGTATACTAGTAAGGTGACGTGGTATATCTGCCTGATTTTATTGTAAATAGACTAAAAGCAGATGTTCTGACCACAACAAGTACTTGTAAATAGTGTAATGAAATTAGGAGTTTTGTAGAGGTAAAATAATGAAAGCAAGCTACAAAAAATTATGGAAGATCTTGATTGACAAGGATATGAAGAAGAAAGATTTGCAGGCACAGGCAGGAATCAGCTGGACATCCGTGACCAAGTTGTCAAAGGGCGAGAATGTTGGAATGGAAGTGCTTATGAAAATATGCATGGCACTTAATTGCAACATAGCTGATGTGGTTGAATTCGTGCCAGACGATGAAGCAGAGGATGATATGAGCGATGTTGAAGATTAATACAAGCAGCCCTTATACAGCAAGTATGACAAGGGAGCAATTTTTATTTTATGAAGTAAGAACGACTGCCAAGCTAATGACAGAAGGCTTGTCTGATGAAGAAGTGGTACAGAGAATTATTGATGATAATCTGTTCCAATATCCTACGGAGAAGTCACTAAAGCGAATAGCGCAAAACTGTATAAGAAGATTGAAGTGCATGGATGATGAGACACTTGTGAAAGCCATTGCTACGCAGCCAACGGATGTTGCAAAGCAGATATGCTTGTATGCTATGATGAAGCAGTATCGTCTTGTATGGGATTTTATGATTACAGTTATTGGGGAGAAGTACCGTTTAAGGGACACCTCTTTTGGTAGGATAGACTTGAACACTTTTTTTCTTCGTTTGCAGGAACAGGATGAAGTGGTGGCAAGTTGGAGCGATACCACAATTACAAAGCTAAAGCAGATACTTGCAAGAGTGCTTGTGGAGAATGAGTATTTGGACAGTACCAAGGCAACAAAGCTGAATCCAGTGTGGTTGAACTCAACACTTGAGAATGCAATCAAGGATAATGGTGATGATGCAGCACTTGCGGCATTCAACTATTTTTCTTAAGGAGGTTACGATAGGTGAGTGACATTAAGGAACGTTTAGACATACTTCGTGGAAATATCCAAGAAGAGGATTTTCTATTAGGTAAAGGTCTAAGCAATGAAGTAAATATTCGTATGTTTTGTTACGATGCTAAGGATGAAATGATTGTACAGCATTTCGTGGAACAGCTAAAGACTGACCAATCACTAAACTGCAGATTGATTGAAGTAAATCTGTATGAGACATTCCTTTCCATCTGTGATGACAAGAGAATCACAAACAGCATTCCCGCAATGGAAGAGAAGAAGGGAAAAGAATTTATATTAAAGCAGATGAACTCCGTTGCAAAGGTTGGAGCGTTTATTGACAAGATACAATATGAACCACATATGGTTGGAGAGGATATCCTTCTCATAACAGGAGTTGGGGATGTGTTCCCGTTCTTGCGAGTACATACACTGTTGGATGCATTGCAGCCATACTTCTCGGATATTCCAATCCTTGTGATGTATCCGGGAAAATTCGATGGTTCATATATGAAGCTGTTTAATAAATTAAAACCGAATCCATATTATAGAGCGTTTAATGAGATAGGAACGGAGGAAACCAAGCTATGATAATTCAAAATATGTTTGAAGAGGACATCAACAGACCGATAAATGGTGTCATCAAAGTAGATCAGGATGAACTGGGAGTCATCGAGCAAGAGGTAAAAGAGTATGTAATCACAAAGGAACTGAAGAAGCATTTCATTAGCTTTTTTAATTATTACAGTGATTCTTTCGACAGACCAACATCCGACATGGGAGTTTGGATTTCAGGATTCTTTGGAAGTGGTAAATCTCACTTCCTTAAAATGCTATCTTATATTTTGGAAAACCGCAGCATTGGTGGTGTAAAAACCGTAGAATTCTTCCGGAAGAAATTTGAGAGTGATCCTGCCACATTCATGATGATTGATAAGGCAACAAGGGGCGAGACAGAGACTATCCTTTTCAATATTGATATTGAAGGTTTCAGTAATAAGGACAAGACTGCTGTCCTTCGTGTGTTTGCAAAGATGTTCTATAACCATCTTGGATTATATGGCGAGGACTTGAAGGTGGCCAAGCTGGAGCAGTTCATTGCAAAGCAGGGCAAGACTGATGAATTCAGAAGAGTATTTGAAGAAAAGAATGGCTCTCCTTGGGTAGAATCCAGAGATGCCTATGCATTCTTTGAGGACGATGTTGTAGATACACTTACAGCAGTTCTTGGTATGAGTGAGACAGCTGCTCGTAACTGGTTCAATGGTACAGAGACAGCAGAAATCAGCATTGCACAGCTTGTATCGGAGATTAAAGATTATGTAGATAGCAAGCCAGATAACTTCCGACTTCTTTTTATGGTGGATGAGGTTGGTCAGTATATTGGAACATCCACAGACCTTCTTTTGAATCTGCAGTCTCTCGTAGAGGAACTCGGTGCAAAATGCAATGGTAAGGTATGGGTATGCTGTACAGGACAGGAAGCTATCAACGAAATCATCAAGGTTCGCAATGATGAGTTCTCCCGTATTCAGGCTCGTTTCAAAACAAGACTTAGTCTTACATCTTCATCCGTAGATGAAGTCATCCAGGAACGTATCCTTAAGAAGAAACCAGAAGCCAAGGCAGAACTTATGGAAGTATACAATCAGAATGATTCTGTTCTTCGTAATTTGTTCAGCTTTAAGAAGGACGATGCTTTACTTGATATTAAGGGATTCAGTGGACCAGAAGAGTTTGCTAACAACTTCCCATTCGTACCATATCAGTTCATCATCATGCAGAAGGTATTTGCAGAAATTCGTAAGCATGGTAACTCTGGAAAGCATCTGTCTGGTGGAGAACGTTCAATGCTTTCAGGATTCCAAGAGGCAGTACAGAAGTTGCAGGAAAAGGATGAGTATGCACTTGTTCCATTCTTCCGTTTCTATGATACTGTCCATACATTCCTTGAAGGTTCTATCCGCCGTGTGATTGAGCGTTGCCAGAAGGCAGCAGATAATGCCAACGGTATCGAAGCACAGGATGTGGATGTACTGAAACTGTTATATCTTATCCGATACATTGACAGCGATATCAGAGGAACCATTGATAATATCGTAATTCTGATGGCTGATGATATCCGTGCTGATAAGGTGATTTTAAGAGAAGGAATCAAGAAGTCCTTAGATAGATTACTTAGCCAGAACTATATCGGAAGATCGGGAGATACCTATAACTTCCTTACTGATGAGGAACAGCGTATTCAGGAGGATATAAATGTAATCACTGTAGATACAGCCAATATCGTAGAGCGTATCTCACAGAAAATATATGGAGAAATCTATACTACAAAAAAATTCCGTTATAAGAAGTATGACTTTGCCTTCGACCAATATGTGGATAATGTTATGACTGGTGCGCCAACTGGTGGAATGAGACTTAGATTCATAACAGTAAATACAGATATTGAGAAGAAAAATGATTTGTATCTGATGCCAGCATCCAGTGGAGAGGCAATTGTCGTTCTTGAAGAATCTAATTATTATGAGAACTTTGAGAAAGCAATGAAAATTCGTAAGTATGTGAAACAGCAGAATGTCACAGAACTCTCAAAGGCAGTGCAGAACATAATTGCAAATCAACAAAAAGAGGCTTCTAAATATGAAGATGAAGCATTGGAAGAGCTGAAGAAAGCAATTGTAAATGCGCAGTTCTATGTAGACGGTGAGCATATCGAGATTAAGAGTGGGGATGCAAAGTCTAAGATTGATCAGGCTTTGGAATATCTTGTTTCTCATGTATATAGTAATCTTGATCTCATTACAGATAACGCAGAATCTGATGCTGATGTCATGGAAGTATTAAGTGGTGCAAAGTCCTATATTCAGGGAACAGAACCAAACAGAGATGCAGCGGCAAAGATGGAGGAGTACTTGGAAACGCAGCATAGAAGAAATCTTCCAACCTCTATGGCAGATGTTCAGAGCAGATATCAAGCTATACCTTATGGTTGGAGAGAGATTGATATTGCTTATGTGGCTGCAATGCTTATCTATCAGCAGAAGGTTACTATCAAGTACGGTGGAGCAACCATACAGCCTGACAATCCAAAACTTCCAGATATGCTCCGTAAAAAGAGTGAAATCGGCAAGACATCCATTTCCAAGAGACAGATTGTTACAGCTGCGAAGATGAAGGCTGTAAAGGAAATCATGCGTGATTACTTCGATATGATGAATGTCAAGGACGATGAGGATGGACTTGTAAAGGAAATCGTAGATAAATTTAATGAACAGAAAACGCACTTTGAAGAGCTGCTGAAAAAATATGAAAAGAACAGCCATTATCCAGACCGTGCAGTAGTTTCAAACGGATTAACTATTGTGGATAGCATTCTCTCACAGTCCAAGGATAATATTGCCTTGATTGATCGTGTACTAACACAGGAAGATTCTCTGTTTGAAAATAAAGAAAAAATGCAGAGGGTGGAAGGATTCTTCAGAAACCAAGTGCAGGTATTTGATGATGCCGTTCAGTTGGAGCGTGACCTTCATAATGAATTGGACTACCTTTCAAAGGAAGAGGAAGCAAACAAGGCTCTCAATCAGATTCGTCTGATTACAATGACAGATCACGGATTCGATTATAGAAAGATTCCAGACCTCAATGGACTGATTGCAACTGTGCATGAGGGACATGACAGACTGCTTGCGGTAAAGAGAGAAGAACTCTTGGAAATCGTAAGACAGTGTATGGAGGCTGTACATTCTGCTGGTAACAGCAACAGCGATTCGAAAGAAATCATTACAAGAGCAGATACTTTCTATTCACAGTACAAAACAAAGATTGCTGACCTAAAGAGCCTTGCACTTCTTGATGGACTTGTTCCACCAATGATTCAGTACAAGGATACTACGGTTGACCGCATTGAAGGGCTTAATCGTGTAAAGGAAGTTCCACAGCCAAGTACTGTGAGAGAGCCTGCTGGTAATTATGGTACAGAAAAACCATCACAACCTAAGAAGATTATTAAATCTCTTAACAGACAGGTGGTATTCCCTGCTAAGCGTTTGGAAAGCGAATCGGATGTGGATGAATATGTAGAGAAGATGAGAACTCAGCTTAAGCAGCTTATGAAGAACTGCGATGGCATTCAGCTGAATTAAGGAGGCCATAATGGATAAGAATTCAATAAAAAAATTTGCTGTATGGGCAAGAACTGAATTGATTACTCGTGTAAGTCAACGAGCAATTAAATATGAGATTGATGAAAATGGCTATGGAGAATATGATGCAGATGCCGTTAATGGAAGAGTTATGTCTGCTGAGGAAAAAACACAGAGAAAGGCATTGATAGACAGAATCAGAAAAAAGGGTTACCACCAGGTTATGGAGGAGGTTGCCTATACTTGGTTCAACCGTTTCTCCGCCCTTCGATTCATGGAAGTGAATGGTTATCTGCCAAGCAGTACTCGTGTATTTACTGACGAAAATAACAATTTCAAACCACAGATTATAACAGATGCCATCGATCTTACCATTGATGGACTAGATATGGAGAAAGTCTATGAATTAAAGGACGATGCGAAGAAAGAGGAAGAACTGTATAAGTATCTTCTTATAACACAGTGCAATGCATTGAATCCTATATTACCAGGAATGTTCCAGAAGATCTCAGATTATACAGAATTGCTTTTCCCAGACAATTTGCTCCGAGAGAATAGTGTCATTCAAAAAATGATAGAACTTATTCCACAGCAGGATTGGGAAGAACAAGTTGAAATTTTGGGCTGGCTATACCAGTATTATATTAATGAGCCAAAAGATAAACTTATTAATGCAAAAAAACAGTATAAACTCGATGATGTTCCATTTGTAACACAGATATTTACATCAGACTGGATTGTTCAGTACATGGTGCAGAACAGCTTAGGTCGAATGTGGATAAATGCAGGTGATAAAGATTTAAAAGATTATGATTGGGATTACTACCTTCAGGAAAGAGATGGTGCAAAAAAAGAGGCATCGATAGATCCAAGTACAATAAAAGTCATTGATCCTTGTATGGGTAGCGGTCATATTATTGCATATATTTTTGATGCACTTATTCAAATGTATGATAATTACGGCTACACAAGAAGTGATGCTGTTGAGTCTATTCTTCAGAACAATATCTATGGAATGGATATTTCTGAAAGAGCATATCAGCTTGCTTACTTTTCTTTGATGATGAAGGCACGTAAATATAGTAGAACTATTTTGAATAAAGGAATTAAGCCACATCTATATTGCTTAGATAATATACCAAAGTTTAGAGAGGAACTCATTGATTTTGTTGCTGATGGTGATTCTCAAATAAAGAAGGATATTTTGCTTTTACAGCAAGAATTAGAATTTTTAGGTGAATATGGTAGTCTGGTAGAAACCTCCTCTGTCGGTTACTTAAAGTTAGAGCAGAGAATTAATGAAATCGAACATACAGAATACGACAATCTGATTGATCAAGGATATCGTTTCGAGAGCATTACTGAAGTTAGATCAATAATTGAAACAGCAAAAGCATTAAATATGAAATATGATTCTGTTATTACCAATCCTCCATACATTGGGAATAGATATTTGCCTATAAAAATTAAAAAATTCATAGAAAATAAATATTCAGAATATAAAAGTGATATTTTCTCTTCGTTTGTAGCTAGAGTTATTAATATGTGCAAAACGGAAGGTCATATTGGAATGCTAACACCGTATGTCTGGATGTATATCAGTTCATATGAGGCATTAAGAAATAAAATATTAAGTGAGACAAGAATCACTACTTTAACTCAATTAGAATATAATGCATTCGAGGCAGCTTGCGTACCCGTATGTACATTTACATTAGCAAAGTCTCATAAAAATTCTAACGGTGAATTCATAAGATTATCAGATTTTAAGGGGGCCGATATTCAGGGAATAAAAGTGTTAGAAGCAAATGCTGATAGAGAATGTGGTTATCGATTTACAGCAAATCAAGATGAATTTAAAACTATTCCTGGATCTCCTATAGCATTTTGGCTCAGCAATAATGTGAAAAAAGCATATGCAAACTATCCAGCACTTGGTAGTATTGCTGCTCCAAGAAAAGGTAATTCAACATCTGATAATAATAGATTCCTCCGCATATGGCACGAGGTAAATGTTGAAAAAATAAACTTTGGATGTAAGAAAATTGATATTGAAGATACTAAAATTAAAAGGTGGTTTCCGTATAATAAGGGTGGTGGATACAGAAAATGGTATGGCTATAATGATTATGTAATTGATTGGTATGATGATGCAAAGGCAATTAGGGAAATAAAAACGGCAGTAATT
>ERZ791871.1392-NODE-1392-length-21363-cov-11.053923_pt1 | contig 21363 bp, 16 predicted proteins | sample MGYA00510280_ERZ791871 | MGnify/ENA primary metagenome ERZ791871 (study PRJEB30046, sample SAMN00792111) | human gut metagenome | study: EMG produced TPA metagenomics assembly of the A metagenome-wide association study of gut microbiota in type 2...
AATAGCATACAGACCTTGGAGAGGGTCTATAAATACTACTACTTTATAATACGAGTTGAGGAAATTGTGTGGATTACAGAGTCTTCTATTGAGGGAGTACAAAGTGAGATGGAAGAGGCGTTGAATGCGTTGTTGAAAAAACGTGGATGTGAATATAAAGTACGATTCGTATGCTTTCCAATGGAAACATATGAGGAAGATGTTGCAGAATATTTAGAGAACAATTCTGCTGATATTATTTACAGCAATTTGCGCGTCGTAGGAGATGACAGTAATCAGTATTATTCATTCTATAAAAACGGATATTTGCAAAATTTAGAAAAAATCAGAGAAGATGAAAAATTTTATGATGCGTATTCGGAAAAAACATGGGAGCATATGGAAATTAACGGCGAAATCTATGGGATTCCATCATATAGTTATGAGGGAAACGGTTTGTATTATGTGTTTAATCAACAATATTTGGATAAATATAATGTAGACATATCGCAGGTTACAGGAGATTTGCAGACATTGTATCCGATTTTGACGGAACTGTCGGAAAAAGAAAAAGATAACAAAGCGTTCGTGCCGCTACATTCTTATGAATATATGATTTATGCTCCTGAATATACAGAGATTTTAGATACAATCAGGGTAAAAGAAGGTATGGAAAAACCGATTGCAGAGAATTTACTGAATAATGAACAGGTGAAAGAATCCGTGTTGCTTCTTAACGAATTTCATAAAAATGGATTGCTGAAGGAGGGATCGGCAAATACGTTGGCAAATGGTAATTTCTTCGTGATGCTTATGTATGCAGATGATCCAGAGTTACTTCAAGAATATTTTGATACAATCTGCGAGGAAAATAATAAAAAACCACTCTCCTTAAAGTATGTAAAGATAGGAGAGCATTATCCCCCGCATAGAACAGGCGGAATGAACAGTGTGTTAAAAGGTGGAAACACAGAGAAAGCAATCGACCTTTTGAAAAGGACAGTTACAGATGAAGAAATCAGTAATCTTTTGAAATATGGAACAGAAGAGATGGAAGAAACACCGGCGATGCTTCAATGGATGTTTGGGAACGATCAGTGGAGCAAGGAGAAAAATGCAGTGAAAGAATCTTTAATCGCAGGATTTCAATTCGATGGAAGAGTTTACAAAGAACAGATAGATCAGCTTTCACAAATATATTACAGCTATTCAGAATTGTTCCGAGGTCTGTCAGAAAATCCGCAGGAAGATTATGAAAAAATGATGCAGGAAATGGAAGCGGCAGGAATTAACGCGATAACAGAAGAAGTAAATAATCAGTTGGATCAGTGGTATAACACGGTTCGATAAGAGGATTTGAAATTATTTTCGGGGCGTACGACCGAAAATGATCATAAATGAACAAAAAGAAAAAGATTAAAAAGGAGGACAAGAACATGACTAAGAGAATGAAACGAATTGCGGCATTGTTGACATGCGGGTTGGTGTTGGCAAGTGGAACAAGTGTGTATGCGGGAAATGCAGAAGGAACGCTTTTAGGGTATCCGATTTCACTAGAAGTATCAGTTAGAAAAGCGTCTGCGATGACGGCTGGAAGTTATCCGAAAACAACTATTTATCCTTATCGTTATGCTACAGGTGGAAGTGCAAACCAACTGATTCCAATGACAGCGGTTTCTGGGGGCGGTACGGCGAGCGTTTATGCTCCTGATGGATGGGATATTGGAAAGGCAGAAAGTTTGCATGAAAATGGTGGTGTCAAAGCATATTTAGTAGCATATCCATAAATTAAATTTAAAAATTTTTAGGCACAGGTATTTAGGCGCAGCTCTTAATATATAGTTGGGTATAAAAAATGATTAAAAATTAAATATTCAGGCTGTTTTATAGTAAAATGCATAGCTTTGATTTATAATTAACAGAGAGATCTGGTTAAAAGACTTAAGGTGAAAAAGACTATAAAACAGCCTTACTGTATATGATTGATTTTTAGTAATCAAGGGGGAATACCGTTATGAAAAGAAGACGTTTTATATCATTTGTATTTGTATTAATCTTGTGCTTTGGAATGAGCGGATGTGGAAAGGAAAAGAAAACTACCGCACCTAATAAATTTCAATCAGATTATATGGAAGTGTGGGGTGGTACGACAGTAGAGGAAGGGGATTTTAGAGTTATAAACGGACTTTTATATTATATTGATTTTGAAACGATGGAGGGAATACCGATTTGTAATAAGCCGAATTGTCGTCATATATCATGGAAAGAAGATCGTAATACAAAATGTGATGCGGCAAATATAGATATTAGTACAGTATTTCCGTATGAAGGAAAACTATACGGATTTCGTTCTCTTTCTGATGGCGGCAGTGAATTGGTCGTATCTGATTTAGATGGGGGAGACTGGAAATCAAAGGGCATGTTTATTACAGCCGAAGAAATTTTTCAAGGCGGGGTTGTCGTGGGAAATCAGATGTTTTTTTTAAAGGATGTAGTGGTAAGACCCGAAGATCATATCACAGAAATGAGAACGGATACAGTAATGTGCGTATTGAATTTTGATACGATGGAACTAAAAGAACTTCGCAGAGAAAAGGGTGTTTTTTCTATTCAATTTTTAGGAGGAACGAAAGATTATCAGATCTATTCAGTACAAGAAGATAATGGAATCAAATGCTATCAGTTTGACTATGATGAAGAGGAGTCAAAAGAAATCTCTTTGAAAAACAGAACACAGTCTGTTGTAAAAGCAGATGAGACAGGATTTTATTATAATAGTGGAATTGATTATCCGAAAGAAGTATATAAACACGATCTTGAAACCAGTGAAAATGAAATTTGTATAAGTGAAGAGGAAGCGAAAGCAGCATTTGGAAAAGAGTATCTACAATTAATAATATGGGATGTTCGCGAAGATGGAATTCTATTTCATTTAGTGGATGAAAAAGAGGGGGACGTGTTTTGGAAAGAATCAAAAAGTGGAGAAATAAAAAGACTTTACTTGGAAGAAAATTTGCCGAAAAAGAATTCTAGATTGAATAGTTTTATGTTTGGAACGGAAGACGGAATTGGTTTTTCTTATTTGCAATCTTTAGATTCGGATAATATCGAATGGTATGGATATATTAGCTGGGAAGATTTACTAGCCGGAAAGAATAATATAAAGACACTCGTTGAAACAAAATTTACGGGTGGGGGAAAACCGCTTGATGAGGAGGGAAATGTGATCGGAGAATAATATAAAAGTATTTATTGAACCCAAGTTGCCAGATTTAGGTTATCTATTGGATGAAAAGGAAGGAGAGAACAAAGTCATGAAGAAGAAGCATTTATTAGGAGTAATTCTATTTTTCTGTGTTGTTTTAGCTACGATAATTTTTGCTTTAGATCGCATGGATGTTATATCCGAAGGAGTGGCGCTTTTTATTAATGTATCACTCATGGCATTGTATTGGTGTATTGCAAGCATCCTAAACAAGGACCCAAAATAGTAATCAGGGGGGAAATACCATTATGAAAAGAAGACATTTTATATCATTTGTATTCGTACTAATTTTATGTATTGGTATGATCGGATGTGGGAAAGAAAAGAAAACTACCGCATCTGATAAGTTTCAATCTGATTATATGGAAATAGGAGTTGGCACGACAGTAGAGAAAGGATATTTTGGCGTTATAAACGGATTATTGTATTATGTGGATTTTGAAACAATGAATGCAGTACCGATCTGCAACAAGCCGGATTGTCGTCATATATCGTGGATGGAGGATCGTAATACGAAGTGCAATGCGGCAAATACTGATATTTGGAACTTATTTCCTTATAAAGGAAAACTATACGGTTTTCGGTCTCTTGCTGATGGCGGAAGTGAATTGGTTGTATCTGATTTGGACGGAAGCAACTGGAAATCAAAAGGAATGTTTATTAAGGCAGAAGAAAGTTTTCACGAAGGTGTTGTAGTGAAAGATCAGATGTTTTATCTGAAAGATGTGGCGTTAAGAGAGGAAGAGGCGGCAGAACCGGAGTTGGAAACGGTAATGTGTATGTTGGATTTAGATACAATGAAGTCAAGAGAGATTTGCAGAGAACGAGGCACTTTTTCTATTCAATTTCTAGGAGGAACGAAAGATTATCAGATTTATTCAGTAAAAGGGGAGGATGGGGTTACCTGTTATCAGTTTGATTACAAGAAAGAGGTATCGAAAGAAATTTCTCTGTACGATATCCCCGGAAGGATTATAGGGGCAGATGAAACGGGATTTTATTATAATAGTGGGATCGATTATCCGTCAGCTGTGTATAGGTATCATTTTGAAACAGGAGAAAATGAGGTTTTCGTAAGCAAAGAGGAAGCGAAAGCTGCATATGGAAAAGATGTATTTTCTCTTAGTCTGTGGGATGTCCGTGAAGAAGGAATTTTGTTTAAGATATGGTACGGAGAAGATCAAAGATTGTTTTTGAAGGAAGCAGACAGTGGAAAGTTGAGACAACTTTCGCTGTCAGAAGAATTATTAAAAGAAGACTTTGTTTTAAACGGAATGTTGTTTAAAAACGAGGAAGGACTGGGATTTGAGTATACGCAGTATTTAGATATGGATCAGATTAACTGGTATGGATACATCAGTTGGGAAGATTTGCTAAGCGATGAGAACAATGTAAAAGTACTTATCGAACCGAGGATGACAAGCCGAGGTTATCCGCTGGATGAGGATGGAAATGTGATCGGGGCACAAGAATGAGAATGTGAGAATTAACTGTTAAGCGTTAAGCGTGTGAGCAGGGGAGAACGGATATGAAAAAGAAACTATTAGCAGGAACAGTCTTGAGTATTTGTCTTTTATCGTCAGGGTTGTCGGCTTGTTCATCAGAGGATAAGACGGAAAAACCATCTTCCGAGAATCAGCTTCAATCTGATTACATGGAAGTAGACGGTATTCTGACGAAAACGGAGAAGGGGAGTTTTTCGGTACATGACGGATTGATGTATTTTACGGATTATGAGACACAGACAAGTATACCGGTATGCGGAAAGCCGAACTGCCGCCATTTATCAGTATATGAAGATGAAAAGACGACATGCAATGCAGTTTGTTCTTCTTCGTATATGTTTCCGTATAAAGAGAAACTATATCGGATCGAGAGTGTAGATAATCGAGAAGGTAAGTTGATCGCTTCACATATGGATGGGAGTAACCCGAAAACAGTCGGTACGTTTTCTTCGGGAGATATGTTAGAATCGGCAGTGATTTTAAATGAGAATATGTACTATACCTACTGTGAATTACAAAATAAAATCCTGGCGGAACAGGAAGACGGACAGGCGCAAAGCGGACAGGCAATGGGATCTAATTGTTCGTTGAATCGTCTGAATCTTGACACGTTGGAGCAGACGGAAATTGTAAAGCTGGAAGATGTAAGCCATATTCTTATGCTTGGAGGAACGAAAGAGTATCAAGTGTGTGCTGTAGTGAAAGATGACGGAGTACAATATAACTTATTTGATTATGAGAGCGGAACATTGACTGAAATCTCGTTGAATACCGTTGATTATCAGCGTGTTGAAGTGACGCAGGATGGGAAGGGTTTCTATTATATCGGTGATGAAGGAAAGTCTCTCTATTGCTATCATATTGATTCAAAGGAAAATGAAAAAATTGTTCAGGCGGAAGAAGTTGGCGCTGAAAAAGTCACTGTAGAAGGTGTAAGTGAAGAAGGAATTTTGTTTCGGGCATTTCCGGAAAATGAATTATATGTAAAAAATGAGGAAGGAATCAGTAATCTGAAGCTGTCAGACCGACTTCCGACAGATCAGGCGTGGCTTAGTGGAATTAACGATATAACGAAAGACGGAGTTTATTTTACATATCAGGAAAAATATATCGGCGAAAAAGAAATTGAAGGAGATCTTCTCATGTACGACGCCTATATTGAGAAAGAAGATCTGTTTGGGAAAACAGGTGAAATGAAAGTGATTTATACGCCGAGAGTTTCTTCGGCGGGGAATATTGTAACTGAAGAGTAAGAGAAACAAAAAAACCTTGCCGGAGGGGAGGGATCGGATGAAATCTGTAATGTATGAATGGAAAAAGTTTCGTGCATTCCGCTATTTTTGGTTTTTGTGCTCGGTGTTTTTTCTTTTTAATATTTGGACGCTGTCTGAAAAAATGAAGATGGAGATGTACGATGCAGGAGCGGTGAAACAGATTTACGCAGATTTGAAGGCACAGCCGGAAGAAAAGCGTAAAGAGTGGATCGAGAAGCTTCCGGAAAAGAAAGTTCCTGTTTATACGGGGAATGAATATGCAGAAGAGATGTTGTACAACAAAATCTTTCAGGAGTACAGACAGGTCAACCGATACGACAAATATCTTGAGGAGATCAAGGAAAAAAGCGCGAGTATGTCCAGCGCTATTTTCTCGAATGAAGGAACGTTTGCTTATCGAAATGCACAGATTACCCCGGATGCGTATGAGAAACTGAAAGGACTGAAACTAAAGAGTGATGTATCGGACGGAGTGATCTTTGCCACAGAAGCAGAATTTACAGATCTTTGCATCGTTTTTATGCTTGCGGTGACAGTGTATTTTCTTGTGTTGGATGAAAAGAAAAATAAACTATATCCTTTGCTGAGATCCTGTTATCGAGGGAGAGGCTCTGTGATCGGGGCAAAGCTGACAGTGGCGGCATGTGTGACGGCGCTGCTCGTTCTTCTGTTTTACGGAGTCGATTATCTTTATGCGTGGCAGAAATATGGCTTTGGTGACCTCTCTCGTCCGATCCAGTCGGTAACTACGATGTACGAAAGTCCGTATATGATGTCCGTAGGAATGTTTTTATTTTTATATCTGATCGTCAAGATGGCAGTCTGCTATGTGATCATATTAGGAATGATATGGATTGCTCAAAAATCAGAGACACCGTCCGGCGCAATGATCGGAATCGGAGCGGTCGGAATTGCAGAGTATATGCTGTCTGCATTTCTTCCGTCGGTGTCTTATGCGGACGTGTTCAAATACGTTAATCTGGCGGAATATATGAAAGTGTATCCGCTGTTTTCTAAATACCATAATTTAGACTTTTTTGACAATCCGGTCAATGCGATGACTGTATTTCGGATTGTTCTTCCGGTAGTACTTGTTCTTTTTGTTTTGGGAAATGTGCGGAGGTTTTTCCGATGTGCCAAAACAAAGAGAAGATGGAGAAGGGAGAGAAAAAACAGCAGTCGGATCGGTTTTATTTCGGATAAATTATATTTTTACGAAAGTGTGAAATGTCTTTTCTCAAACCGTGCGATATGGGTATGTATCGCGGTCATGTACGGCGCCGTTCTTGTCGGGAATTCTATTCCGACATACAGGGATATCAAGGAAGAATACTATAAGTTTTATATGACCGATCAGCAGGGAAAGATGACAGAAGAAAAAGTGGAATACTTCAATGAGGAGCGCAAACGATTTGAAGAGATCTATTCTATGACTCCGGAAAATTCAGATCTGACTGCCGTTGAGATTGTTCAGAAGCAGGAAGAAAACAAGTATGCTCATGAAGGATTTTCCGAGGCGTACAGTCAGGTGATGTACATTATGTCAAATAATCAGGGAAAGGGAGTCAATGAACAGGAGTTGGTTTATGAAAAAGGCTATCAGCTTTTGTTCGGAGATAAGGCGGTGAAGGAACGTCTGATCGGGATTCTTTTATGTGTGATCGCTGCGGTGTACAGCGCATCCGGCGTTCTCGGAACGGAATATGATCTGAAAGTAATGAACCTGCTTCGCAGTACGAAGCGGGGGCGGAAAGAATTATTTTTAAAAAAGCTTGGCGTGTCATTCGGAATTACAGCGGTGATCTTTGTTTTAGTCAAGATTCCGGCGATATTAAAAGTTGTCGGGGAGTATCCGCTGGAATGTTGGGGCGCAAAGGTGCGTTCGATGATGTTTGCGGGACAGTCGGTTATAAATTGTTCGATCTTCGGATACGTTTTGATGCTGATGATTATGCAGCTTGTGACATTGTTTGTCATTGTATTTAGTACGATGGCATTGTCCGTCGTTTTGAAAGACTCTACGATGACGATGATACTTTCGCTTCTTTTGTTCGGCGGTCCGCTGCTCATTGAATGGGGCGGAGTTCCGATCGTACATTATCTTAGTCTGAACAGTCTTTTGGACGGGCATCAGATTTTACAAGGAAACTGGCTTGTACTTATTTCGGAAATCGTGATCTTTTGGGGAGCGCTTTCATTTGCGGCAGGATATGTTTTATATCGTGCTTATGAGAACAGGAGGTAGCAGGGATGGAAATTAAGATTCGGGAATTATGTAAAAGCTATGGGAAGAAAAAAGCCCTGCAAAATTTTGACGCGACGTTTGAAAACGGAATTTATGGCATACTCGGACCAAACGGGGCAGGGAAGAGCACGCTGATGAATATATTGACAGATAACCTCCTTCGGGATTCGGGGAGAATATTGTGCGGCGGAAAAGATATTTTGAAATGGGGCGCGGCTTACAGAAAATCGCTCGGATATATGCCACAGCAGCAACAGTTGTACGAAACGTTTACAGTGACTGAATTTCTCGCTTATATGGGAACGCTGAAAGGAATGAAGAAAAAGGAAATCCGCGCTCGGATGGAGCTTTTATTTCCTTTGTTAAATCTTGACAAGGTGAAACGTAAAAAGATCAAGGAACTGTCAGGAGGAATGAAACAGAGAGTGCTTCTTTTGCAGGCGCTTTTAAACGATCCGAAGATATTGATCCTCGATGAGCCGACGGCGGGATTAGACCCGAAAGAACGTATCCGCATCCGTAATCTTATTTCGGATTTGAGTCAGGATCGGATCGTTTTGATCGCAACTCATGTTGTATCAGATATCGAATTCATTTCCAAAGAAATTCTTCTGATGAAAAACGGACGGCTGATCGATAAGGCAAGTCCCGAACAATTACAGGCAAAGATTCAGGGAAAAGTGTTTGAAATGAGTGTAGGGCAGCAGGAGCTGGAAGAAGTGAAAGAAAAGTTTGAAATAAGTAATCTGTTCCGAAAAGACGGACAGATTATCGTTCGCGTAGTGACACAGAAGCGTCCGGAAGGGTATGATGAGATCAGGGAAGCCGCTCCGACATTGGAGGACGTTTACTTGTATGAATTTGAGGTGAAGGGAGCTATGCACAATAATGCTGTTAGAAAAATTGCAGGAACATAAAAATTTTACGGCTCATGAAAAAGATGTAGCGGAGTATATTTTAAGTCATTTAGATCAGATTTCGGAACTGTCGGCAGGAGAACTGGCGAAAGCGTCTTACACGAGTAAGGCAACAGTCGTGAGGCTGAGTCAAAAGCTTGGGTTAAATGGTTTTCAAGATTTGAAAATTACTCTTACTGCCGAGATCAATCAAAAAAAGCGGATCGATCAACTGCTTGCAAACGAGCCGGTGACTGCCGAAAGTACATATGACGATATCGTAAAAACACTTCCGGCGCTCTATGATAAAGCGGTGACGAATACAAGACTTTCTTTAGATAAAAACAGTATGAAACGGATCAGTCAAGTATTGCAAAAAGCAGAGTGCATCGATATTTACGGAACAGGGATCAGTTATATACTTGCACAGTCGGCGGCGTTTAAAATCAGTACGCTCGGGTTGGAATGCTCGGCATACGAAAGTATTAATTCTCACTATCTGGCGGCGCGTAAGCACAAGAAAAACATTGCTTTTTTGATCAGTCTGACAGGATCAAATCATACGGTGATCTGTATGGCAAAATATTTAAGGGAGGCGACAGAAACTTATGTGGTCGGAATTGCAGGTCCTTATCATACAGAACTTAAGAAATGGTGTCATGAGATTGTGGAGATTCCGAACAGGGACGCGCTGCTAAGCCTGGATGTGATTACTTCTTTTTCGGGAGCGACTTATATTCTTGATATTTTTTTCGCGCTTCTGTTGTCAAAGCGATATGAAGAACATGCAAGATCCTCTATGGAAATGTTGAATCATTTAAGTCTGCTTTGGGATGAAACGTATCATACAAAAGAGAAAAATGAGTAAATTTGGACCGCTGTTTCAAAAAGCAGCGGTTCTTTTTCATGATTTTTGAAACGCTGAAACAATCCGGCTTGTGCGAATTGTATGAAAGAAAGACATATGTTATTTTCTAACTATCAAAAAACAGTTATAGGAGGAAAAGAAATGGGAAAGTATGAGACGCTGGCAAAAGATATCGTAAAAAATGTCGGCGGAAAAGAAAACGTAACAGGACTTGTTCACTGTATCACAAGACTTCGATTTACGTTAAAGGATGAAAGTATCGCAAAAGACGATGTTCTGAAAAAGATGGACGGGGTTGTGACTGTAATGAAAAGCGGCGGTCAGTATCAGGTTGTGATCGGAAATCATGTGCCGGAAGTATTTGAAGATGTGATGGCGCTGCTCGATTTGAACGAGAATAAAGCGTCTGCGGAAACAAAGAAATCAGGGAAGCTCCTGGATCGTGCCATCGATGTAGTGTCCGGTATTTTTCAGCCTATTTTAGGGATCATGGCTGCCTGCGGAATGCTGAAAGGTCTGAACACATTATTCGTTACACTTGGATTGTATTCTGCCGATTGCGGAGGATATATGATTATCAATGCGGCAGGCGATGCGTTGTTTACCTTTTTGCCGCTGTTCCTTGGATATACAGCAGCTAAGAAATTTCAGTTAAAACCGATGCTCGGTCTTGCAATCGGAGCGGCAATGTGCTATCCGGGTATCCAGTTATCTGCATTGTCGGCAGGAGCAGAGGCTGTAACGACCGTTTTGGAAGGAACGCTGTTCCAATCTCCGGTATATATAGACTTTTTCGGAATTCCGGTCATTTCGGTAGATTATACGGGAACGGTGATCCCGGTCATACTGACTGTATGGTTTGCGTCGAAGTGTGAAAAATTATTTAATCGGTTTGTGCCGGATCTTGTAAAGTTTTTCTTTGTGCCGATGCTGACTTTACTTGTAACTCTTCCGGTTGCAATGATCTTCCTCGGACCGGTCGCAACCTTTGGATCTACGCTGATCTCTGAATTTACGCTTATGATCAGGGAATTTAGTCCGCTTCTTGCAGGCGCGGTCGTAGGATTTACATGGCAGATTTTGGTAATCTTCGGAATGCACTGGGGATTTATTCCGGTTTATATTAATAATGTGCAGACGTTGGGATACGACAATGTTATGATGCCGTTTTTCGCCTGTACATTCGCTACATCGGCAGTAGTGCTTGCGATGTTTTTCAAAACAAAAGATAAAAAGATAAAAGAGATGGCGATTCCGAATTTTATTTCCGGTATTTTCGGTGTAACAGAACCGGCGATCTACGGTATGCTTCTTCCGCTAAAAAAACCGTTTATCATAAGCTGTATTGCAGGAGGAATCGGCGGAGCATTTTACGGACATTTTAATTTCCGTAAATTCATTCTCGGTGGCATGGGAATTTTTGAACTTCCGAATATGATCAATCCTGACGGAACAAACGGAAATATTATCGTAGCATTTATCGGAATTGCAATATCCATGGTTGTCGGTTTTGTTCTCACGATGATCTTTTACCACGATGAGAAGACCGGAAAAACGGGCGAAATTGATATGAAAAAGAATAGAGAGAAAGAAGATAAGATCGGTAAGATTGAGAAGTTTGATAAGAATGAATCGGATAAGATTGACAGGAAAGAAAGGAAAACAGAGAAAATAAGCAGTCCGTTGAAGGGAGAAGTTATAGCGCTTTCAGATGTTCAGGACGAAGCTTTTTCATCGGGAGCGCTTGGACTTGGAGCGGCAGTTGACCCGAAAGAAGGAGTTTTGTATGCACCGGCAGACGGAACAATCTCTGTGTTTTTTCCGACAGGTCATGCAATCGGGATGACAACGGACGACGGAGTGGAATTGCTGATCCATGTCGGAATGGATACGGTACAGTTGGAAGGAAAGGGATTCCGTCCATTCGCCAAAGAAGGAGATCGCGTAACGAAAGGACAGAAGCTTTTAGAATTTGATATGGAACTGATTTGTAAGGAAGGGTACTCTCTTGTCACTCCGGTTCTTATTACAAATACAGATGAATTTTCAGATATTTCAATTACAAGTGAATGTCATATAGATCCGCAATCGATCTTGATGACAGTTACTCGATAGGAAAGGATTGTTGCGTATGAAAGAACAGTTTTTGTGGGGCGGAGCAACAGCGGCAAATCAGTTTGAAGGAAGCTGGGATAAAGATGGAAGAAGGACTGCACTCGTTGATGTGATCCCTCACGGAGAGAATCGTCAGGCTGTCATGGATGGAACGTTCGATTATAGGAAACTTCCGAAGGAATCTTATTTTCCGGGAAGAAAAGCGGTCAACGGTTTTGAAAATTATAAAGAAGACATTGTGCTTTTAAAAGAACTGGGATGTAAATGTTACCGTTTCTCAATTTCATGGTCGAGGATTTTTCCGACCGGAGAGGAATCACAGCCGAATGAGAATGGATTGAATCATTATGAGAATGTGATCGATAAGCTGAATAAGTATGGAATTGAACCGATTATAACAATCTGTCATTTTGATATTCCGCTGGCTCTTATAGAGAAGTATGGTTCATGGAAAAGCCGCGAAGTGATCGATTGTTATCTTCGTTACTGTGAAGCTTTGTTTCACCGTTTCGGGAAAAAAGTCCGGTATTGGATTACATTTAATGAAATTAATATGCTGATGCATCTGCCGTTTATGGGAGCAGGTATTCGTCTGGAAGAAGATGAGAATCCAATGGAAGTAAAATATCAGGCAGCTCATCATGAACTTGTTGCTTCTGCACTGGCTGTGAAAATGGCGCATGAGATATGCCCGGGCTCACAGGTCGGATGTATGCTTGCGGCGGGAGACGTCTATCCGTATAGCTGTGATCCGAAAGACGTATGGGCAAGCGTGGAAAAGAACAGAGAAAATTACTTTTTTACAGACATACAAGTCAGGGGAAATTATCCTTCTTATGCTGAAAAATTATTTGAACGGGAAAATATTCGGCTGAAGATGAAGGAGAATGATCTTGAAATCTTAAAAGAGAATACGGTTGATTTTGTTTCGCTTTCGTATTATAACAGCCGCTGTGTGAGAGCGGACGGAAAAGGCGAAGCCGCAGGGGGAAACGTGTTTGCTTCTGCGAAAAACCCGCATCTTACCAACAGTCAGTGGGGATGGCCGATCGATCCTCTCGGACTGAGGATTACGTTAAACACGCTGTACGACAGATATCAAAAACCATTGTTTATTGTGGAAAACGGACTTGGAGCGAAAGATACGCCGGATGAGAACGGGTTTGTTGATGATGATTATAGAATAGAATATCTTTCTTCCCATGTGAAAGCAATGATGGATGCAGTGGAAAAGGACGGTGTAGATCTGATCGGGTATACTGCATGGGGGTGGATCGATCTGGTCAGTGCAACGACCGGAGAGATGTCGAAAAGATATGGGATGGTTTATGTGGACCTGGACGACTTCGGAAAAGGAACGGGAAAACGGATTCCGAAAAAATCGTTTTATTGGTATAAAAATGTGATAGAGAGCAATGGAGATTGTCTGCGCGATGATGCTTGAAAAATAAGGCCGCACAAGTTATAATGAATACCATCGAGAATAAAAAGTAATAGTTCAGCCTGCGCCATTCGTAAAACCGCACTGCGTGCTTACTGTAGCTGCCGCTACTGTTTTACTCATAAAAAGGCGCTAAGCACATACAGATGTCCGCTTGCAAAAACATGCAGGCATGTTTTCTGCTTCCCGTACATCTGTATGGCTGAACTGTTACAATAAAAAATGTGAGGAGCATAAAAATGGTTGAAAAGACAATGGATAAAATCGTGGCGCTTGCAAAATCAAGAGGATTCGTATATCCGGGATCAGAGATTTACGGCGGTCTGGCGAATACATGGGATTACGGCAATCTCGGTGTAGAACTGAAAAACAATGTAAAAAAAGCATGGTGGAAGAAGTTTGTACAGGAGAACCCATACAATGTCGGTGTCGACTGCGCGATCCTTATGAACCCGCAGACTTGGGTGGCTTCCGGTCATCTCGGAGGTTTCAGCGATCCGCTTATGGATTGTAAAGAATGTCATGAGCGTTTCCGCGCGGATAAATTGATCGAAGATTTCTGCGAAGAAAAAGGAATTGAACTGGAAGGTTCTGTGGACGGATGGTCTCAGGAAGAGATGACGGCATTTATCGAAGAGCATCAGATTCCGTGTCCGACATGCGGAAAACATAATTTTACAGATATCCGTCAGTTCAACCTGATGTTCAAAACATTCCAGGGAGTTACAGAAGATGCGAAGAATACGGTTTATCTCAGACCGGAGACGGCGCAGGGAATTTTCGTAAACTTTAAAAACGTACAGCGTACATCAAGAAAGAAACTTCCGTTTGGTATCGCTCAGATCGGAAAATCTTTCAGAAACGAGATCACACCGGGTAACTTTACATTCCGTACGAGAGAGTTTGAGCAGATGGAGCTTGAGTTCTTCTGCAAACCGGATACAGATTTGGAATGGTTTGATTATTGGAAAAACTTCTGTCTGAACTGGCTGTCTGAACTCGGACTGAAAGAAGACGAAGTACGTTACCGTGACCATGATGCGGAAGAGTTGTCTTTCTACAGTAAAGCGACGACAGACGTAGAGTTCTTGTTCCCGTTTGGATGGGGAGAACTTTGGGGAATCGCAGACCGTACAGACTATGACCTGACACAGCATCAGAATGTATCGGGACAGGATCTTACTTATTTTGACGATGAAGCGAAAGAAAAGTACATTCCGTATGTAATTGAGCCGTCACTTGGCGCAGACCGTATGGTATTGGCGTTCCTTTGCAGTGCATATGACGAAGAGAATATCGGAACAGAAGAGAAACCGGATATGCGTACCGTTCTTCATTTCCATCCGGCGCTTGCTCCGGTTAAGATCGGCGTTCTTCCGCTGTCTAAGAAATTGAATGAAGGCGCGGAGAAAGTATTTGCACAGTTGAGCAAATATTATAACTGCGAGTTTGACGATCGTGGAAATATCGGAAAGAGATATCGCCGTCAGGATGAGATCGGTACTCCGTTCTGTGTAACATATGACTTTGATTCGGAAGAAGACGGAGCTGTTACAGTGCGTGATCGTGATACGATGGAGCAGGAGAGAGTGAAGATCGAAGATTTGAAAGCATACTTCGAGAAAAAATTTGAGTGGTAAGAAGGAAGCAAAGGAACAATGAAACCATCAGAAGAAATCGTCCGTTTTTTTGAGAAAGATCGGTTTGCGGCAGAGACCGGGGCGGTGATAGACGAGATAGACGACCGCTATGCGAGATGCAGTCTGACATTAGAGGCAAAACATAAGAATGCGCTTGGGGCAGTAATGGGAGGCGTTTATTTTACACTTGCCGATTTTGCGTTTGCAGTTGCTTCAAACTGGCAGGGCGATACAATGGTATCATTGAACTCACAGATTGCTTATCTTGGAGCGGCAAAAGGGAATATGTTGATTGCAGAAGCAGTCTGTTTAAAAGACGGCAGGACAACGGCGTATTATGAGATTCGTATCAAGGATGAACTCGGGAATACGGCGGCAGTCGTGAGCACGACAGGTTACAAGCTTACGAAATTGTGAAGAACAGCCGTCGGGTAAAACTTTTTAAAGAATAAAGAGAAAAAATAAAAATTTCCGCGTGGAGAAGATCCATGCGGAAATTTTTGCATTCAGATAAGTTTTGTGCTTTCGAGCTTCTCCGTAAATGCATCATTCAGACGTATGACAGGTTTCCGAAGGAGCAGACCGAGCAATAGTGCGGGGATGAGAAAAAGAGCTAATGTTCCGAGTTCTTTCCAATAAACTGTGCTGTAAAAGCCGGCAATACATTCTCTCATGGCATTCATGCTGTGCGTAAACGGCAGAAGGGGATAGACTTTTTGGAAAAAGTCAGGCGCTACCTCAATAGGGAATGTTCCGCCGCTTCCGGCTACCTGCATAACAAGTAAGACGACGCAGACGGCTTTTCCGATATCGCCGAATGAAACGGTGAGCGCATAAATGATACTTACATACACGATGCTTGTAAACCATCCGGCGAAAAGGAAGTAAACCGGATGTTGACACTGGATGTTTAAATAAAACAAATCGCCCAGACAGATGAGGCTGCTTTGCAAAAGGCCGATCGCTATAAAAAGTAGACTTCTTCCGATATATGTTTCATGAGGTTTCGGATTAAAAACTCCTGTCAAAGCTTTTCCTGAAACATTGACTTTCAGCATGGCGGCAAGCACAACGCCGCCAACCCACATGGCGAGTGTAGAATAAAAAGGAGCCATTGCCGATCCGTAATTTTCGATCGGGTAGACCGGATGCTCGGAAAGACTGACCGGAGACGCAAGAAAGGCGGCGATTGCTTCCGGTTTTTGCGCCAACAAGTCGGTCAACACGGAAAGTCCGTCACGGTTTGGGTTTAAGAGCGCTTCAGACGCGGATGAAAGTTGTTCAGATACATTACTTAGCAAAGTTGAGGAATCTGAAAGCGAAGTATGGATAAGGGCAAGGTCATCGGAAGCGCTGTTTGTAATATCTGTCAAGTCAGAGGCGCCTTCATTTAATTGTGTTAAAAGAGCGGATACAGAAGATCCGGTGCTGCCTAGACTGCCTGCCAAATTTTCCAGTTGATTTTTAACAGTTGCTTCATAGCTGTCTTTCACTTCCGAAGTGGAAGTCAGGCTCTCTTTAATAAGTCCGTCGATTTCTGTTTTTAAAGAATCCGCATTTTGAACGGCGCCGGTAATTTTTATTCCGGCATTATCAAGCTCGGCTTTTAAATTTGTCTGATGCTCGACGGCAGTCGAAATCTGCTTCAGAATCGGATCGATCACAAGACTAAGGTTTGGGTTTGCGTTTTTTATAGCAGTTAAAGAGTCCGCAAGAGATGTATATCCGTCGATGACAGTTTGTATCCTGTTTGAGACTGCATTAAGGGAAGTGAAAGCGGCATCCGCATCTGTACTGTAGGCGTCAAGTGCGGTTTGGATCGTGGAAGAGACGGATGAATAATAAGTTTCTCCGTCAGATAATGCCTGACTGACTGCGTCAGTTGTGCCGGATAAAGCGGAAGAAAGAGAAGCAATCCCGTTTCCTGCATCTGTCAAGGCGCCAAGGCTTGTCTTTGTTCCGTCTCCGGTATGGGAAAAGATAACAGAAGTCGTATCTAGCATCAAAGAAGCGGCGTCTGTCATATCAGAAAATGCCTGTACAGTTCCGGAAGCAGAATCAAGATCGGCAGAGATTTCTGCAAGCGAAGCAGATAAATTTTCTGCAAGAGATGCATCCCTTTTTTTGCGGAAACGTCAGCAACAAAACGAAATGCGTCCAGAGCTGTTTTGGAAATTGTCTCTGTGAAGGTTTCGTTAATTTCCTGACGGATTGCATCTGCGCCTTTTTCTGTTACTTTTGGGGCGATGGCGTTCTCCTTTTCGTTGATGCAGTAAGTAATTGTCGGATGTGTCGTTTCAGAAGAAAACAGACTCATCATATCTTTGCTGAATGTTTCAGAAATGACAACAGAAGCATAATATTTTCCGGAACGTACACCGTTAGAAGCGTCCTTGGCATCTGTAAATATCCAGTGAAGCTGTGTGTTTTCACGCAGTGAAGAAATAATGTCATTTCCGAGATTGAGCCGGACCGGAAGCAGTTCGCCGTCATATCCTTTATCAAGACTTGCGACGGCTACTTTTAAATTTCCGGTATTTTTGTACGGATCCCAACTTGCGGCAATATTAAACCATGCATAGAGAGAGGGAACGATAGTAATGCCGAAAATAACGATCAGCGCGATTACGTTTTTTCGGATATTGTGGATGTCGTTTCGCGCAATGCGTATGATATTTTTCATAGTCAGTTTTCCTCCATTTTTCTGAATAATTTCAACATTTCTTCAAATGACATACCGGACAGTTCCTGTTGAGCTGCAAGTTCGTTATGTATGTATTCCACTGTGATCAGCCATGTGGCGATTAAAATAATAGATAAGATCCAAAGAATGAGGAATACAATTTTAGATTCAAGGCTGAACATAAGGATCAGGAAAATGAGCGGAATAGTTAAAATCGCAAAAAATCCAAAACGGATCATTTTGTGATAATTTTTTTCAAAACGCTGTGCTTTCTCGGCAGTTTGGATCTGAAGTTCTTCTTGTGATAAAGAAGCTTTTAGTAAAAGAGAAAGCTGTGCGCTGCGTCTGATATTTCTGTCGGGTGTTTCACCAAGCATTAAATCGGTTTCTGCAAGTTTAATGTCAAAAAGCCGGTTCAGACCTGAAAGCAGAGGTCTGATCCCAAGTCCGATCAGTAAGGAAACGGGAACGAAAAGGAGCAGGATGAGCAGATTGTGTATATAAGTGCTTCCGTACATTCCGGCAATACATTCTCTCATTGCGGAAATACCGTAAGTAAAGGGTAGGAACGGATGGACGTTTTGGAAAAACGCGGGTGTCATTTCTACAGGATATGTGCCGGATGATCCGGGAATCTGAAGGATGACGAGGAGAACACATAATGCTTTCCCGATGTGTTTAAATGAGATTGACAGTGCATAAATAATATTGACATACACAAACGAACAGATCACTCCGGTAAAGATAAGAGCGGCTGGATGCGCGCATTCAATCCCTTTTAGAAAAACATCTCCGATACAGACAATGAATCCTTGCACCATTCCGACCGTGATATACAAAAGCCAGCGTCCGAAATAGAGAGAGGCAGAAGAATATCGAAGCATAGAGCTGTCTTTATCTACTTCTAATTTAAAAATCGCGATGAGGACGATGCCGCCGACCCAAATTGCAAGGTTTGTGTAAAAAGGCGTCATTGCCGAGCCGTAATTAGCTATTTTATAAAAACTCTTTGTTTCTATTTTCACAGGTGAGGACATAAATGCCGATACCGATTGCTTGTCGATTCCTTCTAATGAGAGAAGAGTTTCGTAGATGTCAGAACCGGAAAGGGCATTTAAGTCTGTTTGAATCGTACCGAGATGTTCCTGAACATTTGACAGGGCGGTTTTTGTGCCTTCAAGAGCCGTTACAGTATTTGAAAGTCCGGCGCTCATTTGGTCTAACAGGTTGTCGATCTGATCGGCGGAGGAAGGAACTGTTGTTAGAAGACCGTTCATTTCTCCTGTCAAAGAAGAGAAAGCATCTAATGTCTTGTTTAGCTGCGGCAGAACGTTTTTGTCCAAAACAGCGCGGAGGTCGTGCAGACTGCCGATGTTTGCGGATGTAATTGTGTAAAGCTGTTCCCGGGTAGAAGCGGTTGTGTTGATGGCATTTTGTATTCCTGCATTTCCGGCGCTTAAAGAGAGGATCAGTTCCTGATTATTTGTGTTTTGAGCCTGCAGTCCGGCGATGGCAGAATCCAAATCAGATCCGGGAATGAGTGAGGCGAGCTCTCCTAACTCTTTTAAAATATTTCCGTTTAAGACGGCAGTGGAATTGGCAAAATCCAGTGCGTTTCCGATCGATCCGTTTACCGAGCGGGCGGCAGTTTCAAGATCGGTAAGTCCTGCTGATGCGATATTGTGCGCCTGACCGAGCAAAATTTCTCCTTGTGTCAAAGATGAAGATAGGGATGAAGAAAAGTTTCCTGCGGCAGTACGGGTTTCAGAGAGGATGCGGGAAGATTCGCTTAGAGCCGAAGAACCCGACGAGGCGGCGGATTTTAAAGATGAAGCAGTTGATTTTGCGCGTGTGATCAGGGGGGCAGATTTTTCTGCGGCTGCATTGAAGTTTTCGAGAAGTTGTTTGTAGGCGGCAATGTTTGCATCAGCTTTTTCAAGTGTTTTAGTAATATCGGAATTGACAGATCCAAGTGTTGACGACAAGTCTGACGCAGACTGCTTTAATATGCCGGAAACGGATTCAGAAGCAACCGAAGAGAAGGTGCTGTTGATCTGTTCCTGAATTGCGGCTGCGCCTGTGCCTGTGATTTTGGGAGCAATGGCATTGGCTTTTTCATTTATGTAATAGTCAAGTTTCGGCGTCTGTAAGTCGCCGGATAAAATACTGATCAAAGAGCGGCTGAAATCTTCGGGAATAACAATAGAAGCATAATATTTTCCTGATTTTACTCCGTTGAGAGCCTCTTTTTCCGAAGTGAACGTCCATCCGAGCTGTTTGTTTTCTTTTAGATTTTTGACAATTTCTTTTCCAGCATTGATAGAAAGATTTTCGGAAGATGCTTCTTTATCTAAACAGGCAATAGCGACTTTAATCTTAGACGTATTTCCGTATGGGTCTAAATTGGCTGCGATATTAAACCATGCGTATAGAGAAGGCAGCAGGCATACGCCGATCAGAACAAGAATCGCCGCTTTATTGTGTAAAAGGCGGGAGAGGTCACGCTGAAAAATGTGAAATGATTTTTTCATAATATCAGAACTCCTTATATATTAATAGATACAATGTTGATTTTCTTGATAAAGAGTATTATATTAAGGTAGAAATAGATTTACAACCATTAATAGAAGTGTGAAATGTCGGATAAACGACAATATAACGAAATGTGTTGACACATGTGAAGAGATATTATGACGAGGAGAAAGCGATATGGAAAAAAAGACAGACCGCAGGGTGAGAAAAACTAAAAACCAGCTTCGTACGGGACTAGCCCGTCTTATGAAGAAAAAAAATATCGGACAGATTACCGTAAAAGAACTTGTAGATGATGTGGATATTAACCGTTCGACATTTTATCTGCATTATTCGGATATTCCGTCTCTTCTAAAAGAGATAGAAGATGATATGATTGAGGAAATAGAAAGAGCGATTCTGGAGCATCCGATTAAAATCGAGAAAGACACTACATACTTGTTTATAGAAGATTTGTTTCGGGTGTTAAGCGATAACAGAGAGATCGGATGCGCGCTTCTTGGTCCATACGGTGATATTACGTTTATCAGGAGAATTGAAAAATTTTTGGAAGAAAACAGTCGTGATCTTTTGGCGGAACGCTTTCCCGAAAAGTTTGCGGAAATGAAATATTTCTATTCGTTTTGTTTTAACGGATGTCTTGGATTTATTAGAACATGGCTTGAAAACGGGGAAAATATGCCGCCTGAATATGCGGCTCGTCTTACATTTCAAATGGTTGTAAGTTCGCTTGATGCTTTTTATGAAGATGCGAAAGAAAATAAATAAATATTTTGTAAATAATGGTGGAAAAAAAGTGTGTATATATGGTACATTAATATCTGTACAGTTGTAACACTGTACAGTATTAAAATGGTATATAAGGAAGTCTAACTATTAAAAGTCAAGGTTAAAATGAAGATTTTTTGAGTAAATTGCAG
>ERZ791871.1418-NODE-1418-length-20996-cov-2.836063_pt1 | contig 20996 bp, 19 predicted proteins | sample MGYA00510280_ERZ791871 | MGnify/ENA primary metagenome ERZ791871 (study PRJEB30046, sample SAMN00792111) | human gut metagenome | study: EMG produced TPA metagenomics assembly of the A metagenome-wide association study of gut microbiota in type 2...
AAACCATGTCTCTTTCTATCTACTTTTCAATTTGCGAAACTTATTGTACCTTATCAAAATGAGAAGTCCGTTTTCGATAAAAATGTTCGAAAAACGGACTTCGTTCAAATATGTATTGTATTCCCAATTTTAGCAGGGAGAGTAAAATTGGATTCCGGGAACATATGGAATTCTTTATGAGCAACCATATGTAAATTAGTGAGCTTCTTTGACCATTGGAAGTCCGACTCGTAAAATTTCTTTGACGAGTGGGTGAATATGAATCATCTCGCTATCAACTGTTACAAATGAATATTTTGCGGTTTCTCCAAATTCGCTTGCAAAATTTAATGTTTCAGCAATAAGCATTCCAAATTCATGAATGTGTGTATCATTAGGCAAATCACAATCCATTAAAATAATACTTCCCATAGCGCCACCAGCAAAGTCAAAAGCAATATCCTGAGAAAAAACCTTATAGAATTTACAAATGGCAGTAGTCGCCTCTTTTTCTATATTGATTATATTTTCATTATTAAGAACAAATAGATTGACACCGCAAATCGCTCTATATAGTAAGCGGCAAGACAGTTTTAGGGATGTCTTTAAAGCAAGCATTAGTATTGAAAATGCAAGCATAGCATCTGCGGCACTATCATAACCTGATCCCAGTTTTAGTGAGAATTTTTTTAGATCTGTAGACACATCTTCGCCAAGGCTTTTGTTAATGTCTTTTTCCAAGGTGTCAACCAAAATGTGCATTGCTCCAACATCAAGCTTGCTAAATATTTTTGTAAAATTTGATGTTATAAGGGCTTTGTAAACCGTTCCATTCTTAAAGGCGGTCACAGCGGACTGCATATCTTCATCAGAGAGAAGTGCCTCTACATTAGCAGAAATACTCACATCTTTATAGAGATAATATGGGTTCATGGACTCTGCCACAATTTTCGATTCATGCACAATATCTGACAAGCATAGTTCGATAAATCTAATTAAGGTCTTATGTCCACGTTCTATTAAAGCACGATCATCTGGCAGCAAAGCAGTCGGCTTAAAAAAATCTGGAAGTTTAATTTTATCGATATTGTCATCAAGAAACAAAAATCCATGAAACTCACTATTACTGTGTTTCGCAAGATATGCAAAATCGCTACGAGCATCCTTGATTGTTTCACCAGTCTTTTTCTCCACAACAACAGACATATCGTGTATGGTTTTTCCTATCATTTGTGCGATTTCATCTCTTTGAACTTTTTTACACAGTTTGAAAACTTCACTTCGGAAATCTGTGGTCATATAATATCACCCCTTCGCAAAAGTAATTTTTCATTTTGAGCTGTTTAACATTATTTTCTGTTTCTCAAATTGGTTTCTTATCTGGCGCTCGACCATCTCTTGAACCTGATGTTCTCCCACAAGTTTTACTGTGTCGATTTCAGAGTATCTTCCTGATGTATACTGTACTTTATCCCCCATAATTCTATTTAGTACATAGTTTGGAATCAGCCTTCTTGCAAAATACAGGAATTTTTCAATCAACACTTTTTCTCCAGTAGTGTCCTTCATAACAAACGGACTCCAACGTTCAGGATAATATCGACACAATGATGCCAATGTAAACAAGGCAATGTACATGTTTAGCACTGTGGGGACTGTTACCATTTGACTGTTTTTATTATGACCAGCTCTCAAATAGCGCTGTCCAGAGTAGGATTCCTCACTAATGTCTTTTCCTGTTAATTTATGTCTTAAAATAAAATATCCTTTACTGGTTTCCCGTTCTTGCCCAACAGATAAACGCAAGTATGATTTATCAAAGCCTTCTACATCTTGCAACAACGCCAGTATTTGGTCTTTATTTTCTTCTGAAAAATATATTTTTTCCATCTTTCCGTCTGGCGTATTAAATCCTTCTAACATAGCCACTCGTCCAGCATTAACTTCATAACACTGAATGAAATCAGAACTAATTTCAGCTATAGAATCCAAGAATTCGCTTAGGCTCCAATCACCAAAATTCGTTAGATCTTGACTAAATCCTATCGCTCTCGCGATTACATGAACACCGCCGTCTGAAGGACTAAGAAACCTTATTGTTGTATCCGCAATAAAGCTCATATGCTCTGGAACAAAAATCTTCATTCCGTGGTTGGCTATAATGTTTTTTCTACCACTAAGCAGATTAACCATTCCGTAGAGCAAATTTGTTGTGCCATAATACAATAGCAACGGAGAAATTTGAAGGTTTGCATCTTTGGCGGCTCTATAATATTCGTCTGCTTGTAGGAATGAACCCACTATGCAATTTATAGTTTCGCCGTTAGCATGCAATCCTTTTTTAGATAGATAGCGGATGATATTGGCCTCATACGAAAATTGCAACAATTCTCGCCAAAGATCATTTTCGGGGTTCTCTGAAAAAACTGAAATCATTAAAACTGCATCCTCCCTTCAAGTTAGGCTTCCGAGCGCAAATAATATCAACTTATTAACAATGGCACTTGGGGAAGAATTGTCTCCAATGAATTTATTATAGCAATACCTTTTCACAAGTCCCAATTGCATTTTATCAGAATATCTATCTTATGGAAAGTCGCTTATTGCACTCCTTTATAATGGATATGATGGGTTGCCTTTAAATCACACCATTAGAAAGGAATGATAAGGATGAAAAGCAGGAACTACTCGGAATCCGAAAAATCTGCAGTAGTTGAACGCTTCTTGGTCGGTGGTGAATCCGTATCGACAATTGCTGCTGACACTGGTATCTCCAGAAGTACTCTCTATGCTTGGATCAAGTCCGCACAGATTGAGCCGGTTACGTTAGATTTTACTCTCAAAAATTTTCGGATGCTGGAAACTAAGGCAAACCGACTGGAGGGAATTGTGGAGATTCTGCAAATCGCTAACTGTACTGCCAACGCACCTCTCAATGAAAGACTCCAAGCGTTAGAAGAACTCCATGGCCAATACAATGTGCATATGCTCTGTGACGCGCTGAAAGTTCCCCGCGGAACATTCTACAATTATATCTTCCGGAACAAACGGGACAATACTTGGTACGCAAAGAGAAGAGAGGAACTTCGGATCAGAATTCAACAAATCTATGATGAAAGTAAGCAAATCTTTGGAGCAGGAAAGATTACTGCAGTTATGAAAGAGGAAGGTTATAAAGTCAGTCAGGAAATGGTTCGGGAACTCATGCGGGATATGGGCCTGCTAAGCATTCGACAGGACGCTAAAAAGGTCTATGCCAAAGAGCGACGCAGTTTGAAAAATCATTTAAACCAGCAATTTGAGGTAACGCGGCCAAATGAAGTATGGGTCAGTGATGTTACATATTTTCTTTGTAAGGATATCAAGTACTACATCTGTGCCATTATCGATTTGTATGCCAAGCGAATTGTAGGCTATCGAGTTGGAAAGCATAACAGCACACAACTTGTGAAAAGTACATTCAAGCAAGCATACGAATCCCGCAAGCCTGCAGGACAACTGCTATTCCATACAGACCGGGGGAGCAATTATCGCTCTTATGCCATGTGCTCGTATCTTAGGGAGTTGGGCGTGATACAATCATTTTCCAAGGCGGGAGTTCCCTATGATAATTCCGTAATGGAGTCCTTTTTCTCCTCCTTGAAACGAGAAGAACTGTACCGAACAAAATACCGCTCTGAAGCGGAATTCAGAGCGGCAGTAGATGCGTATATGGTGTTTTACAACGAGCGCAGACCTCATGCTAAAAACGGTTACAAGACACCAATGAAACTGGAATCTATCTATTTTGAAGGGCCAAACGAGACAGAAACATGTCCTGAACAAAGGGGTTCGGATTGATTGTTTTCATTGTTTTGCATCTTAAAATTTGATGTTTTTTGAAGAATGTCCGAAAAGAAGAGTGTCCCTCGGAATCCTAAAACCCTTGCAAATCAACGGAAACAAGAAAAACACCATTGATGTCCGAACCTTAGGGGGTTCAGATGTCAATGGTGTTTTCAATACAATCTAGATCTCCCGTTTTCTGGGGGCCCGGATTTCATTTTATGCGCGAATTCAATAATAGTATTATTGTCCTGTGTCTGAACGTCATCCGTATTTCGAACTTTTTTTATCGAACTGCGGGTGGATTGCAAAAAGATTGATACAATAACGCCTTCCAAAAACGAGAAGTCCGTTTTCAACATAAATGTTCGTATAACGCACTTCATTCAATCCTTCAAGAGCCTCTCCCTTGATTCTCTTCCATACAAACACGTGGGATACAACCGTAATATTGGCAAGCAATCAACTCGAGTGCTGAGAAAGAAAATGTGTCAAAACTGAATTTCTCTGATGCAAACTGCTCCAGCAAATATCCGACGTCTGCACGCAGATCTTCAAAGGTGGCCTTTGCATCTATTGTAACCCCTTCGCCAGCGCGATACATGACGTTTGGATCGTAAAATGCTGTCTCTTCATCCGCCCGCAGGAACCACGTACAAAAGGTTACTTCTTTCAGGTTCTCCTGAATAAATGGTAGCAACGCCTTATATAGCTCTCTTTGCTCCAGTACAGCCATCCATTCCAGCATTACACCCCAAAAAGCGGAACACTGATACGGCGGCACTGGAAGACCCAGGGAAAGATTTACGGCGGTTTCATAACTATCGTCCGGTACCGGGTATCTCTGGTACAGCATGTAATTGTATGCCGCCGTATTGCACAGCCGCTGAACCAGCGTACTCGCATCTTCCTTCCTCTCAAGGCGAAGTAGCAGTCGAAACACCATGCTCATGGTTCCAACATGTCGGTCAAAGGGAGGGTAAAAGAGTTGCGGGTAGTGGTTCAGCAACCCTACTATAGAATTGCAAACTTGCAGGCAGCGCTTCTGTAACGCTTGATTGCATCGGCCCTCAAAAGAAAGCCAGTAGGCATACGTTGTCCAATATCCCAGCAATTCATAAAGCAGAATCCGCTGATCTACCGAATCACAATTTGGGAACCGCACTTGTTCTTCTGCACAAATGCGTGTTGTATTGTAATATGCTTGATTCCATTTTTCATAAGTTTTCAGATATTTATGCAGCCACAGAATATATCTAGGCTTTTCCATGCAGGTATGTTCCCGCAATGCCCGCCAATAGCGAATCAGCAGGTATTCAGAGACCATGATCGAAATCTTGAAAAGCCCTGCTTCTGCCGCGTAATGTGCGATCATCTGGCTGGCCAGGTAGAGCCCCGCCAGTTGTTTGTCCAGCTTTTTTCCGCCATCCTCCCAAAAGATGGTGTCCAGAACACCATCGATAATATGTTCAAAATACCGATTGGGATAGTCTCCTTCATCCACAAAGTAGAGAGCTTTCCGCAGTTGACTTTGCATGGCTTCTCCGAACATATGCTCGTTCAGCAAGTATTGCTGCACCTGCACAACCAGTTCGTCAACGTTCCAGAACTCCAGTTGTACGGGAACTCCATCCCAATTGGTATTGTGTTTCTTGTAGAAGGTCCAGTCTGGAAACACCGTCTCTTCCATCATGCCGTTGGTTGCAACAATAATGTGGAGCCCCTTATCCCGCAAATCATTTCGGAGAAATTCCACATAGACATCCCGAATCTCCTCCAAACTCTGTCTGACGGCATTGGGATCCGCTGACCAAATGCGGCGATCTATGTTTCCCTGCTTTACCACACACAGAAGGACTTCTTCGTCGTTATGGGCCCGGATATCCACACCGTATTGACGGCTGCCCGTTTTGGGCCGGCTATCTGTCACATAGCCCATCTGTAGCAACAGATCGCACAGCAGCAGATCCAGTTCATCCTTTTCCCGCAGGCACAACAAGTAATCCTTGAGGATCAGCCGCACGGTCACGCACCTCCTTTAAATAGGCTTGACACTTCAGCCCATATTGGACCGGATCATTGACGTATTCTGCTGGCAATTCCATTTGATGGGAAATATGTGCCGGCGTAGACGCTTGATAGTTCCGCTGACCATCTCTTCCTTGCATAGTCCATCCAAATCGGGCTCCATATTTGAGATGCTGCAGCGGAAACAACGATTGAAACACAGATGGTTTGCTCTTCTTTTCTGCCTGGCGCATCAACTCCATTTGAGCCTGCAAGAAAATACGCTGGTGCTCTTCAGAAGCGGTAAGATCGCGAATTCCTAGGATAACTTTCTGCCGTTTCTCCTTCTGATTCTGTGCCTCGGTCACCTGATATGCCAGCTGCATCTGTAAAGCAGTCCCACTTTCTTGGAACGATTCAACCAAATCATACATGGTTCCGGGGTACTGCCGGTACACCTCTTGCATCAAGAATTCCATAAATTGATTCGCTGGTTCCTCTGCAAGCAGCAACAGCTGATAGGCCGTCTGGCAAATATAATTGCTGTCGTGCGTACAGTAAAGAATGCCCTTCATAACAGATACCAGTTGTTCATCGGTCAACGGGAGCCATAAATCCGATGATACCTTGTTTTGATCTTGAGAGAGCCGCAGAATATTCCCTGCCTCAGTAAGCAGTCCAAGCCCAAAGTAAAATGCCTCAAGATTCCCCGTCAGAATCTGCACAAGCGCAAAGGCAGTTGCCTGAGCTGCTGCTTGCTGGGTAATATCGTAGATTAAGCCCTGTAAGCAGTCGAAAAATCCTGAAAAATCAGGTGAGAAACCACTAGCAGAAAAAGCAATTTGCATGGTATGCAGGATCTCTTCCCAGTCGGCATCCGGATCTTCTGCCCTGGGGTACAGGCAATGCTCCAGCGCGTTTAAAATATCGGCGTTCTTATCAAATGGGCGATGTATCACGGACTGGAAAATTGCTTCGACCGCAGGCTTTTTGTCCTTTTTCCATTCAATGGCCTGAAGGAAGCTGCGCCGTTCTTCCAACGAGCCATCTGGAATTTCCTGCAGTTCCATCAAAACCTTGCTGTAAATCTCCTCGTTTTGTTCTGAACGATCATACCTGCAAATAAACCCCACCAGCATTGGAATGGCCTCCGGCCGAAGAGAAGATTCCGACTGCAAAATTTGTGCGATTGTGGGGTACAGCCTTAAGAAATCTTCGTCACAGACCGTAAGAGTAAAATTGAGAATATCAAAGCCGGCCATTTTGCTCCATGCGCCAGTGTAAGAGAGAAGCCGCTCCACCGTTTCCATAACCTGCTCACGGTCTGCTGCGTACCATTGTTGTGCAATAATGCGTAGGAATTCGCGCTCCGCCTGTCCGGCTAGGTCACCAAGGCATGCGGTGGCCGCAGTCTGAACGCCCAGCCCAGTGACTTGTGCGGCACAGTTTTCCAAGACTATTCTAAAAAATCTAGAAGTTCGGTGGTGATTCAGGATTCCAAGCAGTCTGCAAAGCATCTCTCCCGAAAAATCCGGTTCATATTGCAGGTTATTGCCGACGTAAGGCACTATGGCATCAAATTTCCCCTGATTCTCCGCTTCCACGAGAAGTGCACGCAAATCCACATGTTGTTCTGTTAGTAACAGATAGCCCACGTAGCCACAAAGAACTCCTCGATTCTCGTGCTTGGCCAACACAGGTACCAGCGACTCCACATCATACTCTAAAATCCCCATCAGCAGCAAATGAGCCACGACGCCCCAACGGTCGCGCAGCAATTTCTGCGACCCATCATTCAATTCGTTCAGCACGGCTTCCAGATCCCAACTCCTCAATTCAGGACGTTCTTCCAGGATTTCTGCGCCACGCCGCAGGACTTGTTCTATTTCTTCCCTTTCTTTCGTGCGAATCATTTGCACCTCCTTGTTTCTGTCAGCTAGTTTAATTGCATCTTCACCCGATATGAAAATAAATATTTCCGCAATCGGAACATTTCATTGGAAGTAGTCTACCTTAACCCAAACTTGCCTCAAAATTGGTCCTTCCGCTCAGAACAGCCGCAACCGCATTGCCGAAGAAACGTCCAGGCCGAGAAGCCTGACATCCAATCATTAAACATCCAGGTTCCATTCGGACCAGCAGTCTTCTCCTTGTATATGAGTTTGACAGATTGGTGAGTCTGAACCTCCAATAAAATAGCGCTTTCAAACCCATTGTTCCTCATTGTTCGTCCTGACCGTTTTTCATATTTTATCAAATTTCTATTCTTACAACAAGATTTCGGTTTTATGATATCATTTGGTCAGACAGTAGAAGGTACGGGGCCTAAAAGTCTCCTCGGGTAATTTATCCACTAGTCGACCGCACAACAATACGGTTGCTGAATCTCTTTTCGCTAATGAACTTCGACCACACCAAACACTTAAATACCGGCGCCGCAAGTATTTGAAGCCGCACATGGAGGGAACAATATCTAAAAATTGTGTACATATAGCGACTTTGATTAAAGAAAACGTTTTCACGATTTCCATGTTCACTCAAAGCCCCCTCTTAAACGCAAAACTGGGCCACCTTGATAAAACAAAGTTTCCCAGTAAAGAGCCACCCGTATTTCGAACTTTTTTATGGAAATACAGGTGGCTTTCTCTCATAGTTTCACCTTCATGTCTGCGTGTGCTTGATCTGCCCCTTCATTCTCTGCACTTTGTTGAAGGTCCCCTGATCAATGATCGGCTCATGGGCATTCTCTACCAGATACATCTCCTTTTGCCCTGAGTTCTTCACCTGTTTCCCCGTCAGGAAATTTGGCGTATAAGTTTTCTGCATCAGCACTTGGCCCACATATTTTTCATTGCTCAGCATTCGGTCAATGGTGGAGGTACTCCACTCCGTCTTTCCGGTGACCGTCTTGATACCGTGAGATTCCAGATACTTTTTAATCTTCCGCACGCCGTTTCCCTGTACATAAAGATCAAAAATCTTTCGAACGATCTCGGCCTCCTCCGGTACGATCTGTAGCACTCCATCCGGCCCCTTGGTATAGCCCAGAAACTGCCGGTGATTTAAAATGGTTTTCCCACTCCTCATGCGATTCTGAATGCCGAACTTAATGTTCTCGCTGCGAGTTTGGCTCTCCACCTGCGCAAAGGCGGCATACAGATCGATCACGCTGTTTGGCGTCTTCATGGTGAAGATCCCTCCTAATTCAATGTAAATTCCTACATTCATTTGCTTTAGCCTTCTAATAGCAGTAATGGCTTCCCCGGCATCTCTTCCAAAGCGGCTAAGTGATTTGACGAGGATCAGGTCGATCTTTCCTTTCCGGCAGTCTCTCAGGAGCTTCCGATAGCCTGGTCGGTTTTTCGTGTGCAGTCCCGATGCCTGGTCGGCGTAAACAGCCACGAACCTCCACTTAGGATTACTCTGAATGAAAGCCGTATAATACGCGATCTGGTTTTCCAGGCTTGAATTTTGTTCCTCCCGATTTGTGCTGGTACGGCAATAGGCTGCAACCCGCAACTGCTGGTCCCAAATGGGGTGATCCTCCTGCGTCTGTGCAATCTCGATCACATGCTGAAACATAAGAAGCCCTCCATGATACATACTGTCAACCAGTTTATCATGGAGGGTGAGAAAATGAAAAAGCTACATTCTGGTTCAAAGAACCAAAATGTAGCTTTTAACATGTGAAGGTGATACAATCTGAACCCCCGTCCGAAACGAGCGGTATATAACACGGTTCTTCAAAACCGCACTGCCGCGATTTTGGATGTAATTAATCATACTTCATCTTTTTTCATAAGATAGTTTTAAGCGACCTCCGCCAGTCTACTTAAACGCTCTGTTTGATAGTATCGAAATCGCTGGTGTGCCATAGATTGATTTCCACGCAGCCCAAGCAGCCAGTATACTTCTTCAGTAGGCAGCTGTATTCTGCGTAATTGACGCCAAAAATGGTGCGCATATTGCCGTGACCAACTCATTCTATTCCAAAGTAGTAATCCGGCACCATGTGGCGGGATGTGTGGTTGGCAAAAAGAATGCCATGCTCTACCTGTTCCTTCCCGATGTAAAGGTAGGGAAGATTTCCATTTCTCTCTCCAGTAGTAACGACTGAGACTATGTTGAGCAAATTCTCCATCACAGTTATTTTCACCAGAGTTGTTATTGCGGATATGGCCACTGGATACCTGCGCACTATGGTGCAGCTCACCAAAATGGTCCTCTCTAATCGAATTTGCCTGTTCTTGCTTGTCGCCGTCATTATAACATGCATCCGATAAAATGTCGAGGCTCATTTTCTCATGTGCTGAAGCACCGATTTGCCTCATCAACTCCACTTTTGACCATCCGAACTGCAAAGCAGCTCGAAGATACCAGTGTCGCTGATCCATGGACAGATCTGCCTCCATGATAACCACGTTCTGCGTCCACCCAATCAGGAGAGCCTCATTCAGAATGTCAGGTGTGGTTTCATAGGTGCGGAAAAAGTCCCGCATCCGACGGAGATTCCGAGGCGAGAACCCAGAGATATTGGGATACTTGGCCGTAAGATACTCCGCTGCTGCCACTGCCGCTCCTTTTTCCGTTCTGGCGTTGACCAATTTTCCTATCTCAAGATACAATTTCATCTGCGGAAGGCTTCTTCCCACCGCCTGATCCAAACCAGTATACATTACACTGTAATCAACGGGATTTCGGATATTCATAGACTTCTCCTTTCCAGTGCGAAGCACCTTATTCTGCAGATCACGACAAAGAAAAATGCGGCATAACACTGCCGCACTTCTCTTTATCGTGACTCTATATGATTTGTACCATCTGCTCCTAGAGTGTGATATCAGTTTGCTCATTCATTGAGATAGATGCTGAAATTATCGGTGCCGAGAATCATCATACAACCCGGGAGGCAGTTCTCACGATTATAGTCAACGATTGCTTTATGTAACTTTTCATCATCCATACTTTTTTGAGTATTGGCACTGGGGTGAGAGTGCCACTCGCCAATGTAAGTAAGATTGTCTAAAGTAGTCTTATAAATATATTCAAGACGCTCAGGCAGATTAGCGCAGCCTCTGATAAAAGAAGTTGGAGAGGAAATGCTATCATCTGGTGCCTTCACTTGGCAAACAACATAAACACGCTTTCTTGCTATATCATATGCTCCAATAAGAACGCCACCAGTTTCGTTAGGTAAAGCACTTCTTCGATCAGTCTGCATTTCATTAAGCAACGATAATGACAACTCTACTTGCCAACCATTATATTCACGTGTAATCCATTTCTCTGCCATAAAAGACTCTTTTTCAACAGAATCAGAGGCGTGAGTCCATATAATTATTTTCCCATCGGCATTGCTTGTATGTAATTTGATTGCTTTGCAACATAATGCTGCGCTTAGAGAAACATTATCCTGTGATATGCGGCTTGAAATGCTACGGCATGTCCCAGAATATATCATCGTCTCTGGTAATGACATATGATCCGAGTACTTTTCATTCTTCAGCAGCTCCCGGTAATACTGCATTTCCAACAAATCCAACCGAGCCGTCCTGTCGGCGCTTTCAAGCAGCATGATTGTTGCTGTTCCTTGCGGGTTCAAGAAGCAGGAAATTCTTCGCGCATCAGATTGAACATCCAACGCAAGATAGCGTTCAACGGCAATGGATGCCGATGCATCCAATATGATATCTGATTGGCCAAAAGCCATACTTACAGAGTTGTCTTTGCCAAAAACATCTGATGCAATAGCAACGAGGTCAGAATCAGACTGGATGTGGTTCGCAACTTTTTCCAATGACTCTACTTTATAATAGCCGATATCGTTGCTTGTTAACACGTGCCGCGCGATATTATGTGGCCAGAAATAATCATGATCGATAATCGTCCATTTACCATACCCGGACCGCAAACAGTTGTTGAGAATATGCGATCCAATTGCCCCCACGCCAACAAGCGAAAAATGTTTTTCTCCGTCAGCTTCATCAACTTGGTTTGCCCACCTGCATTCGCGCTTTGATTGTGCCAGATGAACATTAAACGGGGTTATAGCAATATTGGCACCATTTCTGCCCGGATGTTTACTGAGCCCTATTCTACTTCCGTTTAAGCAAAATCCATAATCAGTCAGTATATCTTTTAAGGAATTGTCAATAACAAAAGACCTCAAATCAAAGGTTTCAATCTCAGCCTCTTTGATCCGTTGTTTGGGAATAGCTAGGTTTATCAAGACCTTACAAGCAAGCAGTTTATTCCTCTCTTGCCTAAAATAGCTATAATAAATTCGTGGATCTTGTATGATAGTAAAAAGATCTGTCAACCAAGCTCGAATGGTATCACGGTTTTTGAATGAACGGAGCAGCTCCAACAGTGTTTGGGGCATATTATGAATCAAGTTTGAATAATCCGGAGGGACAAATAGCGAAAACACCGCGAAGTAATTCCCATCACTGGCTTGATACATCAGCCTTCCAAAATCACGATCCTCTACAATGTACTTGTCAAAATAAGGTTTCCCCAACTGTCCGTTCCAAACAATGACGTTATTTACATACGGGAAAAATGGCTCTAACGGTTGGTCCGGACGATGAAGCTGATTCATGGAAGTCTTTCGGAACCAGTTCTCAATGCACGTCAACAAGAAACGCCCATTCAGCTTATGTCGTATTTCATGATAACCCAAATCTGAGTAACACAAAGATTTCCGGACGTTATCCTCATGGACATTTAGGTGGGGAACAATCGGAAAATCATCCCTAACAGTGACAACAGGAAGGGTCTCCGCATTACTGATATTGATTGTTATCGGTTCGATGTTCCGAACAGGAATCAATCGATGCTGGGGCAAACCAACCACTTCAAAATCAAGTTCAAGTTCATCGCATCCGGAATCCGTATCATCATGACTTCTTATGGCGTTTAGAGATGCGCGAAAACGCTCGTGTTCTTCCACGAGCGTTTTCACCTCCATTGTCAAATTGAAAAAGTCTCCCATTGTTAACCCCCTGCCCGCGGCGCAGGAGTATGAATAAACGCGGTATTGAACCCCGTATCTTCCCGTATGCCCGTACGATCAATTTTGAAACGCAGGGGTTTTGGATTCGTTTTCCCGCCATACTCCGATGTTATAAGCAAAGTTTTGCTAGAACCGTCGGCGTTTTTGCAATATTTCCTATATGCCGTTTTTGCCTGGACATGGGGCGGCTGCGTATCACCGTCTCCGACATCAGAAAATGCGCGGCACGATGCCACAAGGAATGCGTTTTCCTGGCCGTATTCCTGAAGCAAACGCTTTATGTCTTCCGAAGGTTCTGTGATGTCTTCCCCCTTTTCATCAGAAAGCCCTGTATAGCTGCAGTGGTGCGGTATATCATATAGGTCCCACTTTAAATAATCAGCATTTCCAGAAAATTCGGAGCGCTCCACAATCTTGTCGAGCACATCATGCGGGGTGTCCCCTGTAATGAACAGATTCGTAGTTTGGTCTGCGTTTTCAAGCGCAATCTGGATTACGATGGACGGGTCATTGCGATTATCCGCATCCTCGGCATCTTCAGAAAACGGGGCATGGACAAAGATGGAAATCTCGTCACTCAGGTTGTGCTGTGGATCTTTCAATAGGGTACCGGCATGGATAATGGGATGGTCATTTTCGTTGGCCGATAATTCATTCTTCTCCAGCCACGAGGTAAGGGATCCTGGGGCGGCGAAGATTTTTACTCCTTCCCCGCCGCATTCTTTAAGCCGGTATCGCGCCTCCTGCCGAATGACCCGTGCATCCTCGCATGGATTGACATCCAAAAGGAATGCAGCGGATATCCACAGTTCCTTGATTTTTGCTCGTTTCCCCGTTTGATATTTTACCGCATGGTCAAAATAGAAAAAGTCCGCCGCCCCCTTGACATGGTCATCGTGTGGGTGAGTAAACATCACGACATCAAACGTATCGATGTTCTTCAACGGTTCTGCCAAATCCGTATACCTTGGATCGTTGCTGTGCATATTGGCAAAGTCCATCAGCATCCGCTTTCCGTTGTTTAATTCGAGGAGGACGCATTCTGCGTTGCCCTCTGGAAAAAATGTAATTGTCTGGCCCATAATGTCCTCTCTCCTTCAATAGAAATTCTTGGCCTAGATTACTTTTGATAGCAAAGATAAGTACACTTTGCGACTTCGTATCCGTGACGCAACAATAGCTGGTAATCAGATTCTTTGGGCTTTCGGAGCGTTGTTTTGTAATTCATAGCTTTTTCTGCGTCCGAGGTGGACAGGCATTCCTGCACTAAATGCTTTCTCAAGGCATCTGGGCATTTGCTGTCCGAAGCTATTTTTTCCGCGCTGTTCCCTATTTTCAAATACATTCCCTGGTTGGTCCGTATAATGAAATCCATCACCATGCGGTTCCGCAAGGATGTGACTTGGTCCATAGAAATATCCAACAAACGCTTCAGATTAGAAAAGTTGAAGCCTGCATGGCGTCTATAAGGACCAATTGACGCAGAGGCGTTGCTGACAATCATGTAATTCACGCCTTCTTTCAGAGTACCTGCATTTTTCGGTTCAAATATTGACCCTAGCCCCAAATTGTCGTAAACGCCACCGTCCCACAAGTGGATGCTTTTTGTCGGGACAAAATAATCCACATCGGAACACTTGGGAGGGCTCCACTGATATTCACTTGTGGGCAGGCAATAAGGGCCAATCAAAATAGGAAATCCGGCTGATGCAGCCATGACATGGGACAAAGGAATGTCAGGATTCTCAACGTACCCAATTTTATAATCGCCCATGTTATCCTTGCAAAAGCGGAAACGCTTTCCCGTTTCATAAGTAGTGCAGTTGGTATACCAAGCAACATCCCCCGAGAGATCGGCCAAAGACCCGTGAATTCCCCATTGGTGTTCCAACTGTTTCGCAATGAGGTTAGGCTTTTTGTTCCAGTAGTATGGGGAATAGATGAGTCGCAGCACGGCAGATGTTTGTATGTCGTTAGCCAATATGACTCTCTCAATCGAGGGCAGGACGTTGGAAAGGAACGTCTTGCTTGATGGCCATGTTAAATTATTATGTGCATAAATCAAGCCGACACAGAGACTGGCACCGGAAACCGATGAAATCCTTTTTACTTCTTCCAGCAGTCCGTTCTCGGCCAGCCACTTAAATAGGCCAAGGTGAAAAATTGTAGCCCGGATACCCCCACCAGACAGTGCGATGCCGATATTGTGAAGTTCCATACTGCATCCTTTCAAAGCAAGATTCCCGGGTCGGTCTTGAATATCAAAACAACTTTCTTTTTCGGTCGTTTTGAGAACACAGAGTAGGCGTCCCTTGAATACGGAAATAACTAGACGTCTTGCAAATAAGATCGCCGCGAGTTTTTAGCACTCAATAGCCGAGAGTGCTAAATTTAGTATGCCTTATATTGCTTTTCCTGTCAAGTCATCTTTGTCACAAATGCCTATTGATTTTATAATTTCCGCACCAGTATTGTGCATTACGAAATCCAATATCATTGAACATGAGAAAAGGATGTGGCCAGTTCTTTATCAGTTCCGGTAGGGGCACTTGGTTACAAGATATTCTGTTGCTACTAGTGTCGCTCCTTTATCTTTTCTGGCGCTGACCAATTTTCCGATTTCGAGATACAGCGCCATCTGCGGAAAGTTTCTTTCCAGTATCTGATCCAATCCACCATACATTGCACTGTAATCCATAGGCTTCCGGATGTTCATGGGCTTCTCCTTTCTGGCGCCATACGCCTATTCCGTAGATCACAGCAAAGAGAAATGCGGCATCGCACTGCCACACTTCTCTTTGCTGTGAATCTATATAACCTGCACGGTCTGTTCCCAGAGCAGGATATGTTTATTGTCGATTGCTTGATTGTCGTGGTAGTGCCCGAACAGCCAGTAATGATACCTGGCCTTTTTCTGAATCTCTTGAAGGAAATCCGTGAGCGGATCAGCCTCATTTTGACGGTTTATCGCTAGGGCAAGATCAGTTGGGGCACAGTGGGTTATGATGTAGTCCACCGCCCAATCATTCTCATCGAGACTATGTCGGGCCTTGTCGAACTCCTCCTCTGAAGGCAGCTCCTCCGGCCACCAGGACTGTCCCAACACTCGGAATCTTCGCCGCCCCATGATCTGGAGCATCATGAGTTGTGTTTCAAAGTTTGGTGCCTTTGGGTCCAGGATGCCATCCTCCACATCATGGCTCTTGGCCCCGCCCATGGTGAAGAAGGTATATCCCTGAAGTTCAAACACCTGCCCACGCATGAGATGCAGGATGTTGGCCCGTACCCGATGCACCATTCCTCCATGCCACATCTCAATTGGTAATCCTGAAAGCAGTGTGAAGTTCTCGTGGTTTCCATCCACCCAGAGGGTCGTCCAGGGCTTGTCATTCAGCCAGTCTAGCCAATAGTTTTCCTCCGCAGAACTTTCCCAGAGGCCTCCAAAGTCTCCGCAGATTATAACGAAGTCGTTACGGGCCAGGTTGGCTTGTTCCGGAAAATATTTTCGGCCAAACCGACGGAAGTTCCCATGGCAGTCTCCCGTGGCATACACACTCATGCCGTTACACTCCTTTCGTCTTTTTCCAGTGCCTGCTCGATCTCAACGCCGCTGCGGAATGTAACCTTAATCCTGGCCTCATCCAGTACAGTCACTTTTTCCAGCAGTTGATAGAGCACATCTTCTTTCCACTCAGTAATATCCGCCGCAACACCGGTGAGTGCTGCTTCCACAGCCTTGGTTTTGCGGTACATCTGCTCATTTTCCCTATGAATTTTCTCCACCTGTGTCCGGCGCTCCTTCAATTCCGCCATAGCGGTTGAGATGCGGCGGAATTGCTCTGCATTCTCCGAACCATCTACAGAAATTGCGGCTTCTCTCAACAACTTATCGAATTGACTTGATAGCTCCTCCAGCGCTCGGTCAATATCGGAAAGGCTTAAGTCTTCACCAGAGCTTGGAAGTATCTCCTCTCTGAGAGCACTAATCAATCGCTCTGTCAAATCATCTCGGCTGGCCATCACCTGGTTGACAGCATTCAAAATTGCCTGCTTTAGAGCTTCTTCGTCGATAGTTGCAGAGTTTTTACAGTACTTTGTTCCGTAGGTCAACCGGCTGATACACCGCCACACTACCCTCTTGTATCCCTTTCGCGTCCATACACATCGGCGGTAAGCAGTTCCGCACTCGCCGCAGAAGAGGAGGTTGCTGAGTATGTACTTTCCACTGTACTTACACCGGCCTGTGGGGGCGCTCTTTCTGGTTCCTCCAGTACGAGCGCGCCGGCGAGCAAGCTCCAGCTGCACAGCATCAAATTCCTCCCGGCTAATGATAGCCGGATGATGGTTTTGGATCAGGTACTTGGGGAGTTGTCCTGTATTTTGAATAACTTTTTTGCTGATACAATCCTGAATGAAGGTCTTTTGAAGTAATGCATCGCCGCAGTATTTTTCGTTGGTCAGAATACTCTGAATGCGGGCAGGTACCCATTCTTTCTTTCCTGTTGCCGTCAGACAGCCCTTTTCTTCCAGTGCGGCTTTAATGGTACGAAGAGAATCTCCTGCCAAATACCGCCGATAGATGAAGCGGACGGTTTCTGCCTGATCCGGTACAATCACGGTCTTTCCATCCGGACCGCGCTCATACCCCAGCAGCCATTTATACTGCAAGGTTACATTCCCTGAGCGCATGGCCTGCCTCTTTCCCCATGTGACGCGAGAACTGGTGTTCTCACTTTCCGATTGAGCAAACGCGCCGTGAATTGTGATAAGGAATTCGCTTTCTGGGTGGATAGAGTTGATGTTCTGCTCCTCAAAGATAACCGGAATTCCCAGGTTCCGTAGCTCACGTGTGTATTTGAGCGTATCCACAGTGTTCCGGGCAAATCGTGAAACAGACTTTGTGAGGATCATATCTATCTTCCCTTGCCTGCACTGCCGGATCATCCGCAGGAAGTCCTTGCGTGCGCAGGTTGAAGTCCCAGTCTTTCCTTCATCTGCAAATACATCCACCATGGTCCAGTCCGACTCTCTCATAATCTTATCTGTATAATAGGCACGCTGATTTTCATAGCTGGAAAGCTGCTCGTCGTTGTCGGTAGACACGCGGCAGTAGGCAGCCACACGCAGGCTCCGCTTATGTTCTTGGTCCTGAGGAGTTTCCTCCTTAGGGGGAATCATAATAACATTTGGAGCAAGTTCCTTCATCTCACAGGCCCTCCTTTCAACAGTTGTTTGTTCTTCAGCAGAACGCTGACAACTCCATCAATGTATGTGACTTGCCGGACACTCTCATGGAGCAACTCCTGATCCAGTGTTGTCATTAGATTTCGCCCTCGGAACAGACTTTGTAAGTGTATGGTCTCATATTCCTCCATCCCGATGGCATTCAACCTCAAGGCAGCCAATTGCATTGCTATGGATCGGATCTGTGCTTCCTCCACCGGCGGGGAATGGATGGCATCGTCCAGTTTCTGCCGGAGCTCTGTTATCTCATCTCTCTCCACAGCATCTGCTGAATAAGAGATTATATCGGGATTTTGAATCAGAGAGTTCAGAACACCCATCACCTGCCCTTCCACCCATGCGGGAGGTTTGCCTCCGCAAAGACGACGCAATTCTTTTTGCGACGGCGTTTGCTGGCGGGGTGCTACTCGCTCTTGGCGATAGGCCTGTACTGCATTGAACAGGTTCTCTGCAAGAATAGGGGGAAACTCTCCGACTCCAATGTATCTTCTGTCCTCCAGAATACGAGCCACCATATTCTTGTTCCAGTCCTTTCCGACATCATAGGGAACTCCCCGCTCCTGAAGAGCTCCTACCAAGGTGCTGTAAGATGCTCCAGCTAGGTATGAATCAAAGATCCATCGAACCGTCTCAACTTCACCCTCATGTGGAACGATCTCTCCACATACTATCCAATAACCAAAGGGCTGCTTCCGAATGCTTGCCATCATCGTGCCATCCTTTCAATCTGTTCTTTGAGCTCCAGTCCGTTAATCAGACGAAATCGAAGTCGAACTGCATCATCCACGATAATCTTTTCTACAAGCTCGCTGAACAGCTCCTCATCGAATTCACTAAGGAGATCTGGCCCAGATTCAAGAACATCCACAATTGTCAAGGTATGTCGAATCGTCTGATCCTCTTCAGCCTCCAGAAGGTGCTCTTTTTCCAGCTTTGCGGTGCGGAGCTGTTCAGCCAGCCTGTCACGTCGTGATATAAAAAGGTCAGGATCAACAAGCCCTTGCTGTTTCAGCTGGGCCAGAAGTCGATCCTGACTGATAATGTCTGCAATTTTATCATTTAGTTTTACAATATCCATGCTCCATAGCATTCTTGCCTCTCGGGCAGCCTGGAGATCCTTAAGGAGCTGTTTCAGAATATCCATGCCTTGATGCCGAAGCTTATAATACATACGCAAAAATGCTGCCTGCACCTTCTGCTCAGAAATCTGTGTAATAGGGCAACGCTCAGGCGAATGATTATGGGTTTGACAAACCCAATATGTTGCTACTCCTGTCTTACTCTTCCGTTTAAATGTGGCGCCGCAGACGTTGCAGACCATTATCCCGGTAAACACATGCTTGAATAAGGATTTCGGATGTATGGATTTTCTCCGCCTCTCTAGTAATCTTTGTGCCTGATCAAATGTCATTCGGTCAATGATCGCATCTTGCGCGTCCTGAATGAAAAATTTAGGATGAGATCCTTTGTTTTTTACTTTTCTAGACGGGAAAGAGGCTGTTGCATATGTTTTCTGGAGCAATGCATCCCCAGTATATTTTTCATTGTTTAGAATATATGCGACTGCAGTCTTTTGCCAACAAGGGCCTCCATCTCTGGTAGGGATTCCGTACTGAGTAAGTTGTCTCGCTATATTCTCTAAGCTTTGCCCAGACAAGTACTGTTTGAAAATATACTGGACAACTTCAGCCTCGCTCTCATTAATTTGTAGTTTGCCATTGACCAAATCATATCCAAGCGGTGCCTTACAGGTAATGAATTTCCCCGCTTTCATTCTCATCTGATAGCTCCACCGCATGCGTTTTGAAATGGCCTCGCTTTCTTTCTGTGACAGCATTGCGAAGATAGCTGTCAAAAGTTCGCCGGATAATTCAGAGGTGTCAATGTTTTCTTCTTCAAAGCAAATCCCAATTCCAAGAGCTTTCAGTTCTCGAACCACCTCGAGGCTTTCCTTGGTATTTCGGGCAAACCGAGAGGAGGATTTGACTAAAATCTTATCAATTCTCCCTCGGCGGCAATCTGCCAGCATCCGCTGGAAATCATCTCGTTTCTCTGCCGATGTACCGGTAATTCCTTTGTCGGCATATATGTCAACCAACTCCCACTCAGGATTTTGTCGAATCAGCTCCGTGTAGCGAGCGGTCTGAGCCGCAAAGGAATGTCTCTGATCGTCAGAGTTGCTGCTGACACGGGCATAAGCAGCTATCCGCAGCTTCTTTGTTTTTTCCTGGCTGGCAGTGGGAATGGTGATTACCCTCGGCATTTGATTCAACGCCAGCGCTCCATCGGTCTTACGCTCTTCCTCCATGTCTCCACCTCCTTTTTCAGCAACACACACTATCACACATCTATTGAAATAGCTAGATGCAAAAAGGATGATAAAACCAAGAGAATTATACAGGAATGACGATATCCGCACCGATTTCTACTTTGAGTCGAGCTGCAACTCGTCTTTCCTCTGCTTTGCTGATGAGTCCCGCATTTTTCAGGGTCTGGAGCATATTTATCAGACCCAGATAATTGACGTTTGCATCCATACAGCGCTCCTTTCTCTCAGTAGCGAAGCCTGCTAAATTCTTTCCTAGTAATTTGATATTGGATAAAGAGGCTGCTCCAGGTAGTTTTGGAGAACAATACACAGTTCCATCGTCCAGGAGCAGCCTCTTATTGTTTTTTCATGTACAGCGGTGTGCTGCACCAATCGGCTCTATTCGACACTACTTCCCGAGCCACGGGCGACGTACGAACCGGCGGTTGGCTCCGCCCTCCGGGATTCAACCCCCTCCGAGGATCGCTCCGAGATGCCACCATTACTGGATGAACATAGAGTACCATTATAGGTTTACGGGATCATCGCAAGACAACTTGCCACAGTTGTTTTTGGCTGGGTGGACCCGCTATGCACCTTTTATGGCCGTCGTTTATA
>ERZ791871.1443-NODE-1443-length-20660-cov-6.305217_pt1 | contig 20660 bp, 14 predicted proteins | sample MGYA00510280_ERZ791871 | MGnify/ENA primary metagenome ERZ791871 (study PRJEB30046, sample SAMN00792111) | human gut metagenome | study: EMG produced TPA metagenomics assembly of the A metagenome-wide association study of gut microbiota in type 2...
TGTCCGGCTGAAGTCTTTTATTCAGTAACTTTGCACTTGATTTGATAATTCACCAATTTAAAAACGAGCCTTTCGTGCTGGTAAATCACGGGATGAAGTTCAATGAGCTTTACTTCAGCCTGTGCCAGAAATATGGTGTTGAACCCAAGGTTATTCTGCAGTCCGAATCGATCAATATCGTTCATGACGTGGTATCTCATGGCCTCGGCTGCTCGCTGGTTCCAGAAGAACTCGCATACTGTACGTGTACAGCAGAATGTCGCCCTTATTATTTCGATCTTTCTGAAGAGCTGCCTGAAAATCCTGTCGTTGTTGCCTGGAGCAAGGAACGGTATCTTTCTAAAGCATCTCAGATTTTCATCAATAATTTGATAAAAGATACAAAGGATTATTCCGGTTGCACATCCTGTTCAAACTAGAAAAACCTTTATCTATAACTGAACTAATGTTTAATCTAAGTTCAACTACTTACGTACTCGGATTCGTATCCTTAACTCTGTTCCGGGAAGCAACAGCGGCTTGATAGGTGCGCCGCTCCCAGAACTAGGTGTTTTTACATTTACCGCTGCCAGATCCGGACTCTCTCCACCGGATGAGCAGCGGGCTTTTCTCTCCTTTGGTTGCTCTCCGACGGACCCGCGAGCTCTCTCTCCTGCGCGGGTCCGTTTATTTTTGCCTTGAAAGCGCCTGCCTCGTCACCCGTCTCCCTTTTGAATACCTCACTTGATTTTCATATACCGATATCAAGTTTTATGGGAAAAATGGTATTTTCCGAGGAAAACGGAGACTTTTGGGGCGGTTTTTACCAGGGAAGAGAGTCGCTGGAAGCTGTGCATCTCAGGGCGGTGGAAGGCAAAACGGCCCGTTCTGAACCCGACATTGGGGCGGGCTGCGGGGCTCGAACGTCGGAAACGCTGAAGCGGAACTCTCAGCGTACTTTTTCTCCCTCTTTTGACTCTTGAAGTGACTTTTTGTAGGTCTTTTTTGAGGTCAGAATCGCTTCTTAACCCCTCTTTTTGATTTTCTTATACGGAAATCAAGTTTGAGACCGTAAAAGGTATTTCACCGGGTTTTTCGGCATTTTTTGCTTATTTGTTAGGCAGTCGTGAGAAAATCAGGCAAGTTTTAAGCGTCCGATTCCGGAAATTACGGTGCTTTTCTGTGGTCTCCCCTACCCTGACGCGGAGAGATCGCTCTTGATTCTCTCATACTGAAATCAAGAGACAGTTCCGAGCGGCGTTTTTCGGTAATTTCGAGGCTGCCGGTACCGACTTTGGGACTTAAAAAGTCCATTTTGAGGTTTCCGACCTCTGTTTTTCCTCCATTTCGATGAAAATTTCATCTTGATTTCGATATACCGAAATCAAGTAGCGACTGAAGCCATGAAAAAATCATCTTGAAATCGATATATCGAAATCAAGTATCCCTGCGGTCAGCCCTTCCAAAGAGAAAGAATACGGCATTACGGTTGATCAAAAAGACCGTTATGGGAATCGTCTGGAACTCGCCAGGATCTCGGGTTTCTGGCGATCTATAGCGCTGTTTAACGTTGATAGCAGTATGATGTTTTCATAACTCAAACTGAAGTGGGCCCGGAACTGTGTTTCCTGATCCCCTCTTATCTTGCTATGAAGAAAATCGCATTGGCTCTCTGCTCCGCTGTTACGGCTCTTATGAGCCAAGGGGTGTCGGCTCACGGCATGACCCAGAACGACCTGATGAATCTGACAGAAGCGTATGCCTATGTCTATCAGCGGCAGCAGGTGCTCGCGGCGGCGGAGAAGCAATTCGGGAACGACGTTGGGGTGCTGGGCGTGGTTGATACCTCGCGTCTCACCTGGAATCTCATCTATCCGGACGCGGAAAACGCGCTGATCACGCATCTGGGACACTTCGGTCTCAGTCGGGCGGATATCGCGAAGCTCACCGCGGAAACGCTCGGAGCGTCGGACAAGAATCTCCGATTCCGGGACGCGATCCAGGCCAAAGCCGTGGTGCTGCACTACAGCCTGGTGTCCAAGAGTCCGACTGAGAAGGAAAACCGGGTCCGCCGGACACTATCGGATGCCGCCTTCTCGGCCTACCCGGAAGAAGAGTTCGCGTTCCATCGGACAGCGCACGAAATCAAATATCCGCTTCGGAATACCGCGGGTGAGAAAAAATTCCGAATCCTGATCCCGGATTCCTGGGAAGAAACGCCGACGAGTTTTCCGGGGCATCTTGGCTACTGGACGAAGAATGATGAGGACGTCGTCGTCTCGATCGGCGCGAGGCGGCCTGTCGACGATGAGTACAACCCTGCCGATTTTATTTACCGGAACCTGAAGGCCATCGAAGGGACGCCGGAAATCGGGAAGCGGTTCGGACCGCTTGAAAGCGAGCTCGTTAAGAAGGGCCCTTCGAAGGTCGTGATCTTCGATCGGACACCGGTGATCCTTCTCGAGTGGGACGGAAAATTTGCGAGAGACAATACGCCTTTCTACACGCACACCACTTCAGCGATCTATCAGGATGGATCGCAGTACGTGGATGTGGAATTTTATGTGGCGTCACGCGATCCCGAGGCAGCGAAGCGGGCGGGTAACAAGTACCAGATGCTGAGAGACCAGATCCTCAGTTCTATCCGGTTAGTTTCCGCTGACAAATAATCTCCGAAGCCCGCTGATTCCGCGGGCTTTTCCTTTTTCCGAGGGGCAGAAACGGGCCTGTTCTTCGGATTTATGTGTCACCCAAGTGTCATTTTTTTGACATGTGACCGGGCTACCTAGGCAAAGATCTAATCCAAACTTACTACGTCGAGAGACATAGAGAGCCGCAAAGAAAAACGCGGCGGTCTCTCAGTACGCATACAACCAAAAAAGGAGATTTTGACCATGCCCGTTTCGGTTTCACGCCGCAGCCTCTTAAAAGCCTCAGGTCTTACCGCCGCCGCGGTGAGTGTGAATGGCGCAGCGTCCGCGGTCGCTTCCGCAGCGACGAAGGACATCAACGTCCAGCACCCGATCAGGAATATCGAGCACATCCGCGCGTTCTATAAGAATTTCCCGACGCGGCTCGCCGCTGTGCGGAAGGGGTTCAACCGTCCGCTCACGCTTTCTGAAAAGATCCTCTACACGCATCTCTATCACATCGAGGATGCGAGGGACTTCAAGCGCGGACACGAATTCGCGAATTTCCGTCCGGATCAGCTCGTGATGGAAGACCTCACCGCGCAGTCCGCGATGCAGCAGTTCCTCGTCGCGGAGTTCCCGAAGGTGCAACTCCCCTCCTCCATCCACTGCGATCACCTGACGCTCGCAAGCGAGGGCGCGATCAAGGATCTGAAGGTCTCAAACTACGATAACCGCGTGACCTACAAGTTCCTGAGCGACGTGAGTGATAAGCTCGGTATCGACTTCTGGGAACCGGGCGCGGGCATTATTCATCAGGAAACGCTGGAGAACTACGCGTATCCGGGCTGCCTCATCGTCGGGTGCGACTCCCACACGCCGAATGGCTCGGGGCTTGGCGGCATCGCGATCGGTATCGGCGGCGCGGACGCCGTGGACTGCATGTCGGGTGTGGAATGGGAGCTCCCCGTGCCGAAGGTGATCGGCGTGAAGCTCACCGGGGAACTGAAGGGGTGGTCCACGCCGAAGGACGTCATCCTGAAGCTCCTCGGAATTCTCTCCGTCAAAGGCGGCACGAACGCCATTATTGAATACTTCGGTCCGGGCACCGACACTCTTTCCGCGACCGGCAAAGCGACGATCGCGAACATGGGCGCGGAACTCGGCGCGACGAGCTCGGTTTTTCCCTATGACTCCCACATGATGGATTACCTCCGGAAGACGGGCCGCGAAGAGATCGTCCTGATGGCAAATAAGATCGCGGGCGACCTCAGAGCCGATAAGGCGGTCTACGAGAACCCCTCGAAATTCTATGACCAGGTGATCACGATCGACCTCTCGACCCTTGAACCCCAGGTATCCGGGCCGTTTTCACCGGACGCTGACATGAACCTCTCCGAAATGAAGGAGAACGTGAAGAAGAAGGGGCTCTCCGACAAGATTGAAGCGGTGCTGATCGGTTCCTGCACGAATTCGTCTTATGAAGACATTTCACGCGCCGCCTCCATCGCGCAGCAGGCGCTCGATCACGGGATTTCTGTGAAGTGCCCGATGTTCCTCTCTCCTGGCTCCAACCTCGTGAAGGCCACGATGGACCGCGACGGTCTCACGCAGGTCTTCCAGAAGCTCGGTGTCACGGTGCTCGCGAACGCCTGCGGCCCGTGCGTCGGCATGTGGAACCGCAAAAATAACCCGAAGCGTAAGAACACGATTGTTCACGGCTTCAACCGCAACTTCCGGAAGCGTAACGACGGGAATCCGCTCACTGAAGCGTTCCTCGTGTCGCCTGATATCGCGGTCGCTTACGCGCTCGGCGGCCGTCTTTCCTTCAACCCGATGACGGATACCGTGACGGGGAAGGACGGAAAGGCGGTGAAGCTCGAAGTCCCGCACGGAAATGAGCTTCCGCCGAAGGGCTTTGCCCGTGCCGGCACGGGCTGCCACACGGCGACCTTTAAGACAAAGGTGATCAAGATCGACCCGAGCTACGACCGTCTGCGGCTCCTCGACCCATTCCCCGCCTGGAACGGGAAGGATATCCAGGGGCTCCCGCTTCTCATCAAAGTGAAGGGTAAGTGCACGACGGACCACATTTCGCCAGCCGGCAAATGGATTCACTACGTCGGGAACATCTCCCGGATTTCGGATAACACGCTTTCTGTCGCCGATAACGCCTTCCAGCCCGGGAAACTCGACCACGTCTTCAATCAGAAGACCGGAACGTACGACAAGGTGAGCTCGGTCGCGAAGAGCTATAAGGCCGCGAACCAGTTCTCCTGCGTCGTGGCGGACGAAAACTACGGTGAAGGGTCGTCCCGCGAACAGGCTGCCATGCAGCCTCGCTACCTCAATGTCCAGGTGATCATCGCCCGGAGCTTCGCCCGAATTCACGAGACGAACCTCAAGAAGCAGGGGATCCTCGCCCTCACCTTCGCGAATCCGGATGACTGGAACAAGGTGCAGGAGAAGGACCGCATCTCGGTGGTTGGGATGAAGGACTTCAAGCCCGGGAAGCCCCTCACCGTGATCCTCAGTCACGCGGATGGGTCTCAGGACCGCGTCCAGGTGAACCACACCTACACCGATCGCCAGATCGAGTGGTTCCGTTATGGGTCGTCGCTTAACATGCTCCGCGCCCAGAACCAGGCAAAGGCGAAGAACGCCTGAGCTTAATTGCAGTACCCGCTCCTGGATCCTCCCGATCCGGGAGCGGCGATTCTCTCTTTGGTCTTCGTTTGAACGTACGACGTTTTCACGCTCTTCCTCAGATTCCTGGTGAAGAGCGTGTTTTTTTATTTTCTGCCGCGAGTCCCCTTCCCTATACTTAGAGACATCACCGTGAACCTTTATCCGTTTATTCCCATGCGCCGCGCGAGGTACCGTCTGAAACCTGTGAGTCTCATCCTGATCGCGGGGCTCGTCGCTCTCCCGCTTCTCACGCCGGCCGCGGGAGCTACGGAAATTGATGAGCCGTACCCGATCGGGCGGGTATTGACGCCCGAAACCGCGGCTCGGAAAGACGCCCCGGACATGGTCCGGATGCAGGTCTCGCACTTCTCGCAGCCAAACCAGAATGACGCGATCATCATGCCGACCGTCCGGGCGTTTCAAAAAGCGTTTGGGCGGGATCACTTCTATGCTGAGGTGTTTTCTGGCGAACGGATCAACCCGAAGAAAACGGATCTGGTGCTGAGTTCGGCCGGCACGTACCGGCGTGCGGCGGATGTCGGAAGCCGCGATATTGGGTCACTCGTTTCGGATCGCTTTCCGGACCCGAATCACGCGGAAGGATCGGTCTTTGTGGTTCGAAAAGGGAACCGGACGTACCAGAGCCTCAAAGATCTCAAAGGCCTAAGGCTCGTGACGAGCGGCCCGAAAGCCTTCACAGGGTACCAGGTCGCGATGGGGGAGCTGCTGCGGGAGGGCATCAACCCGGACCGGTTCTTTTCCGATCAGATCGTGAAACTGAACGATATGCCGTCAGTCGTCACGGCGCTCCGGAAGGGAGAGGCGGATGTCGGTGTGCTCCGCACCTGTTTCCTTGAAGATATGGCGGCCGAAGGCAAGGACATTTCGGATCTCGCGGTTGTCGGAGCGAAACCGGAAACCAAAGACTTCCGCTGCGTTCGCAGCACGGCGCTTTACCCGAACTGGACCGTGACGATCACGCCTCACGCGACCCCGGATGTCGCGCGGCTTGCCGCATCCACCCTCCTCTCGATGAAACCGATCCCGGGGAACCTCCACTGGGGGATGGCGACGGACTTCACGCCAGTCGACACCCTCTTCAAGGAACTCAAAATCGGGCCGTATGAATATCTGCGGCATTGGACGCTGAGACGGTTCCTTTCCGAATACTGGCCGTTTCTCACGCTCTTTATCGCCGCGGTGATCGGGCTCCTTCTTCATTCCGTCCGGAGTGACCGGCTGGTCGAACGGAGAACCCGGGAACTCACGAAGGCGTACGCGAAACAGAAGGAACTTGAGGAAAGGACGCGCCGGGCGAACGAGCATCTCGCGGCGCTGCAGAAAAACGGCATGATCGGGCAGATGAGCTCCATGGTCGTTCATGAGCTCCGGCAGCCGCTCGCAACGATCGTGAATTATGTGCAGAGCCTCTTAAGACTCAGTGACATGCATCGGCCGAATTCTGAAGCCATGATGCAGAAAGGTCTCACCACGATCCGAAGCGAAGCCTTGAAGGCGGACGAGATTGTGACCAAAGTCCGGGACTACGCTAAGCGGTCGAGCGGTTCGGACACCCGGACCGTGATTGATCTCACAGAGCTCGTAAATCGCTCTGTCGCGAATCTCGAGGACTCCAGCCGCTACCGGACCCCGATTCACTCTGATATCCGCCCTGGGTGCCTGATTGAGGGGGACCGCCTTGAAATTGAAGTCGCGGTCGTAAACCTCATCAAGAACGCGCTCGAAGCCGCGGACCGGAAGGGAGGATCGGACGCGCGGGTCTCTGTGGTGCTTGACCGCTTTGAAACGGCGGACGGGGAATCGATCCGCCTCACAATTGAGAACACCGGTGACGTCCTCACAAAAGAGCGGCTCGAGAGTCTCGGGTACGCGACGAAGAGCGCGAAGCCTGAGGGCCTTGGGCTTGGGCTCGCCATCGTCCGCACCATCATCCAGAACCACTCGGGCTCGATCGCGTTTAACCCGAGAGAAGCCGGGGGGCTGGCTGTCACCGTGACGATTCCGGCTCCGTCGCACCCGATTTCCTGATTCTTTCGTTTTCTTCCCTCCACTCTTCGGCCATTCTGCTTCTCTTCTCTATATAGATAAGAAAAAAACCGGAAATCCATCACCCTCGGAGAGAGAAAGGGGAGGATTTCCGGTGAACCTCAAGAATGAGGAGAAGTCAAAGGAAGATTGGAAGTATTGCTTCCCGCCTTACGGCGTCTTCAGATTGAACTTGTGGCACTGGCTGCAGGAAAGCGTGCTCTGCTGGTGACCCTTGTGGCACGTCGTGCAGTCGCGCTCCCCGTAGTGGTTGAAGTGCGGGTTCGGGTGAACGTTCGCGGTCTTCTTCGCGAGTTCCTCGTAAGACTTGTGGCACGCGAGGCACTGCGCCTTGCGGACCGGTTTCGAGGTGTCGCCATTCACGTGGCAGGACTCACACTTCACGCCGCGCTCGACGTGGCGATCCGCGAGGAAGTGGTCAGTCGTTCCGGCAGCCGCGGCGGTGCCCGCGATCAGCATGGCGAGCGTCATAACGATTAAGTTTTTCATATCGGTATCTCCCCTTCGGTTAAGCGTTCTTATGCTTTGAAGCCATATCAGCCGCGGCAATACGGCCGAACACAGTGGCAGCGCCAAGCTGCGAGCCGCCGATATAGTTTCCGAAGAAGAGACCGCCCGCAGCGTTTCCGACCGCGTAGAGCCCCTTGAACGGGACGCCTTCGTTACTCACAATCTGAGCCTTCGAGTTGATCTTCGGGCCGCCGAACGTGGCCGTAATGCCGCCCTGGAACGGGAACGCGTAGTACGGGGGCTTATTAAGGGGCTTCGGATCCTTGAGGGAGCACGGCGGATTCATGTCCTTCAGCTTCCCGTCCGCGAGCGCCTTGTTGTATTCGGCGAAAAGCTTCGTGAAGACTTCAGGCTTCAGGCCCATCTTCCGCGCGAGTTCTTCCGGGGTGTTCGCAATGATCACTTCGCTGTTCATTCCGAGGAACTTCTTCGCCGCCATTTCGGAGCGCGGCCAGTTCGCGTCGATGATGTGATAAGCCTTGTTTTCCGCCGTCTTTGTGGCAGTCGCCATCGACTTCTGCGTGTACGTGAACACTTCATCCATGAAGCGCTGGCCCTGGCAGTTCACATCAAGCCCCGTGCCGGCATCAATCACGAAGTTCGGATTCGCGTGGGTGTTCTCAACGATCGGGCCGCAGTGGAACTGATCCATATGAACGAGCATCGCGCCGAGCGGCTCCGTCATCGAGACGTTTTCACCCGTGACATACTGAGAACCGCGCAGCACGAGGCGGGAAAGCGGACCGCCCATATAGCGGCAGAGCATCGCGCGGTTCGCGGAGAAGCCGCCGGTGCCGATCACGACACCGTCACGCGCCATGTAGTTCTTGAGACCGTCGTCCGTCAGGCACTCAACGCCCACGATCCGATACTGGTTATCAGTGATGAGTTTCAGACCCTTCGTATTGAAGCGGACCGGGATCTTACGGGCGTCGCACGCGGCGAGCAGATACCGGATCAGGCGGCTGCCGCCGGTCAACCCCTGGCCATCCACCGGAATCATGCGGTGAAGAAGCGGCCACGGGAGGGTGCGGATCTTCTCGAACTTCACGCCGATCTTCTTCTGCAGCCACTCGATATCGGGTCCGATGTTCTCAACATAGGTATCGACGAGAGCGGGGTCCGCACGGTTCTGCGACACTTTCATCATGTCAGCGCGGAACGCTTCTTTCGTTTCGTTGAACCCCTGAGCCTTCTGAAGGTCGGTGCCCCAGGCGGCGATACCGCCGGACGCGAAAATGGAATTCCCGGCGGCCCAGGACATTTTTTCTAGCACCACAGGCTTCAGTCCGCGGTCAAAGGCCTCGATCGCGGTGACAAGGCTTCCGGTGCCCGCGCCGAGAATGACGCAGTCAAAGGTTTCGGACGGCAGCGTCTTATTGATGTTTGACTTCTGGGACGGGGCAGCTTTTCCAGTCGCAGCCTGCGCGACACTCGCGGTTCCCGCGGCCGCTGCCGCGACACCGGCTTTCAGCCAATTTCTCCGAGTCAGCATACATATCTCTCCATGAGTGAGTTCTTGGTCTTTTGAGGACATCCGGTCAGCCGAATCCCCTCTTCTCAGGAGAAATTGTGTTTCGAGGGTCTACCTAGGTGACCCCCATCGAAATCAGAAAATAGTCAGAAAGACTATGCCGAAAGGCGTATAAAACTCGCTCTATCGCTCAGGGTTCGCGGCGAGGAACGCGTCGACCCGAGCGAAAAACTGCGCGAGGTCGGCGGATGAATGGAGGCCGAGTTTCTTAAGCGCTGATCCCCGGTAGTGCTCCACCGTGCGGTGTGAGATCTCAAGCCGCTCCCCGATCGCGCGGCTCACAAAGCCCTGGATCGTGAGGCGGCAGATTTTTTCCTCTCGTTCTGAAAGACTCTGGAAGAGCTTCACCTCTTCCCGGATATCGCGGCTGATGCCTTCGCGCCGCAGGCGGTCATTTTCCAGCGCCCGCGCGACCGCCGGGAGGAACTTCTCGACGTTGATCGGTTTCGTCTGGAAGTCACACGCTCCGTCCCGCATCGCGCCCACCGCCATATCGATGTCGCCGTGCGCCGTGAGGAAGATCACCGGGACTTCATACCCCCGGTGATTCAGCCGGTCAAAGAGATCAAGCCCGCTCATCTCCGGCATCTGGATATCGAGAATCAGGCACCCAGGGCGGCTCGGGGTGTCGGACTTCAGAAACTCCATGGCGCTTGCGTACGACACGACTTCATACCCCTCGCACTGAAGCATGAATTCAAGTGACTGCCGCAGCGTATCGTTATCGTCCACGATGCGGATAAGCGGAGGAAGTGCCGGGGTGTCGGTCTGAAGTGCCATAGGAAATCTTTGCTGCTCTGAAGTGATCTGGATTCGCGGTAATTCTACTCACGGGAGTCCGGAGGACGTCAAGAAGTGCGTCTAAAACTCTGAGGACGGATAGAGCTTGCCTCGCGGTTTTCAGACTGCCGGAGCTCCATTGAGTTTCAGTCTCAATGCGATCAGAATCAATGAATAATTCCGTAACGCGCTGCATCTTTGAGACCCTCACCATGAAAACCGCCGCCCTGCTTCTCGCCTCCTTGATCTTCGCATCGTTTAGCGGAGCGGCGTCCGCTCACGGTCTCGGAGAAGCCGATATCCGGAATCTCGCCGAAGCCTATGGCTACGTGGAGTATCAGAAGACCGCGTTCACTGAAATCGCTCATTCCTACCCCGCTCTCGCGCCGGATGTTCTTCGCTTTCAGCGCCGTTTCCGGGACCGTTTCCCGGGGGCCGAAGCCGCGGTGAGGGAACACTTTGCATGCTTTGGGGAATTTGGAGTCAAGGTGCTCGCGAAATCGAACGAACGGATCGGAAAACTGATGCCGGAGGTGAAATTCCGGACGGAGGACCTCGCGGAGAAGCAGCTCGATCTTTTTAAATCCACGCTTGATCAGCCGACAGAACAGACTGACCGGATTTTCCGGACGCTATCCGATGTCTCCTTCACCCACAATCCGTCTGAAGAGTTCGCGAGGAATAAGGAAACCTATTCGACGAAAGGTAACCCCAAAGCCCAGGGACTCAATATCGAAATTTCTTTCCCGCTCTCCTGGGTGCAGAAACCGAAAACCGTCCGGCCGCATGTCGTAAGCCAGTGGATGAAAGCGGATGAAAAAACCGTTTTGATTTCCGCGATTGGAGCGGACGAGAATCCCGATCCCGCCTTAAAGGAAAACTGGACACTGCCGGTCCTAAAAGAGGTGGTGAAGTCGCCTGATTTCTGGATAACTTTCTTTCCCGCGGTCGGTGAGATCGTGAAAACCGAGAACGCGAGAGCCACGATGCTCGACTCTTACCCCGCGCTTCTCGCGGACGCGACCGTGAAGGCCGAGCGGCTCGGAAAGGTCCTCTATCTCCATATCGACTACCTGCTCTTCCTCGTGGATAACAAGGTCGTGAATGTGCAGTTCACGATCGGATCTGAGGATCTGAAAACGACAGAAGAGGCCGCCCGGAAGTACCGGGGCCTCGCGAGTCTGGTTTTCAATTCGGTGTACGTGAGAAAGTGAGTTTCAGTTGGCAGTGAAACCGACACGGACACCCGGCACTCCATCAGTCTGCCGGCAAAAGGTCAGTAAAAACAATCGATGTATCTGATTCTCAAAATCGATTTCATTTCCCATGAATGCTGGCAGAAATAATTTCAACAAAGTAGGGAAAAAAGCACCGCTTAGCCGTAAAATGAATAACGCGCACTAAGAACAGACGAAATAAAGATAAAAAACTGATTTCCTCTCCGGCGCAACACCTCATATTGGAGAAATCTATGTCTGCTAATGCTTCTGGTGAATTCAATATATGCCTCAGTTCCGGAGAGCAGCATCTGCTGCGGGACGCGGCTGAAAAAAGCGGTGTATCGCTCGCCGGTTTTATCCGGGTCGCGGCGCTCCGGGAAGCGGAGAAACTCGCGAAACGCTCTGAAGTCTCCCGCGAGGAATCGGTGGTACAGACCCGGAAAGAATCCGAGAAACTGATCGAGTCACTTGACCGCAGCTTCACGCCGAACGACAAGATGAATGAAGCGATGGATCTCGCGAACCGCATCATTCAGAATTCGGAAAGCTATAAGCAGGAAGCGAACGACTGATTCCGACTCCCTCCAGCACTTCCCCGCTGGAGGGATTCTTCATTTCGGGCAAAAGAAAAACCGCCTGCCTCCTGGGTTTAGAAGCCCAAAAGACAAGCGGTTCGTGGGGCAAGCTAGAAAGGTTACTTCAGCATGTCGAGGATCTCTTCGACCCCCTTCTTCCCGAAGTGGACGTCCTTATCGTTCACGATGAGGCACGGAACGCTCATGATGTTCCACTTCTTCTGAAGCTCCGGATAGTGCGCGAGGTCATAGACATCGACCGTCACATTCGGGTTATCGGCCGCGATCCGTTCAGCCGCGGCAACGAGATCCGGACACATCGTGCAGGAGAGCGACACGGCGATCGTGAGCGCTTTCGGCGTGTCGATCGAGTCGATCCGCTTCTGCAGCGCCTCACCCACGTCCTGCCCCGGACCCGCGACGTTATACATCGCGAGGATGAACGAATTGAATTCGTGACCGCCAGGCACCCCGTGGAAGCGGAGCCCCGTCTCTTCCTTCTTATCGTTCAGAATCGCGATCGTGTGTTCCTTACCCGGAACCGAGTCGACCACTTCGTAGGAGACCTTGTCAGAGAGACCGGCAAGTTCCTTGATCATCTCCGCGTCTTCACGCGCGAGATCCGAGTGATCGTCGTAGAGCCTCAGCGTAATCGGATTCGTGAAGCGGCCGAGCACCGGAGCGAGCGCCGCGCGGGTATCCGCGTCGAGGAACGAATTGTCGTCCGCCGCGGGTGCGGCTTCAGGCTTCGGCTCTTCCTTCGGTTCAAGCTTCTTCACGTACGTCCGCTTCAGCTGAAGCTTCCGGTACTGGCTTCCGAGATACTTCTCGAGCGACGTCGCAGCGACTGCGCCGTCTGACACCGCGGTCACCACCTGGCGAAGTTCCTTCACGCAGATGTCACCCGCCGCGTAGACGCCGTCAATATTCGTCTTCTGATTCCGGTCGGCGATCACATACCCCTGCGGGTTCAGTTCCACCTGGCCTTTGATCAGTTCATTCTCAGGCGTATAGCCCACGAACACGAAGACGCCGTAGAAGTCATCCGGACCGGACTCGTAAACGGTTTCTTCTCCCGTCTTCCGATCCTTCAGCACCACCCGTCGGACAGCGCTGTCGCCTTCAACCCGAGCGACTTCCGTATTGAAGTGCAGCTCGACCTTCGGATTCTCCTTCAGCTCCTCAACCGCGGCGGAGTTGATCGAGAAGTCGTCACGGCGGACCACCATGATGATTTTCTTACCGTACTTCGTGAGGAAGAGCCCCTCCTCCACCGAAGCGTATCCGCCGCCGATCACGAAGATCGTGCGGTCGGTAAAGAATTCACCGTCGCAGGTCGCGCAGTAGGCGACACCGTGGCCCCGGAATTCGGATTCGCCGGTAAACCCGGCGAGTCTCGGATGAGCCCCGGCCGCGTACACCACGCCGAGCGTCTTAAAGTCGCCGCGGTTCGTGTGTACGATCTTCCAGTCACCCTCAAGCTCAAGCCCCGTCACTTCAGCCGCGAGGAATTCCGCACCGAAATTCTGAGCCTGGCGTGTCATGTCAGAGGTGAGCTTCTCCCCGTTCGTCTTCACGATGCCGGGATAATTCACGACCTCTGCCGTGATGGTGATCTGACCGCCGATCTTTTCCTTTTCAAGGACAAGAACGCGGAAACGAGCACGTGCCAAATAAATAGCGGCGGAGAGTCCTGCAGGACCTCCGCCGACTACTATGGCATCGTAGGTTTTAATTTCTGCCAAGATGCCATATCCCCATTAAAGCTTGCCGACCAGGTCGAAAGAGGGCTTGAGGGTCTTTTCACCCGGCTGCCACTTGGCCGGGCAGACCTCGTCACCGTGCTCGTGCACGAACTGAGCGGCCTGGACCTTGCGGAAGAGTTCATCAGCGTTGCGGCCGATGTTGCCGGCGCTCACTTCGTAAAGCACCACTTCGCCTTCCGGATTGATCACGAAGGTGCCGCGTTCAGCCTGACCCGCGTCCTCAATGTAGACATCGAGTTCCTTCGCGAGACGGCCGGTCGGGTCACCGATCATCGGGTACTGAACCTTGCCGATACGCTCGGAGGATTCGTGCCAGGCCTTGTGAACGAAGTGCGTGTCACACGAAACGGAGTAGATCTCAGCGCCGATCTTCTGGAATTCAGCGTACTTGTTCTGCAGATCCTCGAGTTCGGTCGGGCAGACAAAGGTGAAGTCAGCCGGATAGAAGAAGAGGACGCTCCACTTACCCTGCAGGTCCTTATCGGTCACATCGATAAACTCACCGTTCTTGTAAGCCTTCAGAGCAAATTCGCCGACTTTCTTTCCATTAAGAGACATGGTTAATTCCTCATATATTGTTTGACAAATAACCGTCATGCACAGATACGAATGAGAATGACTGTTATTTCGTTGTTGATGAGGAACACTATATCAAGTATTTTTTAACTTTGCAAGACCACGATATTGTCGGAATGTTTCCCGCCGTAATTGGCTTTAATGCAATTTGCGTGATTCTGAAAAAGAGAACTTTAAGGTTCGTTTAAGGGTTGACACAGATCTAAAAAAGTTCTCGTTTTTTGCCTAAAAAAACGTCATTGCTATGACATTTGTCACGGTTACAGTTGGTTAGTGGCGGAGGTACTTCTGATGGTTTAAGGGGAAAATCCCGATCCCCCTTCCCCAGAGAAAGGGAGAAACGCAATCCCTCACAGGTTTTTATAATTCGATCTGCGTCAAAAAAGGCAATTCATCATATCAGACTGATCTTTTTTTGAAACACACTGGGGCGTCAGTACAATTAGATGTAACGCCAAAACGCTCACAGAAAAGGGAAGATCATGGCTGAGCAATATCTCATTGAAGTATCAGAGAAATTAGCCCTTCTGATTAAGGGAACCCGGGTTAACGGGCACGACAAGATCTCCATCAACTCGCTCTATAAGAAGGGCGACGAGTGGATGTTCGGAAGGAATAACGTGTCCTTCCCTCTCGATGAAGAGATCACCAAGCAGGTTCTGGCCGGGATTATCAACGTGTCAAAGGAAGACCCCAACACTTTCGAGGTGTACGACACTCCCGCGAAATCCACTGAAAAGAAAGCAGAAAAGAAAACCGCGAAGAAGTAATAAGGTTTCTTCGCCCTGAAAAAATTGCCTCCTTTTGAGAAATCAAAGGAGGCGATTTTTTTAGGTTCCGTCTTAATCCAGATATCCCTTCAGCTGGTTCTCCAGATCGCTGATATCGACCTTCCGGACGTTTGCCATGTTGACGGGTGACGGTGCCTTTTTGGCTGGAACCGCCTTAGCGGCTTTCCCATGCCGGTGGCTGGATGCCGTTTTCCTTGCGGAGTGCTGGGGCTTTTTCCTGAGGTTCAGATCATCATCCTCGGCAAACCCAAAACTCAGCTGGGTATTCTTATCATCCTCTTGCCGCTCGTGATGAACGGCAGGTTTCACTGGGTCACCGAGAAGATCGGTTTCAATAGTCACCTCAGCGCCTGGTGTCTGATAGGAAAGCGGACCATTCTCGGATTTAACCGCCTCCCCTTCTTTTTCCGTCATATTGCCGGATGTAACTCCTGTGACCACAGCGGTTTCTGCAGCTTTGGCGGTTTCAGCTGTTTTAGCGGTTTCAGCAGCATCAGCGATTTTCTCCACCTCAACCGCCAGTATCGCGTCGTCCTCGGTTTCTGAAGCCTGATCACGTTCCCTGGCCTCTTCGTCCGCCTTCCGGATCGCGGCAATTTTGTCATTGACCCGGGCGAAGAGCGTATTTTTGACCGCTTTCTCCTTCTCGTCCTTCGGGTAAATTCCAAAGCCGGCAAGTTCCCGATAGACCCGCTCCATGGCCTTTTCTTCATTCCGGAAGAACTCACTGCCGCGCAGCCGGATGAAACGCCAGCCGTTTCGTTCGAGCACGCTCTGCCGGCTCATATCATTCATGACATCTTCCGGGCGTGAGTGGAATTCCTCGCCATCGCACTCCAACGCGATCTTCTTCCCATTGAACGCCACGACAATGTCGATCCGATATGCGCCGACCGGATACTGCTGCGTGAATTCGTACCCCTTCGAGCGGAGGTGTTTCGCGACCCGGTTTTCAAAGACAGAGTCTGAATCCCGCTCAATTTCCTGATCGGAACGGGTGCGCGTGTTGACGCCATTCATATAGGAAAGCAGCTTCCATCGGAGATCGCGCTCGGTGAGCTGCTTCCTCCAGTCAATGGAGTGCACAACCCAAAGCTGATCCTTCGCTCGGCTCACAGCGACGTTGTAGCGCTTTTTCATCATGTCGTCTTTACCCTCACCGAGCGTGCGGAGCATCACCTGCTTTTCATCCGTCACACTGTCAATGAGGGAAAGAATGATCACATCTCGTTCGTCGCCCTGGAAGTCTTTTGAGAGACCGCAGTGGATCTTATGCTTCTTCACTTCCTTTGCTGGAATATCAGAGGAAATCAGCTGATTGATGAGCGTCACCTGGTCATCCCCGGCGCTCAGCATCGGGATAATGCCGAAAGTCTTGTCCTGATACTCGGGCTGCGTCAGGCAGGCCCGGATAATCCGGATCGCGGTGTGGGCTTCAAGCTTATTCAGGTTATGGTCACGGAGTCCTGGCACGCGGTAGTCAACAAGAGCGGGAAGCAGGTTCGTAGAGGCGGCATCCCGAAGCGGCTTGATCTGACCGTCGTAGCTCAGCTGATTTGAGAATCCAATAATGTCCGGAACACAGCGGAAATGCTCCCGCAGCATGATGACTTTAAACGCCGTCTGGCAGATATCGTAAAGCGAGATTCCCGGCATATAGAGAGAGTCGCGGGGCACTTTGCCGCCGAGCTGCTCTTTCTTCAGGGCAAGAATCTGGTCCGTCTTCGCGAACGAAATCGGGCTCACCTGTTTATCGTCGCCCACGATGATCGCTTTCTTCGCGGTAAGAAGAATCGGGAGCTTCGAAATGTCAGCCTGACTCGCTTCGTCAATGATGAGGCAGTCGAAACTCTGCTTCAGGTGGAAACTCGCGAGTGCGTCATCAATCGGCATGATCCAGACCGGAATCGCTTTCTGGCAGTCCGGCATCAGAGCACGGATCGTGCGGCGGGCTTCCGCGGCCTTTTTGCTCTTCCCCGTTCCCTTCCCAAGCTGCTTATAGCAAACGGCCACGGTGCGGAGCGACTGCATTTCCCGCGAATTCTCAAGGGTCTGCTTGAGATAATTCCAGGCCTTCGCTTCAACGAGCTCAGTCGTGTTTTTTCTCAGGTCTCTGGAGCCCTGACGGGTTTCGTCGATCAGAGCGGAAACGTTCGCCGAGACGATCTTCGTATAGATCTCATTCAGCCGCTTCCATTTCCAGCTCGTCTCATAGTGTTCCGGAGGTACGGTGCTGGCCTCCGTCCGGATCTGGGCGGCCCAGGTCTGGGCGCTCATGGCAAGCTTTTGGAGAAGACGTTCGCGATCCGAGTAGACCTTGTACTCGGCGTCCTCCTTCTCTTTAAACTCCAAAGCGTCTCGGAACGCGCTGACATCCCGGTTTCGGATAGCGGAAAGGAACTTCTGCCCCACTGTCAGCTGCTGTTCCGGTTCAAACCGTTTCTCAATATCCCGGATACCCTGATGCACGGAATCGAAGACCTGCTGCTCCTTCATGAACGCCACTGTGGGAACAATGTCCTCCAGAATGATCTTCAGCGCTTCCTCGGTTTCGGTTCTCGGTGTTAGGCGGGTTGTGAACTTCCTTTCAGTCACCTGACTGAAGAACGGCTCATAGATTTCTTTCCACCACTCGAGGCTTTTCGTGATGCCGTCATAAAGCGTCTGCAGCTCTTTCGGGTCATTTTTTGAAAAATCAAACCGACCCTCGGGCACTTTGAGCCCCTCGGTGATCTCATTCCAGAGGAACTTCAGATTGTCACGGTTCTCCCGTACCTGAAGCTCACGCTGGATCAAGCGCCGCGTTTCGGCGTCAAACGGATTCGCGTTGTTCCGGGCGATCCGGATCTTTTCAAGCGTGGACCACGGCTTATCGTTTAAAAACTTGGCCCTGATTTTCTGCTTGACGGTCAGTTCGCCCGTTGGACAGTTCGTCTCTACCCAGCCGATCGAATTTTTGATTTCTTGGTCACTCATCCCGTCCGGGATCGAAACCGTGTGATCAAGATCCTTCCGAACCACTTCGAGAAGGTTCAGCGAATCCCGGATCTTGGAGGCCAGAGTCTTAAAGCGTTCCTTCGTGGAATTTTCCGTACGGCCGATCGTGATCAGCTGGATCAGGAAGGGATCCCCCGCGATTTCCCGAAGCAGCTCAGGATCAATTTTTTCGCCAAACGAGAGGAAGTCGCTGCTACGGTCTTCGGGGAACCGGAGGTAGAAGTCATTCTCTTCAGGGCGCTTGAAGGAGCGCGTAACGACGCCGGAAACAAAAGTTTTCTGCTCCTCGATCCCGTAGCCATCCAGTTCCTTACGGGTTTCTTTCTCGCGATCAAACTGGAAAGAAAGCTCTTCAGGTTTCGGAAAATCCACCGCTGCCAGACGGTCAGACTTAAAGTACTTGATCTGATCTGCGGTCCAGCGGCCGTTTGTCGAATAGAGCCGCTTCATTTCATCCGCGGTCAGCGGAACCACATTGCCGGAAACCGGACCAGGAATAATGTCCGCGGTGTCATCGTTCTCGTGCAGCCACTGGGCAAGTTCGTCCAGTTTGTACTCTTCGTTGTTATAAGCGATCGGATGGTCGGAATACTTGCACTTTTCAGCTTCAAGCGCTTCATAGAGCGCGCGGCGTGACTGGCGGAGCTTATTAAGAATCTCCACCCGGTCTTCTTCAGCTTCGGTGATGCGCCTCTTGAGCGTGGACTCCTTCAGCTCGGTCAGTTTGGTGACAAGCGATGTCGAGGTCTTCTCCAGATCGCGCTTATCCTCAATCATCGTGATGCAGAGCGGCTGAAGGGACGCCGGCATTTTTTCTTTCAGCACAGTCAGGGCGTGGGATGAGGCGCTGGTCACGAGAACGCGTTTACCCTCGGCGAGGAAGTTGCTGAGGAGATTCACAATGGTGTGCGTTTTACCAGTGCCGGGAGGCCCCTGGACCACAACCGCAGAGTCCTGGCGGATCTCGCGCGCGATCTCAAGCTGCTCGAAGTTCGCGGGCTTCACAAGCAGAATCCGCTGGTCTTCGCCCGCGGTCTCCGCAAGCTTCCGATCCAGCGCTTCGTCCGGCGGGAGACTCTCTTCCGCGCGTTCCTTTTTCTCCACACCGCAGATAATGTCGCGGACGTGGGTCGGAGGCTCGCCGCGGCCTTCCTTCAAAGAGTCGATATAGTCATCAATCTCCTCGCGGAGGTCGGTGTTCTTATCCCGGACGATGAGATAGGCTTTCTTATAGACACAGAATTCCGTGTCTTCATCAAAGGGGAGACTATTCGGGTCATCCGCCCAGCGGCACTGGACACCCAGGTGAGCGGGAAGCGCCTTGAACTGCTCATCAACGCCAACCGAGACGGTGTCGAGCGGATTGACATCGTCACCCACAAAGTTCTTTCGGAATTCCTGAAGTGCCCGGGGTGAGAGATCGGATTCCGCTTTCAGAATAGGAAGACTCTCAAAAACTGCCGGAGATTCATCATCCAGCGTGAAGGTAATCACCGGATTATTCCGGACACTCACCTCCATCGACATGGAAAGCCGGCGGGTGAGGAGCGGATAGCAGATTTTGGTTTTTGAATCGGTGTCCGGGGAGTTTTCAAAAATCATGGTGCCAAGCACCAGTTCCTTCTGATAGCCGGATCCTTCGACCGCGGAATAAATCGCCTGAGCGGTATGGAAATACTTCTGAATTTCCTTCACACGCTGGACTTCTTCCCGCCAGGCCGCAACCGCTTTCAGCCAGGCGTCATACGTGGCCTGACGTTTTGGATCGTCGCCCCACTCGAGAACCTCTGACGTGCCATCGTCATTTTGTACTTCAAGCGACTTTCGGTTTTCTCCGGCCGAGGTAACCCAGTCTTTGATAGTCTCAGGAACCGCCGGTTTCCTCGGACGCGTACGGTATTCAACGCTCAGAATGACATCGTCATCGGGATTTTTGAGATCCCAGACGGTCATGGTTTTATCGATCGGCCGGAAGTCTTCGAATTTTTTGCAGTTCTCGGAGTCGCCCTTGATATTGAGGTTCTTCTTCGCCAGCAGTGACTGCAGATTTTTAAGGTAATTCAGTACCGCGATAATCTGCTCGTTCTGCTCTTTATTCTGTATTGTCATGATTGCCGGAACCGCTTAACGAAAAACCTTACTGAGATTCGCGAAATTATCGCAGAAAAGAGTGTCCCTGTCCTCAGAAGATTTCAGCGTCGGTTCCTGTCCGGGCGGGCTTTCAGAGGAGGTTATAGGGGATAAATCACGACAGTAAAAAAATCCCCTTATAAATCAATACAGGATGACTCCCCTGTCTCACTGCCTGTAGAACCAAATGACAGCAAACTGCTGTTGTCCAAAACCGAGGGGAAGTATTGGGATGATAACTGGTCCCCTCCTCAAAGCGAAATAAATGTGATCCCGGGCAGCAACAGGGATAAAGGGCCGGGAATCCCGAAAAGAAAAGCCTCCCGATTGCTCTGAAGGATTTCAGTCTCGCCAGCTCTGCTCCCATTATCTGTCAAAATAACTTTCGCCACTCTTTCAGTCTTACATGGAGTGGTA
>ERZ791871.1450-NODE-1450-length-20557-cov-2.894742_pt1 | contig 20557 bp, 13 predicted proteins | sample MGYA00510280_ERZ791871 | MGnify/ENA primary metagenome ERZ791871 (study PRJEB30046, sample SAMN00792111) | human gut metagenome | study: EMG produced TPA metagenomics assembly of the A metagenome-wide association study of gut microbiota in type 2...
AAGCCTGTGGGCAGTATCACCAAGGGCGCCACCGTGAACCTGACCGTCTCCATCGAGGACATCGGCTCCGACTCCGGCGACCCTCTGACCCTGGACGTGACCAAGCTGGAGGACAGCTTCACCGGCGGCTCCACCCCCCGTGTGGAGTCCGTCTCCGGCTCCGGACAGCCCATCTCCTATCAGGTGGTGCTCACCGGTGTCCAGTACAAGGGCGTGGGCCAGAACCTGCGGATTCAGATCGGCACCGCCGGCCAGCCCAACTCCTACCAGACCATGGAGGTCACCATCACCGAGGCGGTGGTCTACGAGGCGCCCCAGTTCACCCCGGAGCCTCCCTCCTCCCCGGAGGCGGCGCCGGCGCCCATGGTGCTGATCTCCCGCAGTGACCTCTCCAAGCCCCTGGAGGCGGGCCAGGAGGTGGAGCTGACCGTCTCCTTCCGCAACCTCAGCCCCATTCAGCTCAAGTCCCCGGTGGCCACCTTCACCCCCTCCGACGGTCTGAGCCTCTCCGGCGGCAATTCCTCCTTCCTGCTGGACGACATCGGCGGCAAGAAGTCCGTCAGCGTGAAGGTGCGCATCAAGGCCGGATCCACCATCCCCTCTCCCAACCAGTCCCTGGGAGTGGATCTGAAGTTCAACTACAACAACAATATCTCCTTCACCCAGGGCACCATCTCCGACAAGATCGCCATTCCCGCCCTGGCCCGGGAGAGCGTGCCCCAGCCTGTGGTGGTGGTCACCCGCTCCCCCATCGCCAAGCCCATCTCCGCAGGCGAGACGGTGGATGTGGCCGTCTCCTTCAAAAACGCCGGCGCCGCCAAGCTCATCTCCCCGGTGGTGACCATGACCACCTCCGACGCTCTGATGATCCAGAACGACACCTCCACCTTCCTGCTCAGCGACATTGAGCCCGGCACCAGCGCCAGCGTCACCGTTCAGGTCAAGGCATCCAAGGAGATCTCCTCCCCCAACCAGTCCCTGAGCACCGAGCTCAAGTACAGCTACGACAACGGCGGCACCATCACCCAGGCCACCGCCTCGGACCGGGTGAACCTGACGGCCAACCCCACCACCGCCCAGGGCAACAAGCCCGACTCCCCCGTGCCCAACCTGGTCATCCGCAAGTTCACCTACGGCCCCAGCTCCGTGGCCGCCGGCAGCAAGTTCCCCCTGAGCATCACCTTTGAGAACACCGGCACGCTGCGGGTGGAGAACGTGGTGGTCACCGTGGACGGCGGCGAGAGCTTCGCCATGGACGGCAGCACCAACACTTTCTTCTATAAGTCCCTTGCCGGCGGCGGCAGCCAGACCCTGGAGGTGCCCATGCAGTCGGTGCCCACGGGCAAGAGCGGCGCCCAGAGCGTCAACGTGAGCTTCAAGTATGAGTTCGTGGACAAGGAAAAGCGCAGCCAGGCCAGCGCCGACATCAAGATCTCCGTTCCCGTCTATCAGCCCGACCGCTTCCAGATCAACGCCCCCACCGTTCCCGAGACGGTGAGCGTAGGCGAGGAGGCCGAGATCTCCCTGGCCTACGTGAACAAGGGCAAGGACGACATCGCCAACGTGGAGGCCACGGTGGTGGGCGAAGGCGTGGACACCCCCGCCCGCACCCAGTATCTGGGCAACATCACCGCCGGCTCCAGCGGCAACATCGGCTTCGCCCTGACTCCCACCCAGGAGGGCGAAATCAGCCTGGTGCTGAAGATCAGCTATGAAAACGCAAACCAGGAGCTCCAGACTCGGGAGTTCCCCCTGACCCTCCAGGTCCAGGAGCAGGTCATCGACGACCTGGGCGAGGACATCCCCATGGAAGAGCCCGCCTCCTTCCCCTGGCTGTGGGTCTGCCTGGGCGGCGGCGCGGCAGTGATCGTGGCCGCGGTGGTCCTGATGCAGGTGCGCAAGCGCAAGAAGGCAGCCGCCCTGGACGGGGCCCAGGACTGGGACAACTGGGAGGAGACCGATACCGACACCCCTCAGAAGGAGGAATAAGCCTTGAAGCGAAATGACCTGATGCATATGTGCCTGCAAAATCTCCTGCGGCGGAAGTCCCGGACCATCCTGACGGTGCTGGGCGTGTTCATCGGCTGCTGCTCCATCGTCATCATGGTGTCCCTGGGCATCGGCATGAAGGAGTCCCAGGACAAAATGCTGGCGGAAATGGGCGACCTGACCATCATCACCGTCAGCGCCCCCCAGGGCGGCCGGGGCAAGGCCAAGCTGGACGACGCCCTGGTGCGGCGGCTCAAGGCCCTGGCGGGAGTGGAGGCCGTCACGCCCAAGCAAACCCTGGAGGTGGACTCCATCCGTCTGATGGCGGGCACCGGAAACCGCTACCTGGCGGAGTGGAGCACCGTGGTGGGACTGGACACCCAGGCCATGGAGCAGATGGGCTATCAGTTCCTGGACGGCGCCTCCGCGGCCAAGGACGGCGATGTGGTGGCGGGCCAGTACCTGGCCTACAATTTCAAGGACGCCCTGCGCCCCGAGGGCATGAACATGGTGGACCGCTGGGCCAACGCCTGGAACGAGGACGGCAGCCAAAAGGAGCTGCCTCCCGCCTACCTGGATCCCATGAAGGAGAAGCTGACCCTGGAGATCTCCAGCCAAAGCGGCAAGTTCACCGTGCCCGTCCATGTGACCGGCATCACCAAGGAGGACTACTCCAAGGGCTCGGAGACCTCCGAGGGCATCATGATGAGCCTGAAGGACCTGCGCAAGCTGCTGGACAAGGCCCAGGGCAACAAGAAAAAGGCCGTACCCTATGACTCCGTCCTGGTGAAGGTGGAAAACATCTCCCAGGTGGCGGATGTGGAGAGCGAGATCAAGACCATGGGCTACTCCACCGAATCCATGGAGAGTATCCGCAAGCCCATGGAGAAGGAGGCCCGGCAAAAGCAGATGATGCTGGGAGGCCTGGGCGCCATCTCGCTGTTCGTGGCGGCCCTGGGCATCACCAACACCATGATCATGTCCATCTCCGAACGGACCCGGGAGATCGGTATCATGAAGGCCCTGGGCTGCTACGTCACCGATATCCGGGTGATGTTCCTCTCGGAGGCCGGCGCCATCGGCCTCATCGGCGGAGTCATCGGCTGCATCGTCAGCTTCATCACCTCGGTGGTCATCAACCTGGTGTCCCTGGGGCCATCAGTGGAGAACCTGCTGCCCGCCATTCTGGGCGGTGAGGGCGTGAGCCGTGTGTCGGTGATCCCGCCGTGGCTGCTGCTCTTTGCGGTGGTGTTCTCCGTGTTCATCGGACTGGGGTCCGGTTACTACCCCGCCAACAAGGCGGTGCAGATCCCCGCGCTGGAGGCCATCAAAAGCGAGTGAGGCCCTGTGCCGCGGGCAGAGGGTCCGCCCTATCGGCCCCTCGGTCCCCTGCGCCCTTTGTTTTTGGAGAGTCCGGGAATTTTTCCCGGGCTCTCTTTGCGTCTCCCTCATCCAAGCAGCCCCAACGCTGTTCATCGCCGGAACTGTGGAGTCCATCAACCAAACGCTCCCCTTTTATCTGAGGCCTTGCCCCAAATAAAGATACCAAAATATATATTACATAAAGTAAAATATAATTGACAAAAAGAAATACGTATGCTACACTGCAAATATCAACAGGGAAGCGGAAATGCCGCTCTCACAGGAGGTTATAAGGATGGATCAACAAAAGCATCGTTCCGAGCACGCGCACGACTGGTTCTGGATCTGCATACCTGCGGCCATTGCCGTGTGGATCCTGCTGTGAAAAAGGGTGCGGCATGGCAAAGAATCTGAAGCTGAAAGCCGCCCGGGCGGAGAAGGACATGACCCAGGCGGAGCTGGCCGCAGCGGTGGGCGTCACCAGGCAGACCATGAATGCCATTGAAAAGGGCGAGTACAACCCCACCATCAAGCTCTGTCGGGCCATCTGCCGGGCTCTGGACAGGACACTGGACGATCTTTTCTGGGAGGATGGAGAATGAAACATCTGTATAGACAAAACAGCAAGCTGGACGAGATGCAGCAGCAAAAGCTCCTGGTCATTGAGAGCCGGGGCTTCTGGCTGGCCTTCTGGGCCCTGGCGGCGGCCGTGACAGGACAGTACCTCTGGGGCGTGCCCCCGACCCAGCTGACCGGGGAAGCCGCCGTGCTGCTGGCAGCGGGCCTCTACATCGTGGTGGAGTGCCTGCGCTGGGGCATCTGGAGCCACACCAACTCCCGGCCCGGCACCCGCTCCAACCTGCTGATCTCCCTGGCGGTGTTCGTGGGGATGACCGCCACGCTTCTGGTGCACAACAGCCGGGAGAGCTGGTGGAGGTGGTCCTACTGGCCGGGCCCGGTGGTGGCCGCTCTGTGCGGCGCAGCGGCGTGCTTTGTGATCTTGCAGTGGATGACCCGCCTGTACTACCGTCGCCGCTCCCGTCTGGATGCGCCAGAGGACGAGGAGGAGCAATAAGTGTCTTCCCTTTCTCCGTGGTTTTTGGAAAAAAGGGCAAAGCTGTCCAAAAGTGAAAAAAGAAGGACGCCGGAAAGGCGTCCTTCTTTTGCTCCCGCTGAAGCGGGTTTACAGATAATTCAGGGGGTTTCTGGCCACACCGTTGTACCGGACCTCAAAGTGGCAGTGGTTGCCGGTGGAGTTGCCGGTGGAGCCCATACGGGCGATCTGCTGGCCCTTATAGACGTGCTGGCCCACAGACACCAGCAGGCTGGAGTTATGGCCGTAGCAGGTCACATAGCCGTTGCCGTGGTCGATCTGGACGAAGTAGCCGTAGCCGCTCATCCAGCCGGCATAGATCACCGTACCGCCGTCGGCCGCATAGATGGGCGTGCCGTAGCTGTTGGCGATATCGATGCCCTTGTGGTTGGTGGAGCCGATGCCGCCGGGGGAGGAACGGCCGCCGAAGGTGGAGGTGATGGAGCCGGAGCAGGGCCAGCGGAAGCTGCCGGTGGGCAGCCAGGTGGGCCGCTCCTTGGTGCCCTGGAGCCGCTGCTCAGTGACAGGCTCCTGCAGGGTCACGGAGGAGAGGATGGTCCGCTCCACCTCTTCGCCGTTGACGTAGGTCACATTGGCCACCACGTCCGCAGAGCCGTACTGGCCGGCGGAGACCACCTTGTAGTCGCCCTTGTAGAGGTAGGCGCTGTCCTGATACTCCACATCGTAGGGGATCTGAGCCACATAGCGCTCCCGCTGGGTCAGCGTCAGCGTCAGGTAGGGCACGGCGTTGGAGATGGTCAGCACTTCGCCGATCTGGATCTTGTTGATATCATAGCCGGGGTTCAGCGCCAGCAGCTCCTGAGAGGTCATGCCGTGGGACTCGGCGATCTCGGACCAGGTGTCGCCCTGAACCACGGTGTAGGTCACCTCGCCGGTCTTGGTGCTGTTGAGCAGCTCCGCCAGGTAGCCCAGATTCATCACCTTGTCGTTGGGGACGTACTCCTGACGGATCTTCACATCCTCCTTGAATTCACAGGAGATGGTATCCTCGTCGGTAGCAGCGCCCTTGAGCTGCTCCAGCAGCTCCTCCAGGGCGCCCTCATAGGGCGTGGCGCCCACCAGCTCGCCGTCCACATACAGGGCGTAGGCATAGGTCACCAGGCCGATCTCATTGGACAGCTCCGCCTCCAGGGCGCTCTCGTCCACCACTTCATTCCGAGCCACCAGGCTGGGAGAGTAGTGAAGCAGGTCGTTGTCGATGGTATAGGTGCTGCCCAGAGTGGTGGCAGTTGCCGCCTCGATATTGGCGCAGGCCTCCTCCACAGCGGAGAGGGAGGTAGTGCTGGCCACCACGTTGCCGTCGTAGCTGACGGTGGCGCCGATGGTATAGGAGGAGAAGAACAGGGCCAGAGCTGCCACAGCCGCACCGGCGCCGGCGAAAGCCAGCGGATGCAGCCGGCGCTTGTGCGCCCGGTTAAACCGCTCCGCCTTCCACTCGTTCAGGCGGCAGCGCAGCAGCCAGACCTTCTTTCGGAGATGGCGCCGCAGCAGCGGCAGAACGCTGGAACCCATCAAGAAGACCCGCACGGGCCAGGAGTCGGACTCCGGGAACCGCTTTGCCTCCTTTTCGTGGGAGGCCCGCCGGATGCGGCGGGCGGTCAGACGGAGATAGGATCTGGCACAGAGGGCACCCTCCTGCGCCCGGTTCAGCAGTCCGTCAAAAAGATCGTGGATCACCTGGGTGCCCCGGTAGAGGAGCTCTCCAGCCTGCTCCGCCGCGGTGGCGCCAATGCGGTGGGAATCCGCTTTCTCGGCGCTGTTTCGGTTTCCTTGCAGTTTCTCAATCATGGTATGATTACCCCTTACAATTTTCTTTTTCGGCGTAAGGCTTTCAAATGGTTACAATTTGTTACCGGTTTATAATACCTCTTTTTTCCGCATTCGTCAAGTCCCTTTTCTTCTGAAAAACAGCCTCTTTTTCCGGCTCCGGCACATTTTTGAGGGTCTTTTCTTTTCCTGTTCTCAAAGCCCGCAAAGCAATTTGCCGGAACTTTTCCCCTTTTCTTGACGCAATTTTGTTACTAAATTTTTGTTTTTTTATTGACCCGTTTTTTACGCAGTGCTAAGATAATGTATCATATATTGCGCTCTGAAATTTGAGTTGGAGGAAGACTGTTATGTTTGATTTTCTCATCAGCAAGCTGAAAAAGCACCCCCGCAAGATCGTTTTCACTGAGGGCACCGATCCCCGGATTCTGGAAGCTTCCGCCCGTCTGCTGTCCGGTACCTTCCTGACCCCTGTTCTGGTGGGCAATGTGGACGCCGTCCGTGCTGCCGCTGAGGACGCCGGCTTCAATATCCGCGGCGCTGAGATCGTGGACCCTGAGAATTTCGCCGATATGGAGAAGATGGTCTCCACCCTGGCCGAGCTGCGCAAGGGCAAGATGAGTGAGGAACAGTGCCGTACCGCCCTGAAGCAGGGCAACTACTTCGGCACCATGCTGGTGAAGATGGGCTATGCCGACGCCCTGCTGGGCGGCGCCACCTACTCCACCGCCGACACCGTCCGTCCTGCCCTGCAGATCATCAAGACCAAGCCCGGCAGCAAGATCGTCTCCTCCTGCTTCATTCTGGTGCGTCCCTCCGCCACTGGTGACCGTGAGGTCCTGGCCATGGCCGACTGCGCCATCAACATCAAGCCCTCTGAGGATGAGCTGGTGGAGATCGCCCTGGAGACCGCCAACACCGCCAAGATCTTCGGCATCGACCCCAAGGTGGCCTTCCTGAGCTACTCCACCCTGGGCTCCGGCAAGGGCGAGGACGTGGACAAGATGCGCAACGCCTGCGCCAAGGCCAAGGCTGCCGCTCCCGACCTGGCCATCGACGGCGAGATGCAGTTCGACGCCGCTGTCTCCCCCCGTGTTGCCCACACCAAGTGCCCCGAGTCCAAGGTGGCCGGCCACGCCAACACCTTCATCTTCCCCGACATCAACGCCGGCAACATCGGCTACAAGATCGCCCAGCGTATGGGTTCCTTCGAGGCCTATGGTCCTATCCTGCAGGGCCTGAACGCCCCCATCAACGACCTCTCCCGCGGCTGCAACGCTCAGGAGGTCTATTCTATGGCCATCATCACCGCCGGCCTGCTGGACGACTGAATTCTACCCTGATTTACCAAAAAAGAGACGTCCCTTGGGACGTCTCTTTTTTCTGTCCATATGCCTCTCTCCTGGAATGATGGCAAACAAAAAGAGGGAACAGCCTGAGGCTGTTCCCTCCTTTGGTATGGGAGTGAGGTGATTTGGGATCGTTGGTTGACAGGTTCGGTGAAACGCGGCGCTTAGTACGCCTTGTGATACAGGTCGATGATATCCTGCAGCGTGGTGGCTCTGGGGTTCACCAGCACGTTGGCGGCCTTCATGGCGTCGGCAGCCATGGCGGGAATCTTATCCTCCGTCACGCCCACGGCCCGCAGGTTCTCGGGGATGCCCAGCTGCTGGTTGAGCTTCTTGACCTCTTCCACCAGCATCTCAGGCTTGAAGTCGGTGCAGGGGGCGGTGCCCTCCCGGATATAGTTGTAGATCTTTTCATACCGGCCGTGGTCCGCCAGGGCGTTGAACTCGATGACGGTGGGCATGAGCACGGAGTTGGCCACGCCGTGGGCCACATGGAAGAAGCCGCTGACGGGATGGCTCATGGCGTGGATGTCGCCCAGCTTGGCCCAGGCGAAGGCGATGCCGGCGAAGGTGCTGCCGGCCATCATGGCGCAGGCGGCCTCCTCATCCTTGCGGTTGGCCACAAAGCGGCGGATATTCTTGCCGATGAGCTCCATGGCCTTCTCGGCAAAGGCGTCGGTGAAGAGATTGGCGTCGGTGGAGATGTAGGCCTCCAGGGCGTGGATCAGAGCGTCCACGCCGCAGGCGGCGGCGATGGAGGCGGGCGCTGTCATGATGAGCTCCGGGTCCAGCACCACATACTTGGGCAGCATTTCATGGCTGATGACGGAGAACTTGAAGCTGGTCTCCGCATCGGTGATGACGGAGGAGGCGGTGACCTCACTGCCGGTACCGGCGGTGGTGGGGATGGCCAGCATGGGCACGATGGGGCCGGGGACGTTGCCCACGCCCACATAGTCCTTGATGCTGCCGCCGAACTTCACCAGCACGCCCACGGCCTTGGACACGTCCATGGGACCGCCGCCGCCCAGGGCGATGATGCTCTTGCAGTTGTTCTTCTGATACAGAGCGGTGGCCTCCTCCACCACGGAGATGGTGGGGTTGGGGATCACGTCCAGATAGGTGGTGTACTGCACGCCGCCCTCGTCCAGAATATCCGTGATCTTCTTGACCACGCCGATGGACTCCAGGCCGTGGTCGGAGACCAGCAGGGCGTTATCGATGTGATTGTCCTTCAAAATGCCAGGAAGCTTTTTCAGGCTGCCAAGGCCGAAGACGATCTCTTGGGGAATTTTAAAACTAAAATCCTTCATAAAAAAGCTCCTTATTACAAGTATTTCCAGTCTTTGCTGACGCTGCAGCGCCGCTGCCACGGTGGCGCTGCAGCATCATCTGTGGATGGGGGCAACCCGATCGAAACGCTTACTCCTTCCAGGCCATCTCCGGGTCAGGCAGCCAGGACTCGTCCAGAGGATAGCCCACGCGGGTGATGTTCATCAGGTGGACCATGTCGAAGTTGCCGCTGAAGCTGTTGTTGCCCCAGGAGCCGCAGCCCAGGGTGGTGGTGGGGGTGAAGCCGTTGGTGGGGCTGCCGCCGCCGGTGGTGCCGCTGGGCTGATTGACCACCACACGGGAGACGGAGCACTGGATGCCCGCATACTCCACATGGGCGGGATTGTTGGAGTGGATGCCGATGCTGTGGCCCTTGCCCTCATACTCCAGGTTGGCCACCATCATGGCCACGCCCTCTTCAAAGGTGCCGTAGGGCATCAATCCCAGGACCGGGCACAGCTTCTCCCGGCACAGCACATCGCCCTGGGCGATGGCCTTGACCTTGGCAGCCAGAACACGGGTGCCGGCAGGCACTTCCAGGCCGATGAGGGCCGCCACCTGCTCGGCGGTGAGACCCACCACATTGCGGCTGATGTCGCCGCCGCCGGGGAAGATGCACTCCCGCAGCTTGTCGGCGGTGGCCTCGTCTTCGATGTAATAGCCGCCGTGCTTCCTGAACTCCTCCACAAAGGCGTCGTACTTCTCCTCGGGGATGAAGGCGCACTGCTCGCCCAGGCAGATCAGGCCGTTATCAAAGCTGCGGCCGATGATGATCTTCTCGGCGGCCTCGCCCAGATCCACATCCCGGTCCACGATGGTCTGGACGTTGCCCTGGCCCACGCCAAGGGCGGGCTTGCCGCTGGAGTAGGCGGCCTTGACCATGCCCATGCCGCCGGTGGCCACCACCACATCGCAGGCGGCCATGAGCTTGGCGCTCTCCTCGTTGGAGACCACGTCCACCATCAGCACCAGGTCCTCGGGGAAGCCCAGCTTCTTGAGCTCAGCCCGGAACATATCCACCAGCAGACGGGTGCACTTCACCGCCCGAGGATGGGGGGTGAAGATCACGGAGTTGCGGCACTTAAGGGCAAACGCCGCGTTGCTCATGGGCGTGACCACGGGGTTGGTGGAGGGAACTACGCTGGCCACCACGCCCATGGGCTTGGCGATCTCCAGCATGCGCTTATCTTCCAGGCGGTTGATAACGCCCACGGACTTTCGATTCTTGATGCTGGTCCAGATCTGGGAGGACTTGTTGCGGCACTTGGCGATCTTGTCCTCCACCTTGCCCATGCGGGTCTCCTCGGCAGCCAGTCTGCCCAGCTCTTCCTGGTGATCGTAGACGACCTTGCAAATGGCCTTGGCGGCGGCGTCGGCCTGCTCCTGGGTGGCGAACTCAAACTGCTTCTGGGCTGCTCTCGAACGTGCTACCAATTCTTCTACGGTTGCCATGTTTCCATTCTCCTTTTCTAATTATTGATAAAGTGTGATGTAGAGCCAAGGGGATCGGCGCGGAAATCGACTCAGGCGCTCCAGGTGAAATTGACCAGATCGCCGAAGCCGGGCCAGAACTTCAGGCACAGATAGCCGATGGCCACGGTGACGGCCACGTTGATGAGACACTGCCACCAGCCGTTTTTCATCAGCAGCTGGGGACTCATACCGTAGGCCACGTTGACGGTACGGACGGACAGGGGCAGCATGTACTCCGCGTTATAGGCCATGATGTTGATGAACCAGTAGGGGATGGGGTTGATGCCCAGCTCCGCGGTAAAGGCGAAGATGATGGGGCAGGTGAGGGCCGCGGCGGTGGTGCCGTTGGTAACCTCGGAGATGAGACGGGAGAACAGCACCAGGATGATGACCGTGGTGAGGCCGCCGTCCAGATTCATCTTCACGATCAGCTGGCCCATGGCCTCACTGGCGCCGGAGCCGGTGAGCATCTTGCCCAGGGCAAGGCCGGAGGCGAAGAGAATCATGCTGCCCCAGGGCATGCTCTCCTGGGTCCGCTCCCAGGTCAGGGCGAAGCCCAGGCCCTTGAAGCAGACGAAGAAGCCGATGAAGCCCAAGGTGATAAAGAGGTAGGCGGGCGCCAGGCCGGGCAGCAGGCCGGACCACCAGGTCCGGGTCAGGGAGCCGATCAGGGCCAGTATGAACATGGTCAGGCTGAAGATCTCGGACTTCTTCATGGGGCCCAGCGCGGCGTACTGCTCCCGGAAGAACTCCTTGGTGCCCTCCAGACGCTTGATCTTCATGGGCATGAACATCACCATGACGCAGCCCAGAATGGTCAGGATAATCAGGAAGGGGATCACCCGCTTGATCCAGTCCACATACATGAACTCGATGCCGAAATAGTCCTGCAGGGCGGAGATGGCGGTGACGTTCATGGCGCCGCCCATGGGAGTGCCCATGCCGCCCACGCTGACGGCGTAGGCAATGGCCAGCAGGATGATCTGGCCGGGTTCGGAGGTCTTGATATCGTCAAAGCCGGCGGCCCGGATCATGGCCACGGCGATGGGGCAAAGCAGGGAAACCACCACGATGTTGGGCAGGACCGTGGAGAGCACCGTGGTGACCACCGTCCAGACGATCACCTGGCTCTTCATGGAGGGCCCGATGATGGACAGGGACTTCAGGGCGATGCGCCGGTCCAGGCCGATGGTGGCCCAGGGGGCGGTGAGCATGGTGGAGCCGGCGATCAGCAGGATGTTCTCCGAGGCAAACTGGGAGATCACATCCGCCTGGGGAACCAGCCCCAAAAAGGCGTTGGTGATGATGGGTAGGATGGCGGTGGCCACCAGGTTAATGGGGGAGGTGACCCACCAGTAGATCATCCAGGCCGCCACGCCGGTGGCTTTGGCGCCGGCAACGGTCAGCGGACCCGTCAGGCATGTAGAGATCAGAATAAACAGCAGCGGACCAATGATGATGTTGATTACTTTTTTCTTCGTATACATGTCATGCAAGAACTCCCTTCCATTTTTGATTTTTTCTGGCTTCAGGTTTTGCGCACCTCACAGCCTTGTGTCGCAAAACGCGGGGATATTCTTTACCGGGTCTGATACCTCGTCCTTCTCTTCCCTCTCTTCCCTCTCTTCCCTCCTCTGGATCTCCCGCGCCCTTTTGCGCGGGGTCTTTTTGGTCGTTTTTTCATTGGGCAGCTGACAGACAAATGACCATCGCTGGAACACAATCGGTATTCTACAACACCTTCACAGCAAATGGCAGTCTCCTTTTCAAGTTTCCTATCAGCTGAAATCTATTCTCATTTATTTCGTCTCAATTGCATTTTTTGGTGATATGTTGCATCCTGTGAAACTCGTTGCCACATAGAGCAAGGCGTTGGCGAATGGTGAATTTGTTAAAATTTTGCCACTTTCTCCCCATTTTCCCTGTATATAATAGACAAGAAATTAACAAAACTAAAAAAGAGACATCCGGCGCGCAAAGCGCAGGATGTCTCTTGTTCCATATTTGGTCTTTTTTGTGCCGCTGATCGCCTGTCTCAGTGGGGTCGAGGATAGTAGCCCAGCATGGAGGAGATGCGCGTACCGGCTGCCTTGACGGCCGAGGCCACCTGGGCCTCGTTCTCCGGCTGGCTGAGCCGGTAAACGCCGGAGGAGACGCTGATGGCCGCCACCGGATTGGAATTGTGGTCCAAAATGGGAACGGCCAGGGAGGCTTCATCTTCATTGAGTTCGTTGATAATGAGGCAGTATCCCTTCTTGCGGACCTTCTTGAGCTCGTTGGTGATCTCCTCGATATCCACCTTGGTATCCTCCGTCCGCTTCACCAGCTCGCTTTTGCGCAGGATCTCCTGGGCCTTGGCCGGCGGAAGATAGGCCAGCATGGCGCGGCCCATGGCCGAGCAGAACATGGGCTGCACATGTCCCATGGGGAACATCAGCTCCTGGGCGTTGGAGCAGGACAGAGAGATCAGATGAATGATGGACGTCCCCTGGGGCACCGACATGTGGCAGTGGATATTCAGGGTGCGGCTGAGCTCCCGCAGCTCAGGGAATGCGTGGCGGTAGATGTGGTTGTTCTGCAGCGTGACGCCCGCCAGAGCAATGATCTTGTTGCCGGGCCGGTAGTAGCCGGTGGCGTCGTCCCGCTCCAAAAAGCCCCAGTCCAGCAGTGTGCCCAAATGGCGGGAAACCGTACTGATACTTAAATTCAATTTAGTGGCGATATCTGTGGTGCGCTGCTGCGGAGATGCGTCGCTGAATGTACTCAGAATGGCAAGCGTCTTATTGATACTCTTGGTATTGTCCTTTTTCAGGCCGCTGTTTTGCTCCTTCATCTCCGGTCCCCTCCCTTCTTTTCCTCACTCTTTTCCCCTTTGGTTTTCCACTGGAAAACTTCAAAATTTTTTATGATTAAGATTATATACTATTTTACACCAGATGCAACCCACAACTTTTCACTCGTTTCATTTCTTTTCACCGCTCTTTTACAAAATGCAACTGTATGGAGAAAATGGGCCCACCGTTTTCTCATTTTACAAGTCACTTGCAGTATATAATATTTTGTTTCACCATTTGAAAATACCCAAAAATGCGATTGCATTTTTTCCGGGATCGTCATATGGTGGCGGCAAGGGTAGTTTTTCATTGGTCAACACGCATCAGACAGAGATCATCGTCAAGAAACGCCTGTCCGAGGACCTGCGCGAAACGGGAGGATACCGTCCTTCCGCTTTTGCGTCAGGCATCCCTCGGCAGGGCATTTCTTGGCGTTTTTGCATTTTCAGGGGAGAATCTCTCAGACATCCAGAGTCAGTTGAACGCAAACCGTTCCATCCCACAGACAAACACGCAAATGATTGAAGAAGGAGTGCGTCATGGAAAGAGTTGCATCATCTCTGAAGAATAAATTGATGTCCGCCCAGGAGGCGGCTCAGTTCGTCAAGACCGGCATGGTGGTGGCCGTCAGCGGCTTTACCAGCGTCAGCTATCCCAAGGCCGTACCGGAGGCCCTGGCGGCCTCTGGCCACGCAAGAGACCTGACCATCTGCGTGGGTGCCGCCGTAGGCGATGAGATTGACGGCGCCCTGGTCCGGGCGGGCCTGGTCTCCCGCCGGTTCGGCCACCAGTCCAACAGCGACCTGCGCAAGGCCATCAACAACGGCTCGGTGCTCTTCAGCGACATTCATATCTCCCACCTGCCCACGAATATGAATCAGAGGGCAGGCCTGGACATCGACGTGGCCATTGTGGAGTGCACCGCTGTGACGGAGGAGGGGCTGTACTTCGGCGCCTCCGGCGGCTCTGCCGACGCCGCCGTGCGCAACGCCGACAAGGTCATTGTAGAGGTCAACGAGACGCTGCCCATGGGCCTTGTGGGGATGCACGACATCTTTGAGGTGGGTCTGCCGCCTCACGCCCGGATCATCCCCATCACCAAGCCCGACGACCGCATCGGCACGCCCTTCATGCCCTGCCCGCCGGAGAAGATCGCGGCCATCGTCATGACAGACAAGGAGGAGCCGCCCCAGAAGTTCAAGCCTATCACCCCCGCCACTGAGAAGATCGGCGAGAACGTGGTCAAATTCCTCAAGGGCGAGATCGCCGCCGGCCGTCTGCCTGAGGACCCGGGTCCCATCCAGTCCGGCGTGGGCTCCGTGGGCAACGCGGTTTTGAGCAGTCTGGCCTCCGGCGGCTTCCGGGGCCTGAGCATGTACACCGAGGTCATGCAGGACTCCGCCTTCAGCCTCATCGAGCAGGGCGTGTTCAAGTTCATTTCCACCAGTTCCATCGCCCTGGCCGGAGACAGCCGCAAGCGCTTTTATGACAATATCGACTCCTTCCACGACAAGATCATCGTCCGCCCCAACGAGATCTCCAACCACCCGGAGGTCATCCGCCGGCTGGGCGTCATCGCCCTCAATACCCCCATCGAGGTGGACATCTACGGCAACGTCAACTCCACCCACATCATGGGCACCAAGATGATGAACGGTCTGGGCGGCAGCGGCGACTTTGCCCGCAACGCTCGCATCAGCATCTTCGCCACCGAGTCCGTGGCCAAGGGCGGGCTCATCTCCTGCATCGTGCCCATGGTGTCCCATGTGGACCAGACGGAGCACGACGTGGCCGTGGTGGTCACGGAGCAGGGCGTGGCGGACCTGCGCTGGAAGACCCCCAACGAGCGGGCGGAGCTGCTCATTGAAAACTGCGCCCACCCGGACTACCGCCCCATGCTGCGGGAGTACTACGAGCACGCCCTCAAGATCGCTGCGGGCAAGCACACGCCCCATGACCTGACTCAGGCTCTGTCCTGGCACCAAAGATTCCTGGACACCGGTTCCATGAAATAAGCGTCCTCTCCCCTGCTCTGGCCGTGATATAAAACGAAAGGAGCGCGCGATAGATTGGAAAAAAGGTCTGTTAGAATTTTCTGCCTGCTGATGGGCCCCGCCCTGTTCGCCCTTTGCTGCTTTGCGCTGCCGTCTGCCTTTGAGACCTTTGCCAGCCGGGCAGCCATCGGATCTGTGGCGTGGATGGCCTTTTGGTGGGTCACCGGACCGGTGGACTTCGCCGTAACGGCGCTGCTGCCCATCGGCATCAACGCGTTTTTCCAGATTGCGGATATGTCCGCCGTCATCGCCAACTACTCCTCGGAGACCATTTTGCTGCTGCTGGGCGCCTCCATCATCTCCGTCACCTGGGAGGAGACCGGCCTGGACCGGCGCATCGCCGCCGTGTTCATGGGCCTGGTGGGCAGCAATTATCGCCGGCAGGTGGCCTTTTGGTTTTTGCTCTCGGCGGCTCTCTCCGCGGTTTTGCCCAACGCGGTGGTGTGCGCCACCATGACGCCCATCGCCTACTCCATGCTCAAGTACATCGGAGAGGATGACATCCCCCACAGCGCCGTAGGCTCCAAGATCCTGCTGGTCATCGCCTACGGCGCCGGTGTGGGCGGCCTGGCCTCTCCCCTGGGCGGCGCCATGAACCTGGTGGTGGTGGACTACCTCCAGCAGCTCACCGGGGAGGAGTTCATGTATGTGGAGTGGGTCATCCGCTTCCTGCCCATCATGGTGGTTTTGCTGGGCAGCAACCTGCTGTTCCTGACCATCGGCATCAAGCGGGGCACCACCATCGGAAGCTCCCGGGAGTACTTTCTGGAGCAGATCAAGGCCTTCCCCAAGATGACCAAGGAGGAGAACTGGGCCCTGTGGCTGTTCGTGGTGGCCACAGTGCTGGCCTTCACCCGGCAGTTCTACGCCGGAGTGCTCCCGGGCATGAAGCCCGCCTATGTGTTCATCATCTGCGGCATCGTCTCCTTCCTGGTGGTCAAGACGGACCGGAGCCGGCTGATGCTGTGGGAAAACACCCAGGCCAAGATCGGCTGGGACATGATGCTCATCTTCGGCGGCGGCCTGGCGGCCGGAACGCTGATGAACGACTCCGGGGCCGCGGAGGCCCTGGGCTCCCTGGTGGCCGGCTTCGGACTCACCGGCGGGTTTTTCACCATCCTGGTCATTGTCACCGCCACCCTTATCCTGTCCGACATCACCAGCAACACCGCCACCGCCGCTGTGGCGCTGCCCATCGTCATCTCCATCATCCAGGGCATCGGCAAAAACCCCATCCCCTATGTCTACATCGCCACCATCGGCGTCAATCTGTCCTACATGATGCCCACCTCCATCCGCGCCATCCCGGTGGGCTATGGACTGCAGCCCAGGTACATGCTCAAGGCCGGCTGGAAGATCAGCGTCATGGTCATCCTTTTGGAGACCGTTTTGTGCTATTTCATGCTCCTCTACTGGCCCGCCTTCAGCACAACCGGATAATCCTGCCCCGGTGTTCAGCCTCCCGGCGGCAGAGATGCTCCCTCCCGAAAGAAGGGCATCCCGAAGGGGATGTCCTTCTTTTTCCCCTTGAGCTTCCTTTTTCCGCCGGAATAAAAAAGAAGCACCTGCCTTTGCAGGTGTTTTCATTTCTGTCTCGTCTGAACAGTATAGATGCCCGCTGGAATCATCAACCACAAAGTGGGGCGGTCCCCTCTGCGCCCTACCAGTGTTTCTCCGCGGGCAAACCTTCGGCGCAGGCGGCATATAGTTGGCTCCCGCTTTCCGGCTGCATTGGAAACCGATCTACCGATCTGAGGTGGTGCTTCACCGTCCACCTCAGGAGAGGCAAAAGCAAAGCACCCTCAGCGTCTCAAGGCGCTGAGGGACTTTGGAGTGGAGACCGCCGGATTCGGGCCGGCAGCCTCCTGTGTGTGATGATTTGTCAAAGGGGAAATCCCTGGCTTTGCGGCAATTTCCCCATTTGACGGAAGCCGGCTGAGCAGCATTGGCTCACGCCGGATGCTGTGCACTCCCAAAGAGGGAATACAGCCGGCTCCCCCGAATGGCGCTCCCGCAAACTGCCTGGACAGGTTGCACCGACCGGAGAGGGAGAGAGAACCGATCCGCGCTGCCGTCCGGCTCCCGGATGGGGGAACGCGATCTTCCGGCCAAAGCCGGCGAGGATCACAGGATGCTGTACACGCCCAGCAGGGCGACCACAGAGATGATGAGCACCATCAGAGCGGAGTAGATGAACAGGCGGACGAACAGCCGGTTCTCCTTCTCCTTGGTGAACTCGGGGTCAGTGGCATTGGCCGCAAGGATCAGGGCGCCGCCGGTGGAGGCGGGGCTGAGTCCGGCAAAGGCGGCGGTCAGGCACATAATGCTGATCAGGCCGTTGGGGGAGACACCCACCGTAGCCGCGATGTCGCCCACAGTGGGGACCATGGTGGGCCAAACCACACCGATGGCGGAGCTGAACCAGGACAGGATGCCGGCGCTGAGGCCCTGGATGGCCACAGAGGTCCGGGGGGTCATGATGTTGGCCAGGGCGCTGGACATAAGATCCACGCCGCCCACGGACATGACCACTTCCATGAACATGCCCACGCCGGTGACCATCAGCAGGGTGGACCAGGAGATGGAACGGAACACGGCCTTTTCATCGGCGGCCCGGATGACCACCAGGACGATGCCGGCGGCAAAGGAGATCAGGCCCACGTTGCGGCCGAAGAAGGTGCAGGCGATGATCACCACCAGGAAGGCGATCAGCGTGAAGATCTGGTTCCGGTTGAAGGCCGGCAGCGTCTCCTGGGACTCCAGGCGCTTGCCGTGGACCTTATACCCCTTGAAGAAGAAGAAGGTAAAGATGCCCAGGATAATGGTGGTGATGACCGCATAGATGATCAGCGGGGTCTGATATCCGCTGATGCCCTGAGGCTCGGTCAGGGAGCGGATGAGGACGGATTCCGGGGTGATGGGGGAGAAACGGCCGCCGAAGGAGCCGATCTCACCGATGATGGCCAGCATGACGGAATCGTATCCGGTGGACTTGCTCAGGGGCAGGGACAGAGCTGCCACGATGCCCAGAGCAGGCACACAGCCGGGGCCGATGGCGGCAATGCCCATGCCGATCAGGAAGATGAGGATGGGGGCCACGATGGCGTGACCGCCGGAAAGACGCAGGAACTTCTTGGCCAGAAGCTCCAGGGTACCATTGGTGATGCCGACGGCGCACAGGAACGACACGCCCAGAAGCATGACGAAGGTGCTGGAACTGAAGCCGCCGATAATATCGCTGTCGCTCTCCCCGATCAGGGCGCCGAAAATGGTCACCGCCAGGATCGCCAGCAGGCCCACGTTGGTCTTCTTGAAGAAGCCGATGAGGATCACTGCGATCAGGATGAGCAGAGAAATCAATGCTAAACTCATATTAGATACTGCCTCCTAAATGGTCTGCGGCAACCACATTTCTCCCAAAGCTGCTGCCGCCTTTCTCCACAGAAATTGATGGCCTTTGCCCCTTAGTGAATGCAGGGGGCCTCCACCACTTCGTCCACCGTATGGGCCACACGGATGTTGGCACCGGAATAGTTGCCCTCGATGGACTGGAACTCGGACTTAGCCGCCGCCAGGATCTTCTTGAAGTCGATACCGGTATCATACCCCATTTCGTTGAGCATGAAAACCAGATCCTCCGTGGAGGTGTTTCCCGAAGCGCCGGGGGCGAAGGGGCAGCCGCCCAGGCCGCCCAGAGTGGACTGCACGCCGTCCACACCGGCCTCAATGCCGGCCAGGGTGCAGACGATGCCCATGCCGCGGGTGTCGTGGATGTGGATCTCCAGGCGCACATCCGGGAAGGACTCCCGGGTGGCGGCGATGAAGTCCCGCACCTGCTTGGGGTCGGCCATGCCCACGGTGTCGCAGAGGTTGAAGGTCCGGACGCCCAGGTCATAGGCTCGCTTTTCAAAGGCCAGCAGGGGCTCCACGTCCCGCTGCTTGCCCTCGAAGGGGCAGCCGAAAGCGGTGGCGATGTCCAGGGAGACCTCCAGATCCGGAAGCTCGGTGACGATCTTCTCCAGCTCGGCGAAGCTCTGGTCGTGGGTCCGGCGGATGTTGGCCATGTTGTGGCTGGTGCTCAGGGAGATGACGTTGGTCACCTTCCGCAGGCCGGCCGCCTGGGCGTTCTGGGCGCCCCGGAAGTTGGGCACCAGGGCGAACAGATCCAGGTCCGGGTGCTTGCTGATGACGGCAGAGGCCACCTCACTGGCGTCCCCCATCTGGGGGATGGCCTTGGGGCTGACGAAGCTGGTGATCTGCATGTGGCGGACGCCGGCGTCGATCAGCTCCTCGATGATGGCGATCTTCTGCTCCGCGGGGATGTATGTTTTCAGGTTCTGGAACCCGTCCCGGGGGCCCACCTCGATGATGTCGATCTTCTTGCTCATTTTTTCGAACCTCAAATCACTTTCTCGTCCTTCAGACGCTGCAGCTCCGCCTTGTCCAGACCCAGCACGCCGCAGAAGATCTCCTCGTTGTGCTGACCCAGCAGGGGGGCGGGCACGTGGGCATCGGCCTTGTGGTTGGTGAACTTCAGCTGGTTATTGGTGATCTTGACCTTGCCGGCCACAGGCTGATCCAGCACGGGGAACATGTTCCGGTCGCCTGCGATCTGGGGATCCTTGGCCACACGGTCCACGGTGTTGATGGGGGAGGAGGGCACGCCGATCTTGTTGAGGCGGTCGGCCACCTCGTCCACGGTCTGCTCCATGGTCCAGGCCTCGATGATCTTGCCCAGAGCCTCGTGGTTGGCCACACGGTTGGAGACGGTGAGGAAGCGCTCATCCGTAGCCAGATCCTCACGGCCCATCTCCTGGCACAGCAGGCGATACAGCTTGTCGTTGCCGGCGCCGATGATCACGTCGCCGTCCTTGGTCTTGAAGGAATCGTAGGGGTAGGTGGACTCATACCGGTTGCCGATGCGCTGGGGGATGCGGCCCTCGGTGAAGTAGATCATGTTGATGTTCATCATGGAGGAGACCACGGAGTCCACCAGAGCGATGTCCACCTTCTCACCCTCGCCGGTGACGCGCTTGTTGTTCAGCGCAGCCAGAACGCCGATGGCCAGGCTCAGGCCGGCCAGCACGTCGCCCATGGGGGTGCCGGTTCTGGTGGGGGATCCGCCGGGCCAGCCGGTGGTGCTCATCAGGCCGCCGGCGGCCTGGCCGATGATGTCATAGCCTGCCCGCTTGCTGTAGGGGCCGGTCTGGCCGTAGCCGGAGATGGAGCCGTAGATGATCCCGGGGTTGACGGACTTCAGGGTCTCATAGCTCAGGCCCAGCT
>ERZ791871.1454-NODE-1454-length-20496-cov-4.716257_pt1 | contig 20496 bp, 20 predicted proteins | sample MGYA00510280_ERZ791871 | MGnify/ENA primary metagenome ERZ791871 (study PRJEB30046, sample SAMN00792111) | human gut metagenome | study: EMG produced TPA metagenomics assembly of the A metagenome-wide association study of gut microbiota in type 2...
CCTACGGCTCCGCTTACGCCAACAATAGCTACTTTCATCTTTTTCTTTTGTTTTATGTGAATACTCATCCTCTACAATTTAAATCAATCGTAAGGATTTGGCTGCAAAATTATAACATTTTGCAATATAATAAGCATTTTAGGGAGAAGATTTCTCATTGAAAATCTCTTTCCTAATGAATTGGCGGTGTGATAACTTTTTTGTTATTTTGCAGTTAAATACAAAAATCCCGATATATGCACTGGTTTGATCTCAGTTTACAATTTCCGATAACAGACCCTACATGGGTGTTTTTCTTGGTTCTGATCATTATTCTATTTGCGCCGATGATACTGGGACGCTTGCATATCCCCCATATCATTGGTATGATTCTGGCCGGGGTAGTTATTGGTGAATATGGTTTCAATGTTCTCGAACGGGATAGTAGTTTTGAGCTGTTTGGGAAAGTGGGACTCTACTATATCATGTTTCTGGCCGGGCTGGAGATGGACATGGAAGATTTTAAGAAGAACCGGACCAAAGGGTTGGTCTTCGGGTGGTTTACATTTATTATTCCGATGGCATTGGGCGTATGGAGCAGTATGGAGTTGTTGGGGTATGGATTTACCACAGCTGTGCTCTTGGCCAGCATGTATGCTTCCCATACATTGATTGCCTATCCCATTATCAGTCGTTATGGCCTATCTAAGCTAAGAAGTGTAAATATAACGATTGGAGGGACAGCCGTAACCGTTACCTTGGCTTTGATTATTCTGGCTGTCATTGGAGGTATGTATAAAGGGACTGTCGACGGCATGTTCTGGATTCTGCTGGTGGCAAAGGTTGCATTCCTGAGTTTTTTGATCGTATTCTTTTTTCCGCGTATCGGTCGTTGGTTTTTCCGTAAGTACGATGATAGCGTGATGCAATTTGTTTTTGTACTTGCAATGGTGTTTTTGGGTAGCGGCTTGATGGAGTTTGTTGGCATGGAGGGCATTTTGGGGGCTTTCCTTGCAGGGTTGGTACTGAATCGTCTCATTCCGCATGTCTCTCCTTTGATGAATCGTTTGGAATTTGTCGGAAACGCTTTGTTTATTCCCTATTTTCTTATTGGTGTGGGGATGATTATTGATGTCCGCACTTTGTTTGCCGGAGGCGAAGCTTTAAAGGTTGCGGTAGTGATGACCGTATTCGCTACTTTGAGTAAATGGCTCGCTGCCTGGATTACACAGAAGATTTATCGTATGCAGCCCAATGAGCGGAGCATGATGTTCGGTTTGAGTAATGCGCAGGCGGCTGCTACTCTGGCAGCAGTACTGATAGGGCATGGCATTATAATGGAGAATGGGGAACGTTTGCTGAATGACGATGTGCTGAACGGTACGGTGGTGATGATTCTCTTTACATGCGTAATCAGCTCACTTGTGACCGAACGCTCTGCACGACGTTTCGCTTTGCATGAAGAGATGCAGTTCGAAGATAACAAGGAGAAAACAGAACAGGAACAAATCCTGATTCCGGTAGCGAATCCGGATACTATTGAAGATCTGATTAACCTCGCATTGGTTATCAGAGATACCAAGCAGAAGAAAGAACTGATTGCACTCAACGTAATTAATGATAATAACAACTCGGAAAATAAGGAGTTACAGGGTAAACGGAATCTGGAAAAAGCAGCAATGATTGCTGCCGCTGCCGATGTTTCGGTTAATATGGTGAGTCGTTACGACCTTAATATTGCTTCAGGCATTATCCATACCATTAAAGAGTATGATGCGACGGACGTAGTAATCGGTCTGCACCGTAAGGCAAATATTGTCGATTCATTCTTTGGTAATCTGGCTGAGAGTTTGCTGAAAGGTACTCACCGGGAAGTGATTATTGCCAAGTTCCTTATGCCGGTCAATACACTTCGGCGGATCATTATTGCCGTACCCCAAAAAGCTGAATACGAGACCGGGTTCTCTAAATGGGTGGAACATTTCTGCCGTATGGGAAGTCTGTTGGGTTGTCGGGTACATTTTTTTGCCAATGAGCAGACCCTGATGCGGTTGCAGCAGTTAGTGAAGAAGAAGTATGGAAGTACTCCCACCGAATTTTCCAGACTGGATGAATGGGACGACCTGCTTTTGTTGACCGGGCAAGTGAATTTTGATCATTTGTTAGTGATTATCAGTGCGCGGCGCGGATCTATTTCGTATGATCCTGCGTTTGAGCGGTTACCCAACCAGCTTAGCAAATATTTTTCTAACAACAGCTTGATCATCCTGTATCCCGATCAGTTTGGCGAGCCTCAGGAGATAGTCTCTTTTTCTGATCCACGGGGGTACAACGAATCTCAGCATTACGATAAGGTAGGTAAATGGTTCTATAAATGGTTAAAAAAGAATTGATGGAAAACTGGCAGCAGAGAACTAAACTTCTTTTAGGAGAAGAGAAAACGGAACGTTTAAGAAAATCACATGTGTTGGTTGTTGGGTTAGGTGGAGTAGGCGCTTATGCGGCCGAAATGATTTGCCGTGCAGGTGTAGGCCGAATGACGATAGTGGATGCCGATACTGTGCAACCTACTAATATCAACCGCCAGCTACCGGCTACGCATGCCACCTTGGGTATGGAGAAAGCAAAGGTGCTGGAAGTAAGATTCAGGGATATTAATCCGGAGATAGAGTTGAACGTATTGCCTGTTTATCTGAAAGACGAAAATATACCGGAGTTGCTGGATGCCTCAAAATACGATTTTATAGTTGATGCCATTGATACCATCAGTCCGAAGTGTTACTTGATTTATCACGCTCTTCAGCGCCGTATAAAGATAGTATCGAGTATGGGTGCCGGAGCGAAAAGTGATATCACTCAGGTGCGTTTTGCCGATCTTTGGGATACGTATCATTGCGGTCTTAGCAAAGCTGTCCGCAAACGTCTGCAAAAGATGGGAGTGAAACGTAAGTTGCCCGTCGTCTTTAGTACGGAACAAGCCGATCCGAAAGCAGTATTGCTGACGGAGGACGAGAGAAATAAGAAATCGACTTGTGGAACAGTGAGTTATATGCCGGCTGTGTTTGGCTGTTATCTGGCAGAGTACGTTATAAAAAGATTGTAAGATTATGATTCATTTAGAAGGTATAACCAAGAGTTTCGGTTCGTTGCAGGTGTTGAAGGGGATAGATCTGGAGATAGCCAAAGGAGAGATAGTAAGTATCGTAGGTCCCAGCGGAGCCGGAAAGACCACACTGCTTCAGATTATGGGGACTTTGGATAGTCCGGATACAGGTACGATAAATGTTGATGGTACGAACGTAAGCAAGATGAAGGAGAAGGAACTTTCTGCTTTCCGGAACACACACATTGGCTTTGTGTTCCAGTTCCATCAATTACTGCCTGAGTTCACGGCATTGGAAAATGTGATGATCCCTGCATTTATTGCGGGTGTGTCTACCAAAGAAGCTTCTATACATGCCATGGAAATACTTGATTTTATGGGATTGACGGAGCGTGCATCACATAAGCCTAATGAACTTTCGGGCGGAGAAAAACAACGGGTGGCTGTAGCTCGTGCATTGATCAATCAGCCGGCGGTTATTCTGGCCGATGAACCTTCGGGAAGTCTGGACACCCATAACAAGGAAGAACTGCATCAACTCTTTTTTGACCTGAGAAACCGGTTTGGACAAACCTTTGTGATTGTGACACATGACGAAACATTAGCAAAAATCACCGACCGTACGATTCATATGGTGGATGGAAAGATCATCTGATTATTCAAAACAGACGTAATGACTGATCCGTTCCAGATCCTGAGTCGTGAATTCTTCGTAAAGGGATAATTGTTTCAGGCTCTTCAATGTTCTTTTTTTCTTTCTGTATTCTACGATTACTTTGGCTTGATAAAAGTTGATATAGGGATGAGCTCTGAGTCGTTCAATGCCGGCTTTGTTGAGGTTTATTCGTTGAGTCGTTCCGGCTGTCACACAGAGCCAGGGACGGAGTTTATCCACATCGAGATGTATCTCTTCCAACTGGGCTATATCGTAGAATCCACCCAATCGTTTGCGATATCCTGTTATCATACGCGCAATCCCACTACCGATGCCGGGAATCTTTTTCAATTCTGTAGTATCTGCCTGGTTCAGTTCGACTACTGTTCCGGCTTCGTATTTAAAGTCTTTCAGTGTATCCTTCTCCGCTTTCCGGATGTAGAGGTGAAATGTATCTTTTTGTTCTATGATCGGAGCTATACGGATATAAGGCTGGAGAGTGGCGTATTGTTCTTGTGTCAGTCCATATACTTTCCGGAAGTCTTCTACCCGGTGGAATTTTCCTCCTTTATTTCTGTATCTGAGTATATTCTTTGCCATCCATGCAGGAATCCCTAAGTTGAGAAATCCTGTAGAATCTATTGTGTTAGGATCGAAAGGTGCCAGAACTATTTCCCGTCGGTGCCGGAAGTGGCTGTTGTGTGTATATCCTCTTTCTTTTTTCTCTTGTATGGAGGTCATGAACTCTGCATATTCCTTCTTGAATTTCTCAGTATCGTTCGTGGCGGTATTCTCTTTGTCGGGTATCAACCATCCGCCAATGAATACCAGTATACACAAAACGGCAAGTATCAGGATACCTTGCCGTTCTGTACGTGTAAAGTAAAAGAAGTCTTTCCACATTTTTATTTCAGCAGCCCCAGTTCATTGATGAAGATTACTGAAATGGCAATCGGGGCTACATATTTCAGAATAAAGATAATCAGTTTATAGATAGGTACTTTCAGTGTACCATTATTGGTTATTTCCGACCAGACAAGCTTCTTGTCCAGATACCATCCGGTAAAGATGGAGATAAGCAATCCTCCCAACGGCAACATCAGTTTGGCGGTCACGAAGTCAAATAAGTCAAACATGCCTAATCCGAATATGGTGAAATCTTTGGTAACTCCCAAAGAGAGTGAACAGAGTATCCCCAGCAGAATACAACCGGCAGTCACCAACCGGGCCGCTTTTCCCCGGGTAAAGTTGAATTCTTCGTGTAAGTAGGCCGTTACTACTTCATGCAACGAGATGGTAGAAGTAAGGGCCGCCAATGCCAACAATACGTAAAACATCACCGAAAAGATGTATGCCAGGACAGGTATTCCGCTGAAAGCCTGTTGGAATACATTGGGCAGGGTGATGAAGATCAAGCTTGGACCTGCATCCGGCTGGATGCCTACCGAGAAAGCCGCAGGGAAGATGATAAATCCCGCCAGTACAGCTACAAATGTATCGATAATGCCTACACTGAAAGCAGTCCGGGTTAGGTTGGTGTCTTTGCTGAAATAAGAAGCATAGGTACATAGACATCCCATGCCCAGACTAAGCGAAAAGAATGCCTGTCCCATAGCTCCCAGAAACACGTTACCGTCCACTTTGCTGAAATCCGGTTTCAGTAGAAATTCGATGCCTCTGCTTGCTCCGGGTAAAGTGACGGAACATCCCACCAATACAAGAATAATGATGAAAAGGGTCGGCATCATAATTTTGGATGACTTTTCGATACCCTTCTCCACTCCTTTTACAATGATGAAGTGGGTAGCGAGTAAAAACAGAGTGAGCCACAAGGCCGGACGCCAGGGATTGCTGGAGAAGCTTTGGAAAGAAGAGATGAACTCTGCCGGAGTTTTACCTGCAAAACTATTGCTGACAGCCTCAAATATATACTCTAATGTCCATCCTGCTACTACGGAGTAATAGCCAAGAATAAGGAATCCTGCCAAAACTCCCATTCGCCCTACCCAACGCCATTGAGTGCCCGGAGCCAGTATCTGGTAGGCACGGGCGGTGTTGGCTTGTGAGTGTCGTCCGATTAAGAATTCGGCTATCATAATAGGTAACCCCAGTAGAAGGATACATCCCAGGTAAATAAGGATAAAAGCAGCTCCTCCATGATTACCTGTTTCATAAGGGAATCTCCATATATTACCCAGCCCGACAGCTGAACCTGCAGAAGCTAATATCACACCTAATTTACTACCAAAATTACCTCTGTCTTTTTTTGTCATAGAAAGCGTATGTTATCTTACAATTCGATAGATTTTATTGTTTTAAACGTGCAAATATAGAAAATGTTCCTTATATTTGCGACTCATCTGTAATTTATTTAGGTATGCTATCTTATATTAAGAAATATCCCGTATCGCTCTTTATTATTCTTGCGGTCATCTATTTATCGTTCTTTAAACCTCCTTCAACGGAGATCAGTAAAATTCCTAATATCGATAAGATTGTTCATATTTGTATGTACTTCGGCATGTCCGGTATGTTGTGGCTGGAGTTTTTGCGGGCACACCGTAGAGATCATACCCCGATATGGCATGCATGGGTAGGAGCTTTCGTTTGTCCTGTATTATTCAGTGGATGTGTAGAATTGCTACAGGAATATTGCACTACTTATCGCGGAGGAGATTGGTTGGACTTTGCCGCCAATACCACAGGAGCGGTATTGGCCAGTCTGATAGGGTATTTTGTAGTTCGTCCACGGATGGTAGACCCAAAGTAACTTATTATAGGAACTCTACGACCGTACTTAGCTTAATGCCATTTGAGCCTTTAATCAGGATGGTGTAGCCTTGGGGTTTTTCCGTTTGCAAGTCCTTTATTAATTCCTGTGCGTTAGCATATGTAGGATAGGGAGGATTGGTTGATGCAAATAATTCTCCTACCAGCAGGACTTTTTCAAACGAACACTCTTGCAGGTATTCTACAATTTTATGGTGTTCGGCTGCGCTTTCTGCTCCTAACTCGCGCATATCGCCTAATATCAGCATTTTCCGTTCCACAGTCATGTTACGGAAGTTCTGCAGAGCGGCCATCATACTGGTCGGATTGGCATTGTAAGCATCTATAATCAGTGTATTATCCGCGGTCTTTTTTAGTTGCGAACGGTTGTTGCGGGGAGTATATCCGGCCAAAGCTTCATCTATCTTTGAGGATTCTACTCCAAAGAATCGTCCGATCGTGACGGCAGCCAGTGCATTCGGAAAGTTATATTCACCGATAAGTTGTGTTTGTACCTGATGTAAATTTCCATCTTTGCCTGCTTTCCATTCGAAAGTCAGGTAAGGAGAATTACCGGTTACGTGGCCGTTGACGTACAGCGAATTTTCACTTCCGTAAGGAATCAGGTTCAGCCCCCGTGAGATGTCCATCAGATAAACATTATCATGGTGGATGAATACGGTAGAATCATCCTTCTCACGGAGGTAGTCATATAATTCCCCTTTTGTCCGAATCACTCCTTCGAATGAACCGAAACCCTCTAAATGGGCCTTACCCACGTTGGTGATGATTCCATAATCCGGTTCAGCAATATGTACCAGAAACTTAATCTCTCCCGGATGGTTAGCCCCCATCTCGATCACTGCCAGGTCGTGTTCCGCCTTTAGGCGAAGCAAGGTCATCGGTACGCCAATGTGGTTGTTCAGGTTACCTTCCGTGTAAAGCACATTGTGGGCTTTCGCCAGAACAGCAGAAATCAATTCTTTAGTCGTCGTCTTACCGTTGGTTCCGGTGATACCGATCACCTTCGTACCCAACTGCCGGCGATGGTAATTGGCAAGTTGTTGCAGGGTTTGCAGACAGTTGTCCACAAGTATGATGTGTTTATTATCTTCCGGAGCATATTTCGCTTCATCCACCACAGCATAGGCACAACCGTCCTTCAAAGCCTGGGCGGCAAAAGCATTTCCGTTGAACGATTCGCCTTTCAAGGCAATAAACAGTGAACCTTCAGGGCAGTTACGGCTGTCGGTGGTCACTACGGCACAATCCAGGAATATCTGGTAGAGAGCAGAAAGTTTCATAATAATCCGTTTTTACGGAGGGTGTTGCAAAAGCTCATCATAGACTTTAGTAACACCCTCTTCTGTTGTTGCTGCAAAATTACATTTTCTATTTCAGATTATCATTAAACAGGAACGAATTTCGTTTGGTATAAGAAATGACGAGCATCACAATGCTGATACATAAATTGAATACAAAAGCAAACTGTTGGGATTTGATATGAAACACGGTCGACTGGAAGAAATCGATAATGAAAGGGCACAACAGGATGGCGAGGTAATTCATCGCCATCACAAATGCCAATGCCAATGTCACTTTGCGGGGGATTGCCGTGTGGGTTGTCTGATTGTAGACAACAGGTTGAATGACTCCGTATCCCAATCCTACCAAGATACATCCCGGAGCTATCATCCATTCCTTGGGTGAGATCCAGATCAGTGCCAGCCCGATGCCGATACTGAGGAAGCTGTAGAATTTAGTTTTCTCCTTCAGTGTACCAACGATGCGACTTAAAAAGAAGCCGGGAGCCATGATGGCCAGAAAAAAGAGTGAGATCATAATGCCGGAGTTACCACTGGTGAAATGATATTCTTCCATCAGGAACGGCAGGTTGAAACTGACTACCAGTACCAGGAAAGTGGCAAGCCCGTAAACAGACATGATTCCTGCAAGATGGCGGATATGAATGCCGTATTTACTGTTTCCCGTATCTACATCCTCCTCTTGGCTTGCCGTATCTTTATCATTGGTAAGTGAGGTGCTTCCTTCGCTTGCCATGCTGCGTTGCAGATATACTGACAGGATAAGTGAGACAATCGGCAACAGGTAGACCACAAATGGCAGATGCCAGTTGACTTCAGCCAGATATCCGGTGACCACCGTAGCTATCACAAGGGTTATATTCGTAATGGCGGAACTTAATCCGAACTGTTTCACACGATATGAACCGGTGAAGTATTTTGAGATCAGGCCGGTGGACAACGGAACGATCAGCCCCGATCCTACTCCCAGTAAAGCACTTACAGCAATCAGTTGCCACATTTGTCCCGAAAGTAGATAAAGTATTCCGCTTAAGGCAAAGATGGCAAGCCCGGCTTGTAATAGATGTATGAAATTGACCCGTTCGGTCAGTTTGCCCGCCAGAAGGATAAATGGGATAATCAGTAGTGAGGGCAGAGACGAAAGCATCTGTATGTCCAGTTCGGTGGAGTGTGGAAAGATGACGGATAGCTTCCCCAAAATAGGAGAAACCGCCAGACCGGGTAGGGCATTCAGGGCCGAGATAGACCAGATGCCGATAAGGGTGATAAGGGGTATAGTCCCTTGGCCAGTTTGAATACGCATAGTTGTATAGGTATTATAAAGTTTAGGTGTGTGAAGAACAAACGATTCGTCAGAATGTTCGGCATCTAAGCAGCAGAAAGTGTGTTTAATAAACGCCAAATAATGTAAAACCGAAGAACTTTCATATCCTTTCGATGTTGTTGTGGGAAATTCGACGGGGAAAATCCCCATCGCCTAAACCTAATTAAAAATAAGAGTAATTATGGAAGATTTAAATTTCAGAAAAGGTGATGCTAAAACCGATGTATTTGGTTCAAACAAAATGTTGCAACCCTCTCCGGTAGAGAAAATACCTGATGGACCTACGACTCCGGAAATCGCCTACCAGATGGTGAAGGACGAAACTTTTGCTCAAACTCAGCCCCGTCTGAATCTTGCTACATTCGTGACTACTTATATGGATGACTATGCAACGAAGCTGATGAATGAAGCTATCAATATCAACTATATTGACGAGACAGAATACCCGCGTATTGCCGTAATGAATGGTAAATGTATCAACATTGTAGCCAACTTGTGGAATTCTCCGGAGAAAGATACCTGGAAGACAGGTGCGTTGGCTATCGGTTCTTCAGAAGCCTGTATGTTGGGTGGTGTTGCAGCTTGGCTGCGTTGGCGTAAAAAACGTCAGGCTCAGGGCAAACCGTTTGACAAACCAAACTTTGTGATTTCAACCGGCTTCCAGGTAGTTTGGGAGAAATTTGCGCAGTTATGGCAAATTGAGATGCGTCAGGTTCCTCTGACATTGGACAAGACCACACTCGATCCGGAAGAAGCCTTGAAGATGTGTGATGAAAATACAATTTGTGTAGTTCCTATCCAGGGTGTTACATGGACAGGCCTGAATGACGACGTTGAAGCGCTTGACAAAGCCCTCGATGCTTATAACGCCAAGACCGGTTATGACATTCCTATTCACGTAGACGCCGCCAGCGGTGGCTTTATCCTTCCGTTCCTGTATCCGGAAACCAAGTGGGACTTCCGCCTGAAATGGGTACTTTCTATCAGTGTATCCGGTCATAAGTTCGGTCTTGTATATCCGGGTTTAGGTTGGGTTGTCTGGAAAGGTAAAGAATATCTGCCCGAAGAAATGGCTTTCAGCGTAAACTATTTAGGAGCTAACATTACTCAGGTAGGTTTGAACTTCTCACGTCCGGCTGCTCAGATTCTGGGACAGTATTATCAATTCATCCGTTTAGGATTCCAGGGTTACAAGGAAGTACAGTATAACTCTCTGCAAATAGCTAAATATATCCACAGCCAGATCGCTAAGATGGCTCCGTTTGTCAACTACTCTGAAGATGTAGTGAACCCGTTGTTTATCTGGTACATGAAACCGGAATATGCAAAGAACGCCAAATGGACTCTTTATGATTTGCAGGATAAACTGGCTCAGCACGGCTGGATGGTTCCGGCATATACACTGCCTTCTAAACTGGAGAATTATGTGGTTATGCGTGTGGTAGTTCGTCAGGGATTCAGCCGGGACATGGCCGATATGCTGTTGGGAGATATCAAGAATGCTATTACCGAACTTGAAAAACTGGAATACCCGACAACCACCCGTATCGCCCAGGAAAAGAATCTGCCGGTAGAAACCAAAGTGTTTAATCATACCGGTAAACCGCAAGTTGCTAAGAAATAAATAACATTATTGGTATGGACAAAAAAATATCTATTTCCCAAATAAAAGAGGTAGTACAACAGGCTTATGAGCAAGTCAAGGGTAATACCGGTGGTAAGAATGCCGATTATATTCCCTATCTTGCTAATATTGACAAGAACCTTTTTGGTATCAGTGTCTGTTTGCTGAATGGTCAAACTATTACCGTAGGGGATTTTGACTATCGTTTCGGTATCGAATCCGTATCTAAAGTACATACAGCCATTCTGATTCTCCGTCAATACGGGGCGCAGAAGGTGTTGGAAATGATTGGAGCGGATGCTACCGGACTGCCTTTCAACTCTATCATCGCCATCTTATTGGAAAATGATCATCCGTCTACTCCGTTGGTCAATGCCGGAGCCATCTCTGCTTGTTCCATGGTGACGCCGGTTGGTAATTCCGATAAGAAGTGGGATGCGATTGTACAGAATATTACCGATCTTTGCGGCTCTGCTCCACAGCTGATTGAAGAACTCTATAAGTCGGAAACAGCTACCAACTTCAACAACCGTTCCATTGCCTGGCTGCTGAAGAATTATAACCGTATCTATGATGATCCGAATATGTCGCTCGACCTCTATACCCGTCAGTGCTCTTTGGGAGTTACTGCACAGATGTTGTCGGTGGCTGCCGGTACGGTTGCCAATGGTGGTGTGAATCCTGTTACCAAGAAGCAGGTGTTCGATGCCGAACTGACTCCTAAAATCACTTCTATGATTGCCACCGTAGGTTTCTACGAACATTCGGGTGACTGGATGTATACTTCCGGTATTCCTGCCAAGACCGGTGTAGGTGGTGGTGTGATGGGAGTATTGCCGGGCGTATTCGGTATTTCTGCCTTTGCACCTCCTTTGGATGGTTCGGGCAACTCTGTGAAAGCACAGTTGGCCATTAAATACATCATGAACAAGTTGGGGTTGAATGTATTCAATGGTGCAAGAGTAACCATTGTTGAGTAGTAGCGGTAACGCTTTACCGTTTTTTTGTTTAGGTTGCTCCGAGGGCGGTTTCCGCCTGAGGGGCAACCTTTTTCTTTTCACACATTGGCCCGGATCAAAGGAAGGGTGAAGATAAAACGGCATCCTCCTGTATATTCCTTATCTATGATGAGGCTGCCACCTAACTTTTCTGCGATAATACGGCATATCGGGAGTCCCAGTCCGGTACCTTGAGAAAAGTCGTTCAGTTTGGCAAAACGCTCGAATACATATTCCTGTTGTTCTGCAGGAATGCCTTTTCCCGTATCGGTAACGGTGTATATGATCCGGCTTGGACTTTCCGCTATAGTGTAGGCCAGAATAATGCTTCCTCTATCCGTAAATTTAGCTGCGTTGTGTAGCAAATGGGTCAGTACTTGCGCTACTCTTGCCGGATTAGTCAATATGGTGAGCCGTCTGCATTGTGGTTCAAAGTAAAGGCTGACCCCCGGTTTCACAGAATCTCTTGACCGCTCGATACTTGTCTGGCAGCAATTGTTGATGTCGTCGGGTTTATTGTATGGCAATTCTTCCGACTGATCAAGATACGAAATGTCGAGTACGTCACTCACAAGCCGCAATAAGTTAGTGCTGCTTGTCTCTATGATAGAGGCATACTCTTTTGTTTCATCTTCGTTTTTAAAGTAAGCACTCAGTACTTGCGAGAATCCTACAATCGCATTCAACGGCGTACGTATTTCGTGTGACATACTTTGGATGAATGTTGTTTTCATCTGGCTTGCAGTTTCCGCACGTTCTTTGGCTTTGCGCAGCTCCTCACCGTTTTCTGTCAATTCCTTGTTCTGTTGTACCACAATTGCTTCCGACTTCTTTAATTTCTGATTCAGTTTAGAAATGCGGCAGAACATCATTGCTACTACTAACAGGACGACAACGAGTGAGATCAGGATTGTATAAATAGTCTGTAGCTTTTCCTCTTGCATGTGAAGCAGCAAATCGCTTTTTTCTTTCTGTAACTGTTCTACCTCCAGGATGGCGTAGAACTCACTGGTAGAGTTCTGTATTTCCTGGGTGCGTATCGAATCTGTAGCCAGGATGTAGTCCCGGTAAAATTGGGCCGCCCGTGCTCTGTCGTTCATTGCCCAGTAAATATTTCCTTCTTTTTGAGTGATGCTGTAGTTCAAGTATTTGTTTGAAGAGAGGGAGTCGGCTTTGATCCGGTCGATCACTTCGAGCGCTTTATTATATTCTCCGGTAGCCAGGTAATACTCAGTCTGTACATAGTATAATCCGTTTCTGTAGATGGTAAGTGTTTTGTCCTCTTCGAATAGTTGTTCCATCTTCCGAAGTATTTTCTTCGCTTTATCGTATTCTTTCGTTTCGATGTAGTACAGAATGTAAGCCTTGTTTATTGTAAAATTCTGATAGGCACTTTTTATCTTTTTGCTTCCTTCGTCCAGCGCTTTTTTGGCATCCTCAGGTTGGTGCAATTCAAGGGCACACTGGGCAAGCGATGCGTATTGGGTAGGCAGGTTGATGTCTTCTATTCCGTTTTGCTCGATAAGCTCTATTTGTTTTTTGAAATTCTCATATGCCAGTTTGGGATTCGACTGAGTCATATAAATGGTTGCCAATGCCCGATAACACTGTACGATTCCGGGGATGAAATTATCAGCTTCGGCCGACCGGAGCATTTTTTGCGCCTCATAAATGGCCGTACTGGTTTGATGTTGCTTTATGTAATAAGTAATCAGCCGGCTTCCCCAGGCAAAATAGAAGTATTTCAACTGGCCATTCTGTTTGCTTATCTTTTTCACGTTCTCTACTTCAATCAGAATGCTGTCGAGATCATTTTTATAATAATAATAGTCCAGCTTCAGCGAAGCGGCAACAGCTTCCATGTGTCTGTCCTTTTTCTGTTTTGACAGGCGGGCAAGGGTATCGTTTATTTGCAGGAAGGCCGGACTGTTGATTTCTGCCTTACATTTTAAGAAGTAGCTACGCAAAACGCTGTCCGTCTTTGTAAGCGTGTGTTCAGCTCTTGTCTGATATTGAAAGCAGAACAAAACCAGTATAGGTAATATGATGTGACGGCATAATTTGATAAACATTGTTTCAGTAGTCTTGATACCTGCAAAGATAACTTTATTTTTAGTGTGCAGATAGCATAGGGACATTTATTTTTCTTTATCTTTGCGACAATCAACTGTAAAAACAGAAAATGGATTCAACGATTCTCAAAAGTCTGAATGTAAACGGACGTTTACTCGATCTTTCCACTCCGCAGGTCATGGGAATACTCAACGTCACGCCCGATTCTTTTTATGCAGGCAGCCGTAGCCGGACTGAAGCCGAGATCGCTGCGCGTGCATGTCAGATATTGGATGAAGGTGCATCAATTATTGATATCGGTGCTTATTCGTCACGTTCCAATGCCGAGCATATCTCACCGGAAGAAGAGATGCAAAGGCTGCGTACCGGGCTGGAAATATTGAACCGTAATCACCCGGATGCTATTATTTCCGTGGATACATTCCGTGCCGAAGTGGCGCGGCAGTGTGTCGAGGAGTATGGAGCCGCCATTATCAACGATATTTCGGCGGGTGAGATGGACGAGCAGATGTTCCTAACCGTAGCCCGTCTGAACGTTCCCTACATCATGATGCATATGCAGGGCACTCCCCAGAACATGCAGAAGGAACCCCACTATGAAAACTTGTTGAAAGAGGTTTTTATGTATTTTGCACGGAAAGTCCGGCAGTTGCGTGATTTGGGGATGAAAGATATTATTCTTGATCCCGGTTTCGGTTTTGGCAAAACACTGGAGCATAATTACGAACTGATGGCACATCTGGAGGAGTTCGGTATCTTCGAATTGCCTTTGTTGGTAGGAGTCTCGCGCAAATCGATGATTTATCGCTTGTTCGGAGCTACTCCGCAAGAGGCACTCAACGGGACGACTGTGCTCGATACGGTGGCATTGATGAAGGGAGCCGATATACTACGTGTCCATGATGTACGTGAAGCAGTGGAGGCGGTCCGGTTGATTGAAAAACTGAAAAGCGTATCGTTTCATTCCTGATATCCGAATATTTAACTCTTAATATTTTAATCCGTGTTTTTTGAATTTGGCATAAAAGATTTTATTGATATCCTGTTGGTGGCTTTCCTGCTTTACTATACATACAAGCTGATGAAAGCCTCCGGATCTATCAATGTGTTTACCGGTATTCTGGTGTTTATCCTTATCTGGCTGGTTGTTTCGCAAGTGCTCGAGATGAAACTCCTCGGTTCTATTTTCGATAAGTTGGTAAGCGTGGGAGTATTGGCACTGATCGTTTTGTTTCAGGATGAGATCAGGCGTTTCCTTCTCACGCTCGGTTCGCATCAACATGCCAGTGCCTTGGTACGTTTCCTTACCGGAAATAAAAAAGAAAAACTTCAGCATGATGATATCATGCCCATCGTGATGGCCTGTATCAGTATGGGAAAGCAGAAGGTGGGGGCCTTGATCGTGATGGAACGTAATGTCCCTCTTGACGATGTCATTCGTACCGGTGAGATTATCGATGCCAATATCAACCAGCGCCTGATAGAGAATATTTTCTTTAAGAACAGTCCTTTGCATGACGGTGCAATGGTAATCAGTAAGAAGCGTATCAAAGCTGCCGGATGTATTCTTCCTGTGTCACATAATTTGGATATACCCAAAGAACTGGGACTCCGTCATCGGGCAGCAATGGGCATATCTCAAGTCTCGGATGCTTTAGCCATTATCGTTTCCGAAGAAACCGGAGCAATTTCTGTAGCATGGCGCGGACAGTTCTATCTTCGCCAGAGTGCTGAAGAACTTGAAAGTCTGCTGACAAAGGAAAGCTAAATATCACGCTCTCATACAAAAAATGCATTTCGATCTTCCATCTTCCACCTTTTAAGAATTTTGGTTCTGATAAACAGACTCTTAGCGGGTGGAAGATGCTGTTTTTAAGGGTTTTTATCTTCCACCCCTATCTTCCATCTTCCACCCTTCATTTTAGTAAAGGAAATAAGCGTAATCTATTTATATATAGCATGATGGGTGGGCTGTTCTTTCTGCTTATACCTATAAAAGCATTTTGTTTTCCTTAGTATCTTTAGCGAAAATGGTCTGAATCTTATCCGGGCCCGCATGTCTGTGCCCATGAGCCCGGGTACGTGGGCCGATGAGCCCCGGTATGCGGGCCCATGAGCCCACGTATGCGGGCCGGAGTAAAGATCGTATGAAAAATGGTAATTATCTTGTTCATAAAGGTTTATGATATGGGGGAAATCAAGTTGGTCTCTTCCTTATTTGTGCAGGGGGAAAGGTCTTTGGGAAATTGTGTGAAGAGTAATGAATCAATAGTGTATTTGCATGTGGCTCAGTTGGATAATGCCGGACTGTTATTGATAAGATTTATAGATGAAACTGGAGGTAGAAAAATTATATTTTATTTGCAATCAACTCTTTTTTTGATTTTCTTTGCAAAAGAAAATGATGAACAATGAAATTTATCTATAGTATCTTATTTGCTTTACTTTGGATAGGGGTTACAATTACTTTTGGATCCTATCTTTATCGTATGGGTCTGCCTATTGTAAATGCAAGTGCACAAAAACTCTTGTTGTGTACAATTGATGAAGACTTGGAATGTAGATTCCGAAAATTGAAACCCAATCAGGCGTACGTTACCGGAAAGAAACATACAAAGAATAAGAAAGTAACCCTTACAGATAAGAGCGGGACTCACAATGTACGTCAATTTGCCATTGATACTGTTTATACGGATACATCTTTTGTGCAGAGAGTTAAACAATCTTACCTTATAGAGCGAAACTCTATTAATGTGGATTCTCTGAATCAGAAATGGCAGTTGAAACTTCGTATGGATGGAATCTGTGCTAAGACCGGAATAAAACTAACAAATTCTCTAAAGAACGGAGAGCGGATATCGGCATCGAGTGGGCTAAATGAACCCGATTGTTTTTTATTAGCCTATAGTACAGGGGTCGGTTATGGTATAAAAATGGATGCTTTTATAAGACCTTTTTGGGCGACCGTTGTTTTAAAAGCGCATTGGAATAATATCTGGACTTGGAGCTATGTTCTTTTTTCACTGATCTTTTGTTTGTTTTATGTTCCGGGTGTTCGTCTTTTTCTTGTTCAAGTTTTATCTAAGTTCAGAATAGTAGATAATCATGTTAAGTCGTCGCAACCGCTTGTTCAACAAAAAAGTGAATTTGTTTGGGAAGTCAATGGACTTACATTTGATTATCTGCAGAGGAGTATCACTTATCGTAAACAGACTTGTATACTCCGAAAACAAGTTGCTGAGGTATTGCTGGCATTTCTTAAAGCACCCGGCCATTTGCTGTTGAATGAAGATTTGAAAAAACTATTCTGGAAAGAATTAGAGGATGTAGATTCTTGTATGGAACGCAGGAACCGACTGATTACTGATTTACGTACTGATTTAAGGAAAATAGGGGCTAATCTTGGTGTTACTTTGGTAAATGGAGGCTATCAACTCCACTTTCGTTCAGAAAATAGTAAGAAATCAGTGAAAAATCAGTGAGAAATCAGTCTTTCTCACTGGCGGTGGCCGAGATAAGCCATACCTTTGCAACAAAAACATAGAGTATGAAAAACGCAAAAATTACTATTGGACTTATCGGGCTATTGCTAATAGGTCTTGTTTCTGTGAGAAAAGAAGGAAAGGTACAAGAAGCCGGTTTGCTATTGCAAAATGTGGAAGCTTTGGCTACAGGAGAGTCGTTCCCCGATGGAGATATAGCCTGTATCGGTGACGGATCTGTGGACTGTCCGTTCACATATCTGAAAGTTGAGGTAGTATACCGTGAAGAATAATGGGACAGGCTATTAAACTTATCGGCTATTTATGCTTTCTGATGGCACTTTACTCATGTAAAGAGACCAAAGAGCAGCAAATATCCCGTTTGATCCACGAATGGGAAGGTAGAACGATTGTCTATCCCGCTGATATGACATTCAATGTTTTGGGAAAGGACAGTGCCGGTTATTCGTTTCCCCAAAATGAATATACCATAATGACTTACGTGGATTCGGTGGGCTGCACCAGTTGTAAATTGCAACTTCCTACATGGAAATATTTCATTTCTATGGTCGACACAATGGCAAATGGAAAGGTATCTTTTCTCTTTGCTTTCCATCCGAAAAACAAAAATGAAATCTCTTTTCTATTGAAAAGAGATCGATTCCTTTATCCGGTTTTTATCGATGAAAAGGGAGGTTTTGATGCTTTGAATCATTTCCCTTCGGATGTGAACTTTCAAACTTTCCTTTTGGACAGTCAGAACAGGGTGATTGCGATTGGTAATCCTGTCCATAATAAAAAGGTGCGTGACCTTTATTTGCAAATTATTACCGGACGGCAAACCGGAGTCGCTACCTCTTCCCAAACAAAAGTGGTTTTGGATAAAAACCTCGATGAAATGGGCGATTTTGATTGGAAAACTCCCCAGACTGCTACTTTTAGTTTGTGGAATCTTGGCGATCATCTTCTGATTATCGAGGACATAAATGCTTCGTGTGGCTGTACATCTGTTGCTTACAGCAAGGAGCCTGTGTCTCCGGGGAAGTCTGCCGATATTCAGGTTACTTACCGTGCAGAACATCCCGAACATTTTGAGAAGACCATTACTGTATATTGTAATACTTCCACCTCTCCAATACGTTTGAAGATTCGGGGTAATGCAGTTGATAAAGAAAACTAATAGTTAACCTTAAAAAAATATGGAGAATGTTAGCCTATGGAAAAAGTTTGATTTAGAAGGCAATTGGATTGCTTTTCCGTGGAAATGATAAGCGGAGTGAATAAAATGATAATCAACTAAAGTAAGAAAATAAAATGAAAACGAAAGTTAAAGTAATGATTGCGTTCATAGCAGTGATAGCAGTATCTTTTATTGGATATAATGTGTATAAAGCACAGAGTACAAAATTATTATCCGATATAGCAATAGCCAATGTAGAAGCATTAGCTAACACCGGCGAAGGCGGTAGTTCAACAACATATTGTTGTGGTAATTACGGTGATTGTATGAAGGTTATATTACCTAATGGTACCACGACTGTCATCAGGGGAATTAGATTCAATTCTCCATGTATTAATTAGAACAAACGGTTGTACAATATATCTGTCTTTAGTTTGTATCCACAAAATACTAACTATAAAATTAAAGAATAGATGTAAGCAATAGTTTAGAAAGAGAAAAGCTTCATATCGTAATGGGATATATCGATTCGATATATTCCATTATAAAAAACATTTAATAATATTGAACCATGATCAAACGACCGTACTTAAGCGTCACCCTACTTCTGTTGTTATCTATGTGTATCTTGGGGGCATGCGAAAAAGAGAAATCCCATACAGTTCTGGAATTGTTTTCTGAATCCCAATCTCTGTCTCAAAAGAAGGACTTTTATGTTAATGAAGATTCTATAGCAATAATAGAGGGATTAAGTTGTGACGGAAAGAATCTCATAGTTAATGACTATCACTCGGGATGTTGCTATACGCTGTTTGACAAAAAATCAGGTGAATATATCGCTCGTTTTGGGACTATCGGACAGGGTCCGGCTGAACTGCCTTCACCCTGTTATGGCTACTTAACGAAAAGCGGTTTCACTGTTTTTGATGACCAAACACGCATTGTGATGAAATACAGTCTCGACTCTTTACGCAACAGTCGCAAGAAGGATGGTTCACCGGTACGTCTGGCGCAATATAAAATTCCGGAGGCGCAGATTTCAAGGCTCATAGCGATAGACGATACAACTTTTTTGTGTACCGGGACATATAAATCCCGTTACCAATATCTGTTATTCAACAAAAATGATAGTGTGCTGGATTACGGTGTGGATGTGTACAATGCTGCGGATAGCGCTTTTCAAACATACACCAGATATCTTTCTAATCAAGGAAATTTAGTAATGAACCCTGAGAAACATACATTTGCCGGTTCAATTAACTTCTCGTCCAACATGGACTTTTTTGAAATAGTAAACAATAAAATTGAGTTGATAAAATCGTTGAGGTTGGGAGATCCAATCAACAAACCCGTTAATGAAGAAGGAATTTATTATGTAGATCTGACGGAAAATACTCAGACGGGTTATATAGATCTTAGCGCTACCTCTAAGTATGTTTATGCTTTGTACTCTGATAAAAAAATGTACGAAAACAACCGAAGATCGAATACCGTATTGGTTTTTGACTGGGAGGGTAATCCGATTAAGAAATATTCGTTAGATACTGATGCTTATTATATTGCAGTGGATGGTACTCAACAGAGTTTGTTTGCTGCTGTGAAAAATAGTTCAAGTGGATGGAAAATAGTATGTTACACGTTAGATTAATGGTTCACACTATATATGAATTTAGTCTTCCTGCCGATACATTTCCATTTGTTTTCACAGATAGTGAAGAAAGTATTTCCTTTGTCGTTTCATGTGTGGCGAAAGACTCGTTATATTGTTATCGGTTGAAAAAAGAATAGGAGGAAGAAGAGAATTGGCTGTTTGGTTGTGACAGTATTTACTGGTTAAATTTTTATATTATGAAAGACTTCTGTTTAGTTGTATTGGTAATATTGTTTACGTGTTGTGTTTCATCTTGTCAGAAACAGATTGATAAGGGATTTGAAATGACGGTCGATCTGTCTATTTCTAATCCATATCTGCCGATGTCTGTAT
>ERZ791871.1479-NODE-1479-length-20096-cov-3.854149_pt1 | contig 20096 bp, 18 predicted proteins | sample MGYA00510280_ERZ791871 | MGnify/ENA primary metagenome ERZ791871 (study PRJEB30046, sample SAMN00792111) | human gut metagenome | study: EMG produced TPA metagenomics assembly of the A metagenome-wide association study of gut microbiota in type 2...
AACCTGGAATAAATAATGGCAGATTCAACAGATATAAATTGTTATCCCAATTTACGTATGGAGAGTTAAAAAAATACACACATAAAGAATTGAGAGAACATGTATTTAAACCTGGAATAAATAATGGCAGATTCAACAGATATAAATTGTTATCCCAATTTACATATGGAGAGTTAAAAAAATACACACATAAAGAATTGAGAGAACAATGTATTTAAACCTGGAATAAATAATGGCGAACAAGGAGATGATGACAATGTCAAAGACAACGTATCTAGGATTAAAAAAACCAGAAGAGTATGAATTTTATAGAATCCAGCATTTTAACGACAATGCCGATATTATTGATGAAAAGGTACATGAATTAGAAAACAAAGTAGGATCCCCGTTTATAGCCCAGATAGCAGCACAAATGACAGATAAAACAAGAGTGTATGTCTATGTTGGCAGCGAATCAGGATATACAAAAGGAAACTGGTACTATCATAACGGCAGCAAATGGATATCAGGAGGTGTGTATAATTCACAGGGAGTAGACACAGACAAAAATTTAGATGTCGAAGGGAAAGCTGCAGATGCGAAGGCGACAGGAGACAGACTTAGTTCGATAACGGAAGATTTGGGTGACCTTGTTACAACCTACCACAATGATAAGACTGGCAAGGTTTTAGGCTATGCAAACGGTGATATCGGAAGCACAGTTTCTATTTCATCACAATCTTGGTGCGCTCACATAAAAGTTTCGGTTATAGGGGGCACAAAACTTTACGTTAAAACAAAATTTGATAGTAATTATACATACGTGCCCGTCGTCCTTTTTTGTAATTCGGGAAATCTAGTTATAAGCAAATTAACAAAAAGTTATTCCGTTCATGACTATCATACCGAAATATTAGATGTGCCATCTGATGCAAGATACGCTTATATCAATATAAGTGACAGTGACGAAGACGTTTACAATAATTGTATCGCTGGAATAAATTATACAAAAATATCAGCCAAAGAAGAAATTGATAGTTTGAAGAGTTTTGACGCAGAAGCTGTCAATCGACTTTCTTTTTGCCGTGTAGATGATAGCATCATCACTTCAGGCGCAGGATATCCAATTTTTACAGAAGGAATTTTGAATGGATGGGGAACGCAGTCGTATATTACGCATAGAATGTTTGCGGTTAACAGCAATAAATATTATGCCTTTGATGCAAACAATAGTGTTGATGTATATTTTCTTGATTTAAACAAGAGTCTTATAGAGAAAAAGGAATATACTACTACATCTTACTGGTATCATAAAATAATAGATGTCTTACCTTTGAACTGTTCGTTCTTAATAATAACGAGCAATCCATCCAATAATTTTGTCCAAGAACCACCAGTCTGCTATGAGTTGTTTTCGTCAAACGATGGTATTCCAAAGTATTATCACCTGAACTCGTATATAGAAAACAAAGTCCAAGCGATAAGAAACAACGCATCTATTGTCAAAGGTTGTACTTTTGCTTTTATTACTGACATACACTTTTTCTTTAATACCTTGATGAGCGGAGCACTTTTGAAGTATATAAAGGCTAACACACCTCTTAATTTGATTGTTTGTGGAGGAGACATACCACCTGCAGAAGGAACACTCGAAAAATTAAACAAGAGCGCTGAATTATATAATCGCCTCACAGATAAGCTCGGAAGAAATTCATGGCTTACGGTTAAGGGAAATCACGACTATTGCATTGATGGCGATACTCCAAAGACTATGACGGAAGGATACCAATACAATCAGATTGTAAGGCCACTTGAAATTTCCAAAGCTATTTTAAGTAATGGAAAAGCTTATTATTACTACGACCTGCCATCTCAAAAAATCCGCTTCATTGTACTCGACCAATACGAAACGACGAATTCGGGTGATGTGCGATATGGAGTTATGAGCAATGTAACGGATGAGCAATTATCATGGCTTGCAAATGCTCTTTCCGTAGAAGGATATACTTTTCTTGTATTTTCTCATAGCTCTTGCGATTCAAACATTAGTGGATACGATAGTGTTTTAGCAGAAGTGAATCGTATGCTTTGCGCCGTTAATAACAAGAGAGTATATACGCATTCTAGCGTACATGTTGATTTCACAAAGACAACAAGCAATGTAGCCTGTTCCATTGCCGGGCACAATCACATTGACTTGTCAAACATGACCGACGGATTGCTTTCGATAACGACAACGAGTGATGCGGCATTGGCAGATGGAGGAATTGCAAGAACAGCTGGAACAATTTCTGAGCAAGCCTTTGATGTTTTTACTGTTGACACAGAAAACAAAAAAATTAAGGCAATACGCATTGGAGGCGGCGAAGATCGAAGCTGGACATATTAAGAGGGCTACCGTTACTAACTAAGAAGTATTAGTAGTAACGGTAGCATAGATTAAATGTTGTGGTTTTAGTTAACAATAATTTTAGTTAACCAAGATGTTCCGGCCGCAGGCTCACCGCCTACGGCCGGGTATAGGAACATTATTGGAAAATCCAGCCTTAGAGAGCAAAATGGTACCTCAGAGGGTTTCCTGCACAGGAAAACCATGGCTCAATAAGGTATCCCTTTTAAATTTGCAGGGTATTCATGTAAACATGAAGGTATCCTGTATATGTACAATATAATGTCCTATAAGAGGGGAGGTTTCCAAAAACCTCTCTTTGTTATGTTTTTTAGTCAGTATACTCGGAAATTAGTCAGATATCTGTAAAATTAGTCAGAATACTGAACATATAAGGTTTTAGTCAGTATTCTGAAAAAGTTCCTCAGAAAAATCTCTCAGAAAAAAATATATCATACTAATTATAGAACAAAAAATGGAGCTGAACTCCAAGACTAGCAATCAAACAGTTCAGCTCCCTGCACACAAAGGTACGGGCATATTATAACATACACTCCTGCCTTTGTGTAGCCCGAAGGAGGAGTTTTTATGAGAGAACAATTTGTTGATGAATTTATGGTAAGGCTTTCTGAACTGATTCCTGATGAACTGTTGCGCATCGTGTATAAAGAACTGACAATTCATACAGCAGACTATGAAATCAGAAAAAAGAGTACAGAAGTAGCAATCTATGAAGGTTACCTTCCGGAGTGCTACGAGGTTTTCTTTGTAACGAGAAAAATCGAAGGCATGAGCATGAAATCCCTGGAACTTTATAACATGGTTCTGAGACATTTTTTCTATTGCCTTAATAAAAAGGTTGAAGAAATAACAACAAACGATATCAGGGTATATCTGTATAAGGTCCAACAGGAAAGACAGCTCAGTAATGCCACCCTAGATAGCAGACGCACGATCATACATTCATTCTTGGAGTGGGCGGCAAATGAGCAATACATAGGAAGCAACCCTTGCCGGAGTATCCGGCCAATCAAATATGAAAGACCGAAACGAAATCCGCTGACGGCGATAGAGCTAGAGATGCTTAGAAACACCTGCAAGACAATTAGAGATGCCGCGATCATAGAGTTCCTGTACAGTACCGGTTGCCGCGTAACAGAGATGGAACGGGCAGATATTACAGATGTAGACTTTGCTAAAAAAGAAGTACTATTGCTCGGAAAAGGCAATAAACATAGAATCTCTTATATCAATGCCAGAGCTGAATTAGCATTGAAAAAATATTTAGAAATTAGAGAAGATGATAGTCCAGCATTATTTGTTTCTGAAAGGAAACCACATGGCAGGATTAAAAAGGCTGCAATAGAAAAGCGTGTGCGCCAATTAGGAGAAATGTCTCAGATAGGCAGGAGGGTATATCCTCACTTAATCCGGCATACAACGGCTACGGACGGGCTATTCAGAGGAATGCCAGTAGAAGAGGTACAGAAACTATTAGGACATGTAAATATCACAACAACAATGATATACGCAGAGGTATCTGAAGAAAACACGAAAAATGATCATAAGAAATATATCGTATAAAGGAAAACAGCTCCCGAAAGAGCTGCTTTAAAAAATATGAAAAAAATACTAACCTATGAAATTAGGTTATAAAATTATAATAACATATTTTGCATGATACACAATGGTATTTATTGATACTATTGTGTATTTTTTGTTCTCTAAGGAGGTGAAAAATGATGAGAATAGTAGCAACAAAAAACAGGAAAAGAAAAAAGAAATTTCCATGGCGAATCGTGCTAGATAACGGAAGACAGATTCCGGTGCCATCACAGTATGATTTCAAATCGTCTTTCATACGGAATCATGGTTGTAGCCTTGTTGGATTTTACATGGCACTCAGATTTAAAGGTGTCAAAAAAAATATGCAACAGGTTCTGCAGTATTCTCGAAGAAAGCTCGTTTGTGGAGCTAAATATCCTTTGTCACAGATTGTCAAGGGAATCAATGCGATCTGTCCCGGAAAACCTGCAGTCTATCACAAATCATTGACGAACGCTCAGCTGGAAGCAAAATTGCGAAAGGGTTATATGGTTCTCTTCGAGGAGGGCAACCCGATCCATACGGTTGTCTTATTACGGGGCAACAAGACAGATAGGGTATGGAGGTTTTCGGACGGGCACAAAAACGTAACGACAGTCGAAAAAGAAAACAAGAAAAAGTGTACGAACGAGAAGTACAGAGGAATAGTAATTGTAAAATAGGAGGAAACGGAGATGGATGCTATTATGTTACCTTTATTAACTTGTTTATTTATTGTATTTGATTCAATCAGTGGAAATATTTCTGCTTGTGCTAATCATACCTGGAAATCATCAATAATGAGAAAAGGACTGTATCACAAGTTTGGTTCGATTATGCTTGTTGCCCTGGCTTATTTGATTGATTATGCTCAAAAATTTGTAGACCTCGGTTTTCGGGTCCCGATTGCAGCAGGAGTATGCGTCTACATCATCCTGATGGAATTAGGCAGCATTATTGAAAATATCGGAAAAATTAATCCAGATTTACTGCCAGCTCAGATTCGCAAAATCATTGGATTAGACAGAAAAGGGGACTGATGATATGAGAAAATTAATTGATGTGTCATCATACAATGGCACAGTAAACTGGGAGAAGGCAAAGGCATACGGATGCCAGGGAGCTATCTTAAAGATTATTCGTAAGGATTTAAAAATTGACAACGGTTTCAACAGAAACTATCAGGCCTGCAATGAAAATGAGCTTGCGTGGGGAGTATATAATTATTCCTATGCTACAACAGCCACAAAAGCTAAATCCGACATGAAATTGGTCTGTGATATCTTAGATAAGATTGACAAAACACATTTTGTTTATGGCGTGTGGTTTGACCTGGAAGATAAAGTGCAGGCATCATTAAGTAAGGCGAAAATCGCCGAAATCATCAATGCAGCACAGGCGGTGGTAGAATCTCGTGGTTACAAATTTGGAGTCTACACGGGTATGAGCTATTACAATGAACACATTGATAGAAAGCTTGTAAAGTGCAACAATTGGTGGATTGCAAGATATTACAACTCAAACAAACGTATGCAGATTGCAACTGCACCAGATCAGGAGAAAAAGCCAGACGCGGCCAATATTGCATGGCAGTATACTAGCTCTGGTAGATTTCCGAAAGTCATTTCGACTGGCAACTCCGGTAATTTTGACTTAAACGTGTTATACAAAGATATAAAACTTCCGAAAAAAAAAGAACAGCCTATCAAGAAGCCGGTACAGGCGAAAAAATCTAATACTCAGATTGCCAGGGAAGTAAAGGCAGGCAAATGGGGAAACGGCGCAACTCGCAAAAAGAAATTAAAAGCAGCAGGATATAACTATGCCGCTATACAGAAAATTGTAAATCGGTTATGTAAAAAATAGAAACCAGAGAGCGGCCAGGGATACTTACCCTAGCCGCTCTCTGGTTATTTACATAGAACAAACCAAGTAACAAAAAAGCACATGCCGAAGCAAGTGCTTTATCTTCCAGAATGGAACTATTAATATTTTGGTTTTCAAAATTAATCTAACATTTACATCCCAAAATGTAACCATTAAAACCATGTCTATATATTACTTCTTTTCTCCGTATTTGTCAATGAGTTCTTTTACCGCATCTATATTTTCCTGTATAGAAGCGTATTCAGAATTGCGATGTCCCCCAAATGCATAATAATCATGGTAATAATATCCAATGCTGATGTATCCGTTTGGCATTTTTATTCTGAACTCATTATTTGACTTAAAAACCATGTCTTTAGGCAAGGTGGCTAAGAATCTGTCTAATTTTCTTCTTTTATTAAATTTTAATTCTTGCATATTACTCTCCTCTGCTCTCGTAACCTCCGGGGCGGGTACTTAAATTATTTAATCTATCTATTATTATGTCTCAATCGTTCAATTCGTAGATTCATTTTCTTGACTTTTTGCAATCGCTTGTTATAATATATATGTCCGCATATTGTATATGCGTGTGAGTAGAAACTATTTTATTAACTATTAAGTTAAGGGGGAAAAGAGTCTGTTTTCAGGCTCTTTTTCCTGTTTCTAATTTGGCATATTTTCCATATTTTCTTACAATTTCAAAAGCCTTTGTTTCATTTTTTGTCATTTCTCTGACTTCTTTCCATCCATCATCAAAACCCAACCAAATCCATTTTCCATCTTTGCAACTTGATATTCCGCCTTCGAAAAATTCATTTGAGATTTTGTACGCTGGGTTGATAACGCGGCCAACATCAAAAAGATTTCTTTCTTTAAAAATGAATATTTCGCCGTTAACAACCAGAGTGTGCTTGTAAGATTTTGTTTTTTCTCCCTCATCTCTCTCGGAATATTCCTTGACATTCCATTGGACACCCTCAAGCATTTTTTCCTTTTTCTTACGATATGGGGAATTAATTTTATTCTTCATATCGTCGTAATATGTCTTGATTTCATCGTAATTATCTAAAATCAACCCTCTAATTACTTTTTCTTCTCCGTTTATAATTAAGTGATGATTTCCGAAAAAATAAACTGCTCCCTGCTCCAATTTCTCCATGTCACAGGATGCGCCATCATTAATTTTCAATTTGATTACAGCCTCATCATTAATTGTTAATGTGCAATCAAGGTCCTGCTTTTTAAATTTCCATTCTTTCATTTTCTTCCCCCCTCTTATTTGTATAAATGCTCAAGTTTAAACTTCACAAGTTCCGCTACATATGGTGGGCATTTCCTTTGCCCTCCTTCCCAGTTCTGAATTGTCCTAATTGGGATTCTAGTAATCTCTGACAGTTGTTTTTGTGTCAGATTATATTTCTTTCTTAACTCCTTCATTTTATCCCCCTTCCTCTTAACTTGTTTTTATTATAGCACTCAATGGGTGCAAAGTAAATTGGGAAAATGCACAAAGTTCTAAGAATATTTTATATAAAATTACCCAATGAGTGTTATTAAAAGCCTGCATAGAGAAGATAAGGCGCGCAAAACAAGAGGATATACATACCTATTTTTTTATGATATTATAAAAATAATATATCACAAGATTGTCTGTATATTTTAAACTTCACCATCAGGGCCCCCAAACTGACTGATGATTGCTTTTGCCATAGCAGCATCGGTTCTTTTTATATTAATCGGATATTCCAATCTTTTTTCATAATTCCACATAAATCTTATCCCTCCATTTCCCAAGGCCACGGTTCATTTGCCCATGCCCAGAAGTCAGTACCTTTAGGTACAGTGTCAAGCGTCAGAGGCGAGAAGCGGCTGCTATATTCTTTTAATGCCTGTTTTCTTGCGTTTGTATAATATTCAAAATATTCTAAACCCTCAGCATTTTTAGGATGTGTATCAAGAAACATAGCACAGTCTAAGGCAGCAAAGCTTACAAAATCAATATAACATTTTAAATTCTGCTGATTCATGTTACAGTTACAATTTTGGTTTCGGTTGTTGTTGCGGGCAGAATTAGAGTTACAGCCAGAGTTAGAATTACAACCGGAATTACCATTAAAATTGCAGTTCATAGAATGATGCTGACAGGAGTTCATGTTACAGTTTTGCGTAGTGTAGTTTTGAGAAGAATGCATATTCTGCATCATTTCTGGCACCTCCTTCCAGTAAAAGGCAGGTCAAGTTCCTGAAAGATTGTTCCGGCGCAAAGAGCATTTTCAGGTTTATATATATTCTGCCATTTCTGCCATGGAACATAGGCCATAGCAAGCGGCATGGAATCTAATTTTAACACTTCTTTTTCCTGCTTACATGAGCAGGAAGAATGATTTTCCATCATGGTGGTGTCTCCTTAAGTTTATATAGTTATATATATGATAAGCAACCTGAAATGTCCATAAGATCAGACGATTTCAAAGAAAGAAGATAGCCTATATTGTGACTCTCTTCCTAGGCGTCTCTCCTAATGAATTTATTTTATCAAATATAATATTTTATATATAATGTTGCAATGTCACCAGAAAAACTCTTAAAAATTTGACAAGGACATAAATTGACAAATATAGATAGGGGGCGTATTATATAGATAACTGTTTTATTTCAAGATATGTTAGTTCCCCAAAATGACATATTGAAAATCCCCAAAACAGTAAGAGAGTCTTCCGAAGAAGTGATCGCTTTCGGAAGATTTTTTTTATGCAGAAGAAAGTGCACATTACTTGCATTTTTAAAGTCAGGACTGTATAATATAAGATTGATTAACTTAGTTTACTATTTCATCGAGAAGTGAAGTATCAATGAGATAGCAGATGGTAGAATTTCATTTTATTTTTTTATGAAGAAAGGAATGGAACAATGACAAAAATAGATATTATTTCTGGTTTCCTTGGAGCTGGAAAAACGACTTTAATTAAGAAACTTATCGAAGAGGCACTGAAAGGACAGAAAGTTGTTCTTATCGAGAATGAATTTGGCGAAATTGGTATTGACGGTGGATTTTTAAAAGAATCCGGTATTCAGATTAATGAGATGAATTCTGGATGTATTTGCTGTTCTTTAGTTGGTGATTTTAATACAGCATTGAAAGATGTTTTAGAGCAGTATACACCAGACCGCATCATCATCGAGCCTTCAGGAGTTGGCAAGCTTTCTGATGTTATGAAAGCGGTACAGAAGGTTGTAGATGCAGAGGCGAATGTTGTATTAAATAGCCATATCACTGTTGCAGATGCACAGAGAGCAAAAATGTATCTCAAGAACTTTGGTGAGTTCTACCGTAACCAGGTTGAATTTGCCAGTGCAGTAATTTTAAGCCGTTCCCAGAATGTAAAGGAAGATAAGTTAGAGAAGGCAGTAGAATTACTTCGCAGCCTGAATGATAAATGCCCTATCGTGACAACTCCTTGGGAAGAACTTAGCGGAGCACAGATTCTTGAAGTAATGGAAGGGGAAAATGACTTCGCAAAAGAGTTAATGGAAGCAGCACAGGTTTGCCCTGAATGTGGACATCATCATGAACATGGCGAAGAGTGTCATGATCACCATCACGATCATGAGGAGCACGAACATCACCATCACGATCATGAGGAGCATGAGCATCATCACGACCATGACCACGAAGAGCATGAGCATCATCATGAACATGACCATGAAGAGCATGAGCATCATCATGATCATGACTGCTGTGGACATGATCACCATCATCACCATGCAGATGAAGTATTTACAAGCTGGGGTAAGGAAACTCCTAAGAAATTTACAGAAGAAGGAATTCGTGCAATTCTTGATACCTTATCTAAAGAGGATTCCGATGAGTACGGTATTATCTTAAGAGCAAAAGGTATTGTTCCAGATGAAAACGGTAAATGGATTCACTTTGACCTCGTGCCAGGTGAGGACGAGGTACGTTATGGCTCTGCAGAATACACGGGAAGAATCTGTGTTATCGGTTCTAAACTTAATGAGGACAAACTTGCAGAACTTTTTGGTTTATAGAAAATGTACTTTCGGAGTCTTTCTTGCATTTGCTTTTGTAAGAATATTCTGAGAGTGTATTTGAAACCCCACAGGAGGAAAATTTATGTTAGGTAAGAAAAAGGAGCTGGAGATTCCTGTATATTTATTTATGGGATTCTTAGAAGCCGGAAAGACAACCTTTATTCAGGAAACACTGGAAGAAGATTATTTTAACGACGGAGAAAGAACACTTTTATTTGCCTGTGAAGAGGGAATGGAAGAATACGACGAAGAACTGTTAAAGAGAACAAATACAACTGTTGTTTATGTAGAAGAGCAGGAAGATTTCAATACAGAATTCCTGACAAGCAAGCTTTTACAGTATTATCCAGACCGTGTTATTATAGAATATAATGGTATGTGGACCATTGATCATTTAGTAGAGGCGATGGAGGGAACTCCACTTATGATTTTCCAGACAATCGTAAGTGCCAATGCGGAAACATTTGATCTGTATATGAACAATATGCGTTCTCTTGCTGTAGAAATGTTTAAGATGGCAGAACTTGTTATCATTAACCGTTGTACAAAGGCAACACCAAGAGCAACTTACAGAAGAAGTATCAAAGCTGTTAACCGTCGTGTACAGGTCGTTTTTGATTCTATGGTTCCAGGTGAGGACATGGAGGAAGAAGAGGATGAACTTCCATTTGATATCAGCGGAGATGAAATTCATCTCGAAGATGATGACTACGGTGTATGGTTCATCGATGCGATGGAACGTCCGGAACTTTATGACGGAAAGACTATGGTAATGAAAACAAGAATCTTTAAGGCAATGCGTATGCCGAAGGGAACTTTCGTTCCAGGCCGTCATGCTATGACCTGCTGTGCAGATGATATCCAGTTTATCGGTTATCTTTGTCACACAAATCATGCAAAGTCTTCCACGATTAAATCCCTCAAAAATAAAATGTGGGTAACTCTTACCGCAGAAGTGAAAGTGGAATATAATGAAGAATATCAGGATAAAGGTCCGGTGCTTTATGCAAAACGAATTGAAGCGGCAGAACCACCGGAAGAGGAGTTGGTATACTTCTAATTTGCCGCAGGCAAAGGAGACATTAAGACGCCCTCAGTAAATAAAATAATCCCTCTTTGTGCCCTGGGAGCAAGTGTTAAATGCGAGCGCATAGGAACGAGCATTCAACACTACGCAACGAAAGTCACAAAGAGGGATTATTTTTATTCCCAGTGGGCGTCTCTTTGCCTGCGGCAGCCCAGAATCACACATCTTATTGACGGTATTATGTAAATGAAGTATAATAAATTGAATTATGTAGAATTTTCAGGAAAAAGGGGGATAACATGGACAAAATAGCAGTTCTTATTCCTTGCTATAATGAGAGCAAGACAATTGAAAAAGTAATTAAAGATTTCAAAGAAGTATTACCGGATGCTACGATTTATGTATACGATAATAACTCAACAGATGGTACAGACGAGATTGCCAGACGTAACGGGGCAATCGTGAGATATGAATATCAGCAGGGCAAAGGGAATGTAATTCGCCGTATGTTCCGTGATATTGATGCAGAATGTTATATTATGACAGATGGCGATGACACTTATCCGGCTGTGAATGCGCCGGAGATGGTGGACAAGGTTTTAAATAGAAATGTTGATATGGTCGTTGGTGACAGATTATCTTCTACATATTTTCAGGAAAATAAACGTCCATTCCACAATTTCGGTAATTCTTTAGTAAGAAGTTCGATTAATCATCTGTTCCACACAGATATTAAGGACATTATGACAGGCTACAGAGCATTTAGTTATGAGTTTGTAAAGACTTTTCCTGTAATCTCAAGAGGATTTGAGATTGAGACAGAGATGAGTATCCATGCGGCAGATAAAAATATGTTTGTGGAGAATGTCGTTGTTGATTATAAGGACAGACCTGAGGGAAGTGAGAGTAAGTTAAATACATATTCTGATGGTTTTAAAGTTCTTAGAACGATTGCACGTTTATTCCGTACTTATCAGCCGATGAAGTATTTTGGTTCTATCGCAGGAGTATTAGCAGTTTTAGGCGGTGGATTTTCCATACCTGTGTTTAAGGATTATTTTGCAACAGGTTTAGTGAAACGTTTTCCTACGCTTATCGTATGCTGCTTTGTGATTCTGACAGCGATTGTTTCTTTATTCTCCGGGGCGATTCTTAAGACAATTACCTGGAAGAACAGACAGGACTTTGAGATGACCCGTCATCAGGCGAGAAATAAAAAAGAAGAATTATTAAAAGAGGCTAAAGAAGCAGAATAAAAAATAAGGTGTTCTCCCGGAGTCTTTTACGCACTTGATTTTGCAAAAAGATTGCGGGAGAGCATTTTTAAAGAATTGGGAGTAAAGTATGGATATTCTTATAAAGCCAAAGAAAAACCGCTATATTATTTATGCGATTATAATTGCAATTTTTTCTACGGTGGGGATGAATATTTCTTTAATGAATACGAATGCGGATAAGCTTTTAAAAAAGTTTGAATATAGTTCTACATGGAATAACTTTATGGCTGTATTCAGAACAAGTATATCAGGGAAGAACGATGTAAGACTGTTTTATCAGTTAGTAGCTGTTGGGATTACCCTGATGTTTCTTATTATATTTTCTTATCGTTTTTGTGTTCAGGAAATAGTAAGTTCCGCCGTTGTTTCTATTATATTTGGATTTTGTATGTGGTTTGGCACAGTATTTTCTAACAAAGAGTCGTGGAATTATTTTCTTCGGAACAAATATGTGAAGATTTTAGATATTTGGTATATTTTGGCGTATACATTACTGATGTTTGGCGCATTGCTCATCATTGGAAAAATTGTGGCTGCATCTGGAAACAAAGCAGAACAAAAAGCAGAAGTAAAAACGAAAGCCAAGACAAAAGACAAAACGGTTCGCAATACAAGGAAAGTATTTTTTATGTGTGCTGCAGTTTTACTTGTTTGCTGGCTGCCGTATTATATCGTATTCTGGCCAGGATTCCAGCACACAGATCTTCCGACACAGATGTTACAGTATTTTCATGTGCCGACCAGATTTCAGGGACATGATATAACGGATGGAGTGAATATTTTATATAGTAATGACCATCCATATTTCCAGACAAAGTTAGTTGGATTATGTATTGAGTTTGGATTTAAGATTCACAATGTAAATGTAGGATATTCTATCTATACATTTATACAAATGATTGCTTTTATAGTAGCATTTAGCAGTATTATAGCAACATTACACCGTTTTAAAGTAAATCATACATTATTAAAAATAAGTCTGGTTTTATATGCGGTTATTCCAGTATTTCCGTTATATTCTCTTTTGATAGGCGGGGACTCATTCTTCTCAGTATTTTTCTTGTATTATATGCTGGAAATTTTATGGATTTTTGGAACAAAGGGAGCTGTCTTGAAGAATAATAAATTCATACTGGCAATGATTTTAGAAATTTTTCTTATGTCAGCTTCTAAGAACCAGGGAGTGTATGTCGCAGCGGCAATGTTCCTGTTTTGCATCATTTACTTTAGTAAATACCGGGCAAGAATTGCGGTATGCATGGTTGTACCAATTATTCTTTTCCAGTTTGGATATTGTGGAGCATTTTTTAAAGTGGCGAAGATTGCCGGTGTAGGAAAACAGGAAGCATTATCAGTTTGTTTCCAACAGACAGCTCGATATGTAAAATATCATGGAGATGAGGTTACACAGGAAGAAGAAGAGGCAATTAAAAAAGTCTTAAATTATAAAGATATTGGAAATTTATATGATCCGAATCTTTCAGACCCGGTGAAAAAGACTTTTAAAACAGAATCCACTTCAGAAGATTTAAAAAATTATTTTAAAGTGTGGCTTTCGATGGGATTGAAGCATCCGGGAGAGTATATTCAGTCTTTCATAGCGAATACCTATCAGTATTATTATATGGAATTCCGTAATAAAAGAGGATTGTATCTTAAGCCGGAGATTATGGATTTCTACATTAGAAAGCGTCCGTGGGTGCAGAAAAGTGAAGCAATTCAGAAACTGATAAGAAAGCTTCAGGTACATGTGCCAGAAAATTTGAAATCAGTCCGTGAAAAGGGTGTGCTTGCAATGGATACAGTGCGTCGTTTTCCTGTTGTCAGTTGGTTTACAAATCCAGGTGTAATAACATGGATGATGCTTATTGGATTCTTTGCACTTTGGACAAAGAGGAGATACACATCTATACTTGAATTTTTACCTGTATTTTTAATCTTTGGAGTCTGCCTGCTATCGCCGAAGAATGGAAATCTGCGGTACTTATATCCGGCCTGCTGTATGGTTCCGGCACTTCTTGCTGCCGCCTTTGGAAATTTGCGGGAGGAACAAGCAAATGCAATAGAAGACACAAAAGAAGTGTCAAAAAGAAGAAGAGCAGGAAGCAGAAAAAAGCATAGAATAGCAAGAACACTACCAGAGGATAAAAGGCAGAGGGTAAAGGTGTAAAAGAAGGGGAAAGCGTAAAATGAAAAAGGCGTGTAGAAGAATAAAGTATGAAGATACATATTGAGTTAAAAAAGAAGAGATATATTCTCTATGCAGCAATTATTGCGCTACTAGGCGTTGTAGGTGCGAACATATCTATCTTACATACCAATGCAGATAAGATAACCAAACATATAGAGTACAAGTCATTCCTGACACAGCTTATTGCAGTATTCAGAGTCAGTATTACAAATAAAGAGGGGAATGGGATTTTTTATCAGCTAATGGCAGCAGGACTATTTATTCTGTTTTTGATTGTATTTTCTTATAAATATACAGTAAGAGAAGTAATCAGTGCCGCAATATTATCAATTCTTTATGGATTCTGCATGTGGATAGGAACCGTATTTTCTCATAGAGAATCCTGGGACTATTTTCTGCGGAATAAATATGTCATGCTGTTAAATGCATTCTATATGCTTGGAAATGCAATCATTTTATTTGGAATATTGCTTTTGCTATGTCGTGTCATTCTTCGGATATCTGAGACGGATAATCAGACAGAGCATAGCTTAAAGAGAGTATTTCTTACTTGTGTACTGGTACTGTTTGTTTTATGGCTGCCCTATTATATCAGTATGTGGCCTGCTACAATCCATGGTGATTTTTTGATGCAGGTATTACAGCTTTTTCATTATCCTACAATGCTTCAGCACCAGCTTACCTCTGACGGAGTAAATGTACTTTACAGTAATGATCATCCATTTTTACATACGCAGCTCGTAGGGCTTTTTATTAAATTTGGTATAAAAATAAATAATAAAGCGCTGGGATATGGAATGTATACATTTCTTCAGATGACAGCCTATATTGGCGGTATTAGCGCGATTATTACGACTTTATATAAGTTTGGGGCAAATCACAGAATTTTGAAAGCTGCTTTAGGAGCTTATGCGCTATTCCCTGTATTTCCTCTGTATGCAATTATGGTGGGCGGAGACAGCTTTTTTGCTCTGTTTTTCCTGTGGTTTATGGTGGGAATCCTCTGGATTTTTAAAACACAGGGAGATGTTCTAAAGAATATAAAGTTTGACATCTTTTTTGCGGTAATTGTTTTTCTCATGTCAGCATCAAAGAATCAGGGAATCTATATTGCCTTAGTTACTTTAGTTTTCTGTGTGATCTGTCTGAAAAAATACAGAATAAAAATATTAGTGACAATGTTTGTTCCGATATTTATTTTCCAGTTTGCCTATACAGGACTGCTTTTTAAAGCGGCCCGTGTTTCTACAGTAGGAAAGCAGGAAGCCTTATCTGTTTGTTTTCAGCAGACAGCCAGATATGTAAAGTATCATGGGGACGAGGTGACCGAGGAAGAAGAAGCCGCTATTAAAAAAGTTCTTGCCTATAAAAAATTAGCAAAAAAATACCAGCCAGCTTTATCCGATCCGGTAAAAGGTACTTATAAAAGTGAAGCTACATCAACGGATTTAAAGAACTATTTTAAAGTCTGGCTTCAGATGGGACTAAAACATCCGGATGAATACTTCCAGACATTCTTCGCTAACACTTACGGCTACTATGCTCCGCTATTTAATAGCCGTGGCGGACTGTATCTGGGCCTTAGTACCGTCCGCTTTTACCGTTCCAATAGAAAATGGGCACAGGAAATGGTTCCAGAATCTTTTTGTGACAAAGTAGACTTTAAAGAACCTAAAATTCTGTCACCAATACGGGAGAGAATGAAGTTCTTAATGGGAATATCCTACAAAATTCCAATCATTAACTGGTTATATAACCCGGGAGTTATTACATGGCTTATCCTTATCGCATTCTTTGCCTTATGGATAAAAAGAAAATACTTTGACATGGCAGCATTCCTGCCGGTATTCTTAATCGTATGCGTGTGCCTGTTATCACCGCGAAATGATAATCTCCGCTACATCTATCCGGCATGTGTGTTAATACCGGGGATGCTGGCTAATTTGCAGGGGGATAGATAAACAGACGAACAGAAGAATTTCATCATAACCAACTGGAGAAACTTCAATTCTTATAAATCTTATAAAAACAAAAGTTCAGAATATAGATTACTTCTGGTTTTATCAAAAAAACAGCTCAATAGAAAACAGCTGCTGTCTATTTGTGACCGGGGAGCTGCGAGAGTATACATAATGTTAGAAAAGTTCCGTATTAAATTATTGATTTTGACACCTTTGTGTTTTGTACAACTGAGTCAAAATCAATAATTTAATACGGAACTTTTCATAGAAGTCTTCTACTTGCAGCAGCTAAAGTCACAAATAGGCAGCAGCTGTTTTCTATTGAGCGTCTGTTTTAAACTCCCCAGAATTACCTCTTGTTTTTAAAAGCAGGGTCCGTTGGGTCGTAATTCTGGTTGCCAGGAATTTTTCCAGTAGTATCGTTTAAAGTAATCTTTCCGAATGGTCCCTTATTAGAAGAACGGTAAATGCGGATAGGGATACTATAGCGGTTTGTTTTTGCAATGTCATAGATAAGCTTTGCATTACCTGCCTGTACGCGGATACATGCAGTGGTCTGGTTTGTTCCAAGTCCGTTATAAGTACTTGCGATAAGTTTCTTGTTGCTTGTGCCGCGGTACATCTCGGAATGAATCCAGCTGCGTGTTCCCTTTACGAATACTCCCCACTGGTAGTAATGCCAAGGGTTGCTTTTTTTGTAAATGAACCAGGAGCGGGCAGTTCCTTTGGAAAGATAGTGGTTTCCAACATAAGTACTGCGGCCGTCTCTTGCGGTAGAACATACAACAGTTTTGGCTGGAATATCATATTTGTTTGTTTTTCCATCGTAGAGAAGGAAAGTGATATTGTGAGTTACCAGATTTAATTCGAGTTTCATTCTTTTCTTTTTGTAGCTGGAACCAAATGTTTTGAAAAGATCTTTGGAAAGCCGGCCGTTTTTCTTAAAATAATATTTGTATTTTGTTCTGCTGCCGCTGTAGTCGCGGAGATATTTCCAGCCAGTAACAGCCTTTCCTTTTTTTAAGTAATAGCGGTTACCCTTCCAGTTTTTCCATCCGGTATATTTGGTGAAAACACCACGTTTATAATACTTATTATCTGAGATACCGGTAAATAAAACGCCATTCTTACGGAGCTTTCCATCATTTGTGGCTGTAGTCTGTGTTGTTGCTGCCTGCACATTTATTCCCTTTTGTGAGGAAAAGCCTACGCTAAAAGTCATAATAAATATGAGGGAAAAGATAGTAAGTTGTCTTATAAATTTTTTCATGATTCCTCCTGTATTTTTATTTAATAAACTTGCATACTAAATCTTAATCGCTTATAAGTCAAATGTCAAGAAAAGAAAGAAGTAAGCAAAATATTACCAATAGAAAGTTGGAATATCATAAATTGTTGTAAATATTACATAATAATATCAAGAAATTCGTAATGGTTATGTTTGACCCTCTTTTTGGCCAGTGATATAATTTATACATAATATTGTGTAATTTTACAAGTGCACGATAGCTGAATTATAAAAAGACCGCCTGAGGAATATATCCGGTAATCCAGAGATGATTTGGGTGGAAGAAAGGATGGGAGATATGAAGTATGTAGCGGGTGTAGATATAGGTAACGCTACCACAGAAGTCGCTCTTGCAAAGATTGACGGGCAAGACATTGAGTTTTTGACCAGTGGTATTGGACCTACAACCGGAATCAAAGGAACTTTGCAGAATATCAGCGGGGTTTTCATGTCTTTAAAGAATGCTCTTGAGAAGGCAGGCATGGATTACAGTGATTTGGCAGAGATTCGTATTAATGAGGCTGCGCCGGTTATCGGTGATGTAGCGATGGAGACGATTTCTGAAACTGTTATTACAGAGTCAACAGTAATTGGACATAATCCAAGTACACCGGGAGGAACAGGAATCGGGGTTGGAACTTCTGTTCTTGTAACAGAGCTTTCTAAGATTCGTGAGGCAAAGGATGTTATCGTAATTGTTCCAAATAAAGTTGGATTTGCGCAGGCAGCAGATCTTATGAATCAGGCAAAGGAGAATATACATATTACAGGTGCGATCGTGCAGGCAGATGATGGTGTTTTACTGAACAATCGTCTTGATAAAAAGATTCCAATTATTGATGAAGTTGCCATGATTGAAAAAGTTCCTTTAGGAATGACCTGTGCGATTGAAGTAGCACAGCAGGGAACTGTATTATCAACTCTTTCTAATCCATATGGAATCGCAACAGTGTTTGATTTAAGTTCTGAAGAGACAAAGCGCGTGGTGCCGATTGCGCGTTCTTTGATTGGTGCACGTTCCGGAGTAGTGATTAAAACACCTACAGGTGATGTACAGGAAAGAAGCATCAAAGCGGGAACGATCAATATCATCGGTCTTAAAAAGGAAGTTGATGTTGACGTTGACGAAGGTTCAGATAAGATTATGGAAGCCATTTCTTCTATTCAGGAGATTGACGATATTCAGGGTGAGACAGGCACGAATGTTGGTAATATGTTGAATAAGGTTCGCCGTGTTATGGCTGGTCTTACGAATAAGAGTCCACAGGATATTAAGATTCAGGATTTACTTGCAGTAGATACTTTTAATCCACAGAAGGTTGTTGGTGGTATTGCTGATGAATTTGCATTAGAGAATGCGGTTGGAATCGCTGCAATGGTTAAGTCTGACCGCCTTCAGATGGAGATGATCGCACAGGTGCTTACTGAGAAGTTAAGAGTTCCTGTATATGTTGGCGGAGTAGAAGCAGACATGGCTATCAAGGGCGCATTGACAACTCCTGGTACAAGCGTTCCATTAGCTATCGTTGATATGGGGGCTGGTTCTACTGATGCTTCTATTATCAACCGAGAAGGTAAGGTTAAGCTGATTCATCTGGCAGGTGCCGGAAATATGGTTTCTCTCTTAATTCAGTCTGAACTTGGTTTAGATGACTTTGAACTTGCAGAAGATGTTAAGAAGTATACACTGGCTAAGGTAGAGAGTTTATTCCATATCCGTCATGAGAATGGAACTGTACAGTTCTTTGATAAACCGTTAGATCCATCCATTTTTGCAAAAGTTGTTCTTGTAAAAGAGAATGATGAGCTTGTACCGTTAGACGGTGTGGAATCTTTGGAAAAGGTTAAAGCAGTTCGTATGGAAGCAAAGAAGAAAGTATTTGTTACCAATGCGATTCGTTCCTTATCAAAGGTAAGTCCTACAGGCAATCCAAGAGATATCCAGTTCGTTGTAATGGTTGGCGGTTCTGCTCTTGACTTTGAGATTCCAAACTTTGTAACAGATGCATTAGCTGATTATGAGATCGTTGCCGGCCGTGGTAATATCCGTGGTTGTGAAGGTCCTCGTAATGCAGTTGCTACAGGTCTTGCTATGGCTTGTGTTGAGCAGGAAAACTAGAATTTGGATTCGAATGTGTTTGAAAAATCATTCCTGCATTTGCGGGTCATAATTTGCAGAAAGCATTCTTGAAAAAGTAATCTACATAATAATCTCGCAGGATAAGTGAAAGCAAGTCTTGTGGGATTATTTGCATTTTGTCAGAAAATGATTTTTACAAGGAACATATTTGCAGCATATTTCAGTGATATGATGTTCTAGAGCGTGCTTGAAAAATCATTCCAGCAATCTGCACGCCCCAATTTGCGGTATATTTTGCCTTCATTCAGTTGGCGTAGCCCGCTACGCCGCCCTCATTCAGGCGAAATCTTCCACAAATTGTAACGCACATCTTGCAGAAAGCATTTTTCAAACACGCT
>ERZ791871.1487-NODE-1487-length-20007-cov-9.291700_pt1 | contig 20007 bp, 15 predicted proteins | sample MGYA00510280_ERZ791871 | MGnify/ENA primary metagenome ERZ791871 (study PRJEB30046, sample SAMN00792111) | human gut metagenome | study: EMG produced TPA metagenomics assembly of the A metagenome-wide association study of gut microbiota in type 2...
TATCCTTTCAAGGTTGCGCCGGATTTTCCGCAGCACAGCGACATCAATCATATTCTGAAACTGGTAGAATCTTATTTAAACAAACAATACGACTTTATCGTATGCCTATTTGATATGGACAGACTATTTCAGTTCCCATCTGAAATGCAGTTGTATCAGCGGGCAAAGAAAGAGTATAGCAAGAAGAAATATGCCGGAAAGGTTCTGTTCGTAGAAACGAATCCCTGCACGGAGTTTTGGTTTCTACTCCATTTCTTGCCTAATGTGGTTTGTCGGCGATATGAAAGTTACGACCAACTGCTTCCCGAATTGCAGAAATATATGCCGGGGTATGAAAAGACGAAACGGTATTTCATACGCACCAACCTCTATAAATACCTGACAGAGAATGGTGATTTGGAACGGGCAATGTCAAACTCTGAAAAGTTGTGCCAACTCTGCAAGGAATCGCCAGAGGATTTGAAGGCGTACTCGGAGGTACATAATGTGATAAGGTTGCTTGGCAATATGTAAACAGAGATACATTCAAATATTGCAACGATTATATTGATTTATAATAAGGTAATTAAACAAGATCATGGAACTATTATACATCTATATTTGGGACGACAAACGTAATATCAAAGGGTGTGAATATAATTTTTCTCCAAATTATAAATTTTCATATCAGCTCCAATCAAAAACTTTTCATATGGAAGAATGTGATTCTTTATATAATGGCTGGTTCGGAGAGAATATAGTTAATATCACTGCAATAGTTGGAAAAAATGGAGCAGGAAAAACCAATCTACTTGACTGTATAATAAAGGCGTTATGTGGTCAAGGTGGAGGTTATGTCTTTTATATAATATAATGGGAATATATATACAAATATCCCAAAACGATTCTCCGAGTACAAATTTACATTTAATGTAATTCAATTCAATAGAGGTGGTTCTCCTCTAAATTCTGAATTTGAAGAACATGTCAATGACACATTTGTCACTTTCTATTCGCCAACAATAGATAGGAACTTGTCAAATAGAAATTCTCATTACGCAAAGTTTGAGGACATTTCAACGTCCCATATTCTTAGACAATCATTAAGTCGATTGACTCAAGAACCGGAATATGCTCGTATGCCAGAAGTTGACATAATGCAAACCAATGATTTATTTAGATTACTGTTGTTGTTTATTTACTCGCATGAGCAGGAACGACACACCATTTTTGAATCAATCAAATTGCCTGACTATTTTGAACTAAAATTGCTTTATTTTTCAGACATAATTCCTCAGCATCCAACATATAAAACTTTGACACAAGATATATCTAATAAAGGGTTTAAAAATAAATTAAAAAAGTTCATACTAACACAGGTTTTCTTGTCTAAACAGCATTTTCCTGAAGGTTGGGATAATAAAACGACATTTAAAGAGGTTCTATTATTTCTCAATAATGGAGAAGAGTATAGATCAAATCTATTTGATACACTCTGTCAACTTTTCGATTCTGGAAATATCAAATATCAAGAACATGAATTAACTGGAATGAGAAGAGGGTATTATGAATTTAAATGCGATATTGAAATAAATGCCGTTAATCAAGAATTTATAAATGCCTTGTATTGTTACTACAATTCAATACCTATGGCTCCTTATGCTTCATTTGGAACAATGGAGCATAATGTCTCAAATGCTCAAGTTGATATCAATTTAGGTATTTCGTCTGGTGAAAGAACTATTTATACGTTCTTATCACGTTTGATGGGTGTAATTTGGGGTAAGCAAGGCGAAATACATCACGCTGCCATTAATAAGATTATACATAGTCATCAATTTGATGGCAAAACATTAATCATACTACTTGACGAACCAGACTTACAACTTCATCCTGAATGGCAACAGAAGTTCATCAGTTTGTTGACAAATTTACTGAATTTATATTTCCCAAAAGTTAGATTTCAAATTATAATGACCACACACTCTCCAATATTACTGTCGGATATACCACGAACGAATGTTATCTTTGTTGACAAGAAACAAGATGGAACTTGTAAAGTGTGCAATGGGATAAACCTTAAAGAAACATTTGCGTCAAATATACATACTCTATACAATAATAGTTTCTTTTTGGATGGCATTCCTATTGGAGAATTTTCAAAACAAAAAATAGAATCACTGCACATGCGAATAATGTCCGGGACGATTGACAGTCATACTCTTGAAGACATTTATAGGATAGGGGAACCTATAATCCGCAACATATTGTTACAAGAGTATGATAACAAACGAGATACACTATCAAATGTTAAACGAGTTACTTTATTAAAAGAAGAATTGGCAAAATTGGAGAGCAATAAACAATGATTAAAATTAACGATTTCAACACACAACACATTAGTTGTGAATATGCTGACTCTGTGATCAAAATGGAAAGACATTTCAAAATGGGAAATCGGTATTTGTCTTATATTTTAAACGAACGAAATTTTAGAGATGACATTGTGTTATGCCCACCCTCAAAATTAATCAAAGTAATAGAATCGTTCAACTTACGGTTTCCAGACATAGACTATGACGCCGAAGATTGGAGGTATTTTAGAAACTATATGATTAGACAATATGAAAGAGTAAGAAAAGGAATTCTACACTTGGTTCTTAATTCTTTAAACTTAAGCGTTTGTCCATATTGTAATCGACAATATATTTTCGGTACAGATAATAACCGTAAAGTTGGTGCTCAGTTTGATCATTTTTATAGTAAAAGTAAATATCCATATTTAGCCCTATCGTTTTATAATCTTATTCCATGTTGTCCTACGTGCAATAAGGCAAAAGGAGAAGAATGTATAGAAATTAATCCTTATATAGAGGGATTTGAGAATAATGGGAAATTAATGGTTGATTCACCTTTGAATTGCATATTAAGAAATGCAGATTGGGAAGTTAAGTTTAAAGCCGATGATAGGTGTAAAACAAATATTCAGGCTTTCGCTTTGGATGAATTATATAAAAAACACAAGGATTATGCTCATGAAATAGTATTGAAATCTGTTGCATATCAAAAGGGATATTATAATGATTTAAAGATATCATTTCGTAATATTGGAATAACAGATGAAACAATAGAGAGAATACTATGGGGAAATTATTTAGACAATAGTCAATTATCTAGAAGACCATTGTCTAAAATGACTTTAGATATTATTAATCAGTTTCTAAATCTTGATGATTGCGACGATATATAAAATAGCATAACGAGGGCAAGTTGGTAGTGTAAAATAAACTGTGTCACGCATTATTTTTCTCTATAAACCTCATCGGTCGGGGAACGGCCAGCGCCAAGGGGAGGAACCACCCGTCCCGACGAGCGTAAAATTACAATAATTTAAATCGCTCTCCAAACTTTATGGCTAATTGTTGTGAGATTGTAGCCCAGTTAGCCAGTGGCATGGTCCACTTCTTCCGTATATTTCGGTATGCAAGATAAACCAGTTTCTCAAGGGCTGTATCCGACGGGAATACGCCCTTGTTTTTTGTTACCTTACGGATCTGACGGTGATACCCTTCAACGGTATTTGTGGTATATATAAGCTTACGTATTGCCCGGCAGAAGGCCATTAAACCTTTCAGCCTTTCCTTCAATATTTGTTTCCCCCGTTTCTTGTGGGCTTTGACGGAATCGACGGACAGGCCTAATTGTTCGGCGATTTCTTCATTGGAGAGTTCCTGTAAGGTCAGTTCATAGATTTGCCGTACCGGATCGGAGAGTTCCCCAATCATTTTCTGCAGGTGATAATATACCTCTTCGCGGATGATATTGTTCAGAAAAAAACTTTCTTCTTCCATCCTGTTGTTCAAGTAGCGTTCTTGTGCCTGCTGACGGCGCAGGAAATTGAGGGCCTTGTTTTTTACGGACAGAAACAGGAACGATTTGAGGGCAACGGGGGTGTCGAACAGGAGACGGCGGCTGTATAGTTCCGTAATGACATCCTGCACAATGTCTTCGGCCACCTCTTTGTCTTTTACATATTTCATGGCGAATACACCCAGCATCTGGTAATATTCATCGAAAAGAATCCGGTAGGCTTCTTCGTTTCCGAAGTGCAATTGTTCAATCCATTTAAAATCCGGGTGTTGTGATGACATCGAATGACTGTTTCAATTTGTTAGGATACATTCTATTTTATGCAAAAGTAGGAAATAAAAACAGATGAAGAATGATATTCTCCCTACTTTTTATTTTTTCCTTAATTCCGCAACATAATTGATAATTATTTTTATAAGTTCCTGGGCAACATTTTGTTGCCCAGGTTTTTGCCATGTCAGAGTTTTCACTTACCTTAGTGTTGCGAATCCAAAGACAAGAAAAATCGTAACAGACATGGCAAAGGTAGCAATAAAATCCGAAAAACTCACTCCTTTTGGAGGCATATTTCCAATCATGGAGCAATTTTCCTCCCTTCTCTCCTCCACAATAGATTCAACACTTGGGTTGAGGTGCAAACTCTATGGTTATCAATATAGCGAAATCATCCGCACCCTCCTATGCGTTTACTTCTGCGGCGGTTCTTGCGTTGAGGATGTCACCACCCACTTGATGAGTCATCTTTCCCTTCATCCCACACTCCGCACCTGTAGCGCCGACACCATCCTTAGGGCAATAAACGAACTGGCCCGGGAAAACATCTCATACATATCTGATGCCGGAAAGTCCTATGACTTCAATACGGCAGACACACTCAACATATTGCTCCTGAATTGCCTGTTGGCCACAGGGCAGTTGAAAGAGGGCGGGGAGTATGACGTTGACTTTGACCACCAGTTCATTGAGACGGAGAAGTACGATGCAAAGCCCACGTACAAGAAATTTCTTGGTTACAGGCCCGGTGTGGCCGTTATCGGCGACATGATTGTCGGCATAGAGAACAGCGACGGCAACACCAATGTACGTTTTCACCAGGAGGACACGCTGAAGAGGATTTTGGAGAGACTTGAAGAAAAGAAGCTGACAGTCAACCGCTTCAGGGCCGACTGCGGCTCATGCTCTGAAGACATTGTGGATGAGGTCAGGAAGCATTGCAGGACATTCTACATACGTGCCAACCGCTGCTGCTCGCTCTATGATGACATCTTCGCCCTCAGAGGGTGGAAGAAGGAAGAGATAAACGGCATTGTGTTTGAGTTGAATTCCATTCTCGTTGAGAAGTGGAAGGGCAAACCGTATCGCCTGGTAATCCAGAGACAGAGACGCATGGGCAGTGGACCGGACCTGTGGGAGGGGGAATATACATACCGCTGCATCCTGACCAACGATTACGAATCATCCATGAGAGACATCGTAGAGTTCTATAACATGCGTGGTGGCAAGGAACGCATCTTTGATGACATGAACAATGGGTTTGGATGGGGCAGACTGCCTAAATCCTTCATGGCGGAAAATACTGTGTTCTTGCTCCTGACGGCACTGATACGCAATTTCTACAAGGCCATTATGCAAAGGATTGAAGTGAAGAAGTTCGGGCTTAAGGAAACCAGCCGTATCAAGACGTTTGTCTTCAAATTCATTTCAGTACCTGCCAAGTGGATTAAGACTGCAAGGCAATATGTGCTGAACATCTACACCGATAACCATGCATATGCAGAAGCCTTCAAAACTTCTTCCGGATGATTTACATCACTTGATGGCCACTAATTGCGTATTGCCTCAAGTCGCTTTATGGGGTAAGGGAATGGTATGCGTATTGAAACGGATGCGAGGACTTAATGGCTGTCTTACGAATCAAAAGTTCATTCCTCTTTATGTAGGTAGCACTTCGGGAATGGAGTTGCGGATTTAAGGTTTTTCTCCCCACTTTTCGTTTTGACGCCATTCCATAAAGAAAGTTGCTTTTATAAAATATTTTCTCATTTTTTTTGACACTTTTTGCCCGAGGTCGTGTTTTTATAAAAAACAAAAAGCAAAGAGATGACAGATTATCCTTTTCAGATAGCGGTTTTGATACAAAAGTCGATAGTCGGCGTGCTCACGGACGAAGAGCGGGAACAGTTGGAGCGGTGGATGGCCGAGAGCGACGAGCATGAACGGATGTATCGGGAATTTGTCCGGCCCGGATTTTTGGAGGAGGCCCGGAAAGAACATCATCAGTTTCAGGCTGGGGAGGGATACCGCCGTTTTGTGGCCGGTAAACGGAAAAGCGACCGGTTGCGTATCGGGAAACGCTGGGCTGCGGTTGCCGCCATGGGGACGTTGGTTATCGGGGTTGCGCTGGCTTTTTTGTTGCGGGAGCAGAGCGGAACGGAGCAGGACGGGCATTTGCCGGTTGCCGAGGTGATAAAACCGGGAAAGGCGGGAGCCGTATTGACTTTGTCGGACGGGCGGCAGGTGGTATTGTCGGACAGTCTGGAAACCCAATTGAAAGAACGGACCGCCGACATTCGTGTGCAGGGGAAGCGATTGGATTATTCTGCTGAGCATGTCGGTCCTCTTCTGGTTTACAATACAATTACGGTTCCGCGGGGAGGGGAATACCAATTGACTCTTGCCGACGGCACGCAGGTGTGGCTGAATGCCGAAACGGAACTGAAATATCCGGTGGCTTTTGCCGATGAGGTGAGGGAGGTCATGCTGACGGGGGAAGCCTATTTCGAGGTGGCCAAAAATGTTTCCCGGCCCTTTGTGGTAAAAGCGGGACAATTGGATATCAAGGTATTGGGGACTTCCTTTAATGTGAAAGCCTATCCTTCGGAAACTCAGCAGGCCACTTTGGTGCAGGGAAAAGTGGAAGTGTGTGCGGGGAATTATTCCCGGAAACTACAGCCGGGGGAGCAGTTGAATTACAGTTCGGAAGGCCCGGAAATCCGGAATGTGGATGTAAAAGCCTATACGGCCTGGAAAGACCGGCGTTTTGTATTTAATGACGATTTATTGGAAGAGGTGATTCGTAAATTGGGGCGTTGGTATGACGTGGAATTTATTCTCCGGGATGCGGAGGTCAGAGAAATCCGTTTTACCGGAAATCTGCCGAAGTACAGGAATCTGGACCAGGTATTGAACAAACTGGAACTCACGACGCATATCCGTTTTGTGCAGGACGGGCGTGCGATTGAGGTATTTGCTGAATAACAAAACAGGAAGATGTGTGCAGCATCTTCCCGGAATAGAATTATTAACGCCATCGTGCAAATGGCCATTATTAATTTTAACACAACAAATTTATGAAAAAAAATCGGGATTTGGATATCGGGTCGTGGCCTGATATCGTTTGGAAAATGTATTTGACTATGAAAATTTGTGTTTGCTTGCTGATTTTGGGATTGTCAACGGTATCTGCTCGGACGCACTCTCAGACCCGCTTGACCTTGGATGCAAAGAACAAGACTTTGCCCGAGATTTTCCAGGAAATAACCCGCTTGTCCGGGTATGAGTTCATGTATAGTAGCAATGAACTCCGTCATGTGGGAAAAGTCAGCGTACAGGTGGAAGACCGGGATTTGAGCGATATTCTGGCGGAATGTCTGAAAAATACCGGTTTGTGGTATCGGTTGGAGGATGATGTCATTGTCATTTCTCCGAAATTAGTTGCTCCTCAAGAGGCGGGAAAGGAACTTACCGTGACCGGTACGGTCAAGGATAAGGGCGGAATGCCTTTACCCGGAGTGACGATTTTGTTGAAAGGTACGCAATTGGGGGGAGTTACCGATGCGGATGGAAAATTCCGTCTGACTTTGCCGGACAATAGGGAACATGTGCTGATTTTCTCGTTTGTCGGGATGAAAATTAAAGAAATCAGGGTGAATGACGCGAAACCTTTGATGGTGGTTATGGAGGAAGATGCTACGGAAATGGACGAAGTGGTGGTGACCGGTATCTTCAAAAAGGCCAGGGAAAGCTATACAGGATCCGTGAGTACGGTTACCAATGAACAGCTGAAACTATTCCGGGGACAAAACCTCTTGCAGACACTGAAAAACATAGATGTGTCTATCAACTTGACAGAGGACAACTACTCCGGCAGTAACCCGAATACTTTGCCGCAAATCAATATCCGCGGTAACTCCTCCCTGCCGATGAGTGTTTCCGAATATAATGCACTTGCCGATAATTCGGTAAATACGCCGCTGATTATTATGGACGGTTTTGAAATCGGTCTGGAGCGTCTGATGGACTATAACGACGAGGAAATCGAATCCATCAACATACTGAAAGACGCGGCGGCTACTGCCATTTACGGTTCGAGAGGGGCCAACGGAGTCATTGTCGTGGTTACCAAAAAGCCGGAAGCCGGTAAAATGCGGGTGAATGCAGAAGTGGGCGTAAACCTTGAAATTCCTGACCTGACCTCTTATGATATGCTGAATGCCGCTGAGAAGTTACAATTGGAGTGGGACTTGGGATTGTATAACATGGATTCACCATCTTCCGATATGACCTATAAAAACACTTATGCCAGGAGATTGAGGGAAGTGGTCGGAGGGACGGATGTCGATTGGTTGAGCAAGCCTTTGCGGGTGGGCTCCGGAATGCGCTACAACCTGCGTTTGGAAGGCGGTAGCCGGGAATTCCGCTGGAGTATTTCCGGTGCTTACAACGATACGCGCGGAGCCATGAAAGATTCTTACCGCTCGAATTTCAACGGTTCCATCACCTTGATGTATAGCGTCAAAAACTTGATATTCAGGAATAGTACGACGTATGGCCTTTCCAGAAGTTCAGAAAGCAAATACGGCACTTTCAGTGACTATGTAAAGCAACAGCCCTACAATTCGCCGTATGATGCAAACGGCAAATTAGTAAAAACATTCGAGCATTTCTCCGGTAGTCCGGGGCAAACAGGAGAAGCTAATCCGCTGTATGACGCGACCTTGAACAGCTTTAATAAATCGGGTTATACAAGTTTGAGCAATAATTTCTCTGTTGAGTGGCAGGTACTGAAAGGGCTTACCCTTCGCGGGCAGGTCGGCATTTCATCCACCGACAATACCTCCGATTATTTTTTGCCCGCCGAACATACCTTCTTCCAATCTGCTGAATATAAGACTACGGACGGTTTTCTCAGAAGAGGGCAGTATAAGTATTCCACCGGAAAGGGAAACAATTATGACGGCAGTATCAACCTGGCCTATTCCGAAACCTTTGCCGATAAACACCAGATTTATTTGGGTGTGGACTACTCTTTGAGGGAACGGAACAATCGTAGCTATAGTTTTGATGCCGAGGGATTTATGGATGAGGATGTCCACTTTTTGGCTTCTGCCCGTCAATATCAGGAAAACGGTAAGCCTGGTGGCAACCAATCGACGATGCGAAGCATGGGCCTGGCGGCCAACCTGAACTATATCTATAACAACCGTTATTATGCCGATTTTTCTCTGCGGGTAGACGGCAATTCTTCTTTCGGAAGCAAAAAGAAGTACGGTACGTTCTGGAGTTCGGGTATCGGTTGGAATGTACACAACGAAAAGTTCATGGAAGGGTTTTGCATGAATGTATTGCGTTTGAAGGCTTCCTACGGGCAGACCGGTTCGCAGCAAGGTTCTACAGGAGCCAGTACACTCTATAATATATTGACCGACAATTATTATATGAATTGGACTATTGCCGAATTGCAGAATCTGGGCAACCCCTACCTGACGTGGCAGACGACGGACGAGTTCAACTTCGGTGTGGAATTCGGCTTATGGCAAAGCCGCTTCAAAGGAGAGTTCAACGTGTATTCCAAGAAAACGAGCAACCTGCTTTCCAACATGGATTTGCCGCATTCCACAGGATTCTCTTCATACGTAGACAATGTGGGTGAAGTGAAAAACACCGGGTGGGAAGCATCCGCCAGTGTCTACCTGATGCGGAACGCCGAACGCGATATGACCTGGATGGTTACCGGTCAACTGGCATACAATAAAAACATCGTTTCCAAATTGTCGGAGGCTATCAAGGAGCAGACGGAATCCTATTTGCAGTCGAATGTGGACGTGGCCAATCTTTTCTATGAAGGCCGTCCGCAGAACGGGCTTTATGTCGTGCGCTCTTTAGGCATCGACCCCAGCAACGGGGAAGAGGTATTCCTGGACAAGAACGGCAATCGCACGGATACCTGGCAACCTTCTGATAAAGTGTACGTCGGACAGACCGAAGCGCGCTATCGTGGTATTGCCAATACCATGTTCATGTGGAAAGGCTTGACGGTGAATCTTTCTGCCGGTTTCCACTGGGGAGGCAAACAATATAACTCGACTCTGGTTGATCGGGTGGAAGTCAGTATCAATACGGTGAAAAACCGCAATGTGGATGCACGGGCATTGTATGAACGCTGGCAAAAACCGGGCGACATAGTTTCATTCCGGAAATTCGACGACAATACGACAAGGGCTTCTTCTCGATTCGTCATGCCCGACAAAGTGTTCCAAATACAGTCCGTCAGTGTGCAATACCGTTGGGACAACGACTGGATAAAGAAAAACCTTCACGCTTCGTCCCTTACTTTCGGGGTGAACATGTCCGATTTGCTGTACGTGTCTACAGTGAAACGGGAACGGGGAACTTCCTATCCGTTTGCCCACAACATTCAGGCGAGCATCAAATTCTTGTTTTAAAAACCGATAAAATAGAGTTATTATGAGACATAGATTCATATTCATAAGCATGACTTTCCTCGGCATATTGTTTGCTTCGTGCAACGACTGGTTGGACGTGCAGCCCGAAGATCAGCGGAAAGAAGATGACATGTTTTCCCATTACAAAGGATATCGCAATGCTTTGTCGGGGTGTTATGCCGCGATGGGGCATACCAGTGTTTACGGCCAAAAACTGACGACCTCCGATATTGAATTGCTGGCAGGAATGTGGGAGATGATGGATAATTCCGGGACGAATTATGATTTGACCACGCATAATTACAACGATGGAGTCAGGAGTACGATACAGGACATCTATTCCAAAATGTTCAACGTCATCGTGCAGACCAATAAAATCATCGCCCATGCCGAAGCGGACGGAGGCGCGTTTCCCGACGAAGCGACCCGTTCTGTCATTCTCGGTGAAGCGTATGCCATCCGTGCCTATTGCCAGCTGGATGTGTTGCGGTTGTTCGGCGAAGTGCCCGGCGGCGACGGAGAGAAAGTCAGCCTCCCTTATTCCGAAGTCAAGGCATTCGACGAACGGGCTACACGTTACGATTTTTCCGGATATGCGGAAAAATTATTGACTGACCTGAAACGGGCAGAGGATTTGTTGAAAGACAATGACCCTATTTTTCAATATACATATAGCTTTTTAAATACTCCCGCTTATTTTGAGAAAGCCTTGGAGGATACTTATATGGCATATCGACAGTCTCGGCTGAATTACTGGGCGGTGAAAGCGTTACAGGCGCGGACATACCTCTATTTGGGGCGTACCGGCGAAGCGTATGCGGCGGCCAAAGCGGTAATCGATGCCAAGGATAAGGAAAACCGGCCGGTGATGGAATTATCGGGGCATACGGACAGGGGACAAAGACGTTATGCCTGTCCGGGCGAGTGTCTGTTTTATCTGAGTAAGCACGACATCAAAGCGGCTACATCCATGTTGGCGGCTAACGCTTTCAGTGCGGAAAGAAGCAATTTGCTCATTAGTGTCAAACGTTTGACCGAAAAACTGTTTCCGGAAAACAAGGACTCGGATTCGAGATATACGCAGGGATGGAACAAACAGGTGGAGGTCAACGGCCTTAAAGATATGTATGCGGCCATCCGGAAATATTACTATGACGTGGATAATGTTACGGACGCTTCGTTGTATTACGAAATTGTCCCCATGTTGCGGATGGCCGAGGTAGTGCTGATAGGTATCGAAACCACGCCGGATGTACAGGAAGCCAATAAATGGTACGCCGATTACCTGCTGAAAGGTTGTGGGGTGGCGGGCGATGACAGGTTTACATCGCAAACCGACCGCTTGGAAGTATTGCTGCCGGAATATGCCCGCGAATTTTTCGCCGAAGGACAGATGTTTTATGCGTATAAGCGCGTGGGTGCTTCGGAAACGTTGTTCGGGGAAAAGATTGCGCCCGAAGATTATGTATTGTGGAATTGTGTGAATACGGAATTTAACCCTTAAATCGATGGTTATGAAATTGTTCAATATATTGTATGCGGCGGGTCTGCTCTTGTTGGCAGCCGCTTGTGAAAAAGATTTGCCGACCTTTTCGGATGATGAAGGTTTCCTGATATTCAATTATGGTGCAGGTAAAAAAACGGGGGATGCCACCGTTTCGGAAAGTGACAGGCGCGGAAGCTATTCCTTTTTGCTGAATGCCGCCGAGGAACAGACACGCGATACCGTTTGGCTGAAAGTAAACACCCTCGGAAAGCTCTCTCCGGACTGCCGGCCAATAGCCTTGGTGCAGATGGAGGATACGAACCGGAACGTTATCAATGCCGTGGCAGGAAAACATTATGTGGCTTTCGACGATTCCTCGCTCGCAGAACTCTATCGCATGCCCGGCGATTCCTCTGTGACGGAAGTGCCGGTGGTGGTGCTTCGGGATCCTTCTTTGAAGGAAAGCGATGTGACGTTAAAGATTACTTTCGGAGACAACGGTTGGTTTAAACCCGGCTATCCGAGTTTTACCACCTATACGTTGACGATTTCCGATTATTTGGCGGAACCCAAAATGTGGCAGGAACTGGGTGTGGATTATTATCTGGGTACCTATGGCTCTAAAAAACACGAACTGATGATTCAATGGACGGGGAAAACATGGGATGATGCGTATTTCAAGACGCTTGCAGCATACGACGATGATTGGGGCATGTGGGTATTCAATGATGGGGCTTATATAGACTATCTGGATGCCTGGTTCGCGAAAAAATTGGATGAGGAAAATGCCCGCCGTTTGGAGGAGGGAAAGGATGTTTATCGGGAAAAGAACGGCAAGGAGGTAAGTTTTGAGCCTAAAAGTATATGGGACTACTGAAATTAACGGATTAAAATGGAATGAATATGAAAAGATACATATTATTTTTTTGCTTGTCTACCCTGATATGTCTGAACGGTTGTTTTCAGGACGACACGACGCTGGCAACGGATGCGAGTCGGGTGGGTGAAATCAATGTGCAGGGATTGAAGGACACTTCGATGATTGCATACGCACAGCCGTTGGAGTTGACGGCCGAGGTTGCGGGATTTGCGGACGATGAACTGACATATGCCTGGTACATCTACGGAGGACAATACAGTAAAAATTCGGAGGGCTATCGCAGCCATTCCATTGGTGAAGGGAAAAAACTGTCTTATCCCGTGGAATTGAAAATCGGTTCCTATACGGTGGTTTGTGAAGTGACGCATAAAGCGAGTGGTTATTTTACGACGGCAACGTTCAATCTGAATGTGACTTCCGATTTTTCGCAGGGTTTTTATGTTTTGAAAGAGACGGCGGACGGAAATACCGAACTGGATTTTTACAATCATTTGAAGAAAACCACCAATAATGATTTGCTTGCCAAGGTTCTGGAAGCTCCGTTAGCCGGGGAACCGCGTAACCTCAGTACCGTATTTCAGAAAACGCACCTTGACCCGGCAACGGCAACCTCTACGCATGCCACCGGCCTTTTCGTGGCGCATGGTGATAACGGTTGCGTTTTGTTCAACACAACGGACATGTCGGTGATGTTCGACCGCACGAACCTGCAATACGGCGAAATGGAGGCGGACGAAGTGCCTTATGCGATGGTAACGTTTAATGGTTCAAATTATTATTTATCCAATAAAGGTGTAGCTACTGATAGATGTTATGATGATTGGACTTCTGAATATGCAACGGGACAGCTTTCGCTTCCGACAGAGGCAGGGGCAAGTGGTTTGATACAGTCTTATAATCTTTACGGAATATCGTATTGGAGTCAAAATGAGCATTGCCTGATGCGTACAACTACGGAATATGGAGCGTTTGCCGGTTGTTTTAAAATAGATTATGAAGAAGATTATACCGGCCTCAGAATCGACTGGGAAAAAGCGATTCCGGTAACTTCGGGATGGAATTATATTGATTCAGAAAATACTATTTGGTATATGTTCGATGTGCCTGGCGAAGGACGTTACATGGTGATAATAAAATCTGTTTATGGGAAAAAGGTAAAAATAGAAGAGGTACGTCTTATGGACCCTGCGCTGCATATTGCTAAAGCGGAAATCATTGCCGGCAGGGGCAAGGAAAACAACGTCATTTATTGCATCGATGATAATCGGCTGTACCGTTATTCGGTGACGGAGGGGAGTGAAACTTCCTTGACGTTCGATGAATTGCCGGGTGGAAACATTACCTACCTGTCGAACCTTTTTTATGGCGAAGAGTTTGATTTCATTGTCGTCGGTGTCCAAAACGGAGACAAATATACTATGGCGATGTATGGGATTGCGGGCGGTCAGCCTGCCGGCACTCCTGTTCATACCTTTACGGGAACAGGCGAGGTGAAAAAGGTTTGTTATGTTATTCCATATAATGGTACCGGTATTAATTCCAGCCCTTTCACCAGGTATCCAGACCCACCTACTATTCCGTATTGATGAGAGGATGTTTTCATGGACAGTTGTACCGGAGCGACAATCGGAAAGGTCGCTCCGGTATATTAAACGATAAAATTTATGACAGAATGAAAAGAGTGATTTTGTTTATATGCCTGGCCGTTTGGGTGTTGCCTTTGGCCGCGCAAATCGATTTCCGCGAAAGCGGATTTGCTAAAGCATTGGAGGCGGCCAAGGTCGAGAACAAATTGGTGTTTATGGATTGTTACACCAGTTGGTGCGGCCCCTGTAAAAGAATGGCTGCCCAAGAGTTTACCCAAGAAAAGGCAGGCGAATATTTCAATCCCCGTTTCGTATCGGTGAAAATAGACATGGAGAAAGGAGAGGGCGTGGAGTTGCGGAAACGCTATGACGTGAACGCTTATCCGACCCTGCTCGTGTTGAATGCGGAAGGGGAATTGTTGTGCCGCCATGCCGGTTATCTGAGTGTGGACAAATTGATAGACTTTGCGGAGAATGGCGTGAAGGGTGGCGGACTGACAGATATGCACAAACGCTATGCCGCAGGCGAACGTTCGGTGGAGTTTATCCGGGGGTATTTAGCACAACTGGAAGAAGCTGCCATGTCGGGTACGATGTATACTGTTGCGAACGATTATTTGCAGGACAAGACAGATGCCGTATTTACGGATGCGGCCATATATGCCATTTTCAGGGATTATGCCATTCCCGTCAATCCGGTATTTCAGCAAGTGTACGCCCGCAAGGCGGAACTGGCCGAACGCTATGGCGAGGAAGCTGTCCGGGCGTTAGACAAGCGTTGGGAAGCATTCGGAAGCCGTTATCTGAAACGGGAAGGCAAGAAGACTGTCGGCTACGATGCCGCCGGCCTGGAAGCCTATTATACCCTTATGAAAGAATGCGGCGTACCCGAAGCGGAAGCACTCCGTGCTATCGTTCTGTTGGATGGAGCGAGTGGTGCTCAGGAGTGGCGGGTATTGTTAGAAGCGATGGTCGTATATAGCCGCTTCAGCCGCATGACAGAAGACCACTTGTATTATGCTTGTTCTTCTTTGTTTTACGGGCAGAAAGAATGGCAAAATGCCGATGAACGCAAGAAATTCGCTGCCCTGCTGGAAAAGCGTGTCAAAGCCTTGAAAGGCAAAAAGGATACTTCTGGCCGGACGATGACAGTGGGCGGCAAAAGAATGCCCATCATGGAATATTACTGCCAGTCGTACGAAAAAATGCTGGAGAAAGTGAAGTGACACACTTTTTTAATCGGCAGTCTTTAAGTTTGGAATATCCGGATATGTGCAAGTTTGCACGCCATCCGGATATTCCTTTGTTTTAGTTGTTTCAGTTACCTCTGATTCTTTTTCTGCTTTGCCTGTAGAGATAGTATGAAATGATAAGAAAATCTCTTAAAATAGCGGAGACTAGGTTGTCCGGTTCTTTATTTGTAAAGTGGATGAATATTCGTATCTTTGCATAAATTGTCGAACACAAACGCCGAAGAATGACACGCGTACCGAAATTTTTCAATACGGCCGGTCCCATCCAGCCTGATATTCATTACAATATCGATCCGTTGACACGTATCGATTTGGAAGAGTTGGAATCGTTGATTTACCAGCGGAAATATTTTGTGCTCCATGCCCCGCGCCAGACCGGTAAGACCTCCTGCCTGTTGGCTTTGCGCAATTACCTGAACGCCCGTGGGGAGTTCTATGCCGTCTACGTCAATGTCGAGGCGGGTCAGGCATCCCGGAATCTGAAGGACGAGGTGAGCCGTCATGTGATAGGAAGTCTGGCTGAACGGATGCGTTTGGTGATTCAGAACGATATGCCGCTGGAATTGGTGCGTGAGGTTGTGGAAAGTACATCTCCTTCGGAATACATAACCGTTTACCTGCGCCGTTTGTGCGAATCGCTTGACCGTCCTTTATTGGTATTCATCGATGAAATCGATGCCTTGGTGGGAGATTCCTTGGTGGGGGTGTTGCGTCAAATCCGTGCGGGCTATGACGAACGTCCGGCCCATTTCCCGCAGAACATTATCTTGTGCGGTGTCCGTGATGTTCGTGATTACCGGATAGTGCTATCCAACCAGGACATCATCACGGGCGGTTCGGCGTTCAACATCAAATCGGAATCCCTCCGTTTAGGCAATTTCACCCGGGAGGAAATCCGTGAGCTTTATCTTCAGCATACGGCCGCCACGGGCCAGGAGTTTGACGAATCATGTTTTCCGATGATCTGGACGGCAACGGAGGGTCAGCCGTGGTTGGTGAACGCCTTGGGCTATGAAGTGACGAGCCGCATGAAAGAGAACCGCGACCGTAGCATCCGCATCATTCCTGAAATGATATACCGTGCGCAGGAACAAATCATCTACCGCCGTGACACGCATATCGACATCCTTATCGACAAGTTGCGTGAGGAGCGTGTACGCCGTGTCATCGGTCCGATATTGGCGAACGAGGATGGGGAGGTGGAGGCGCATTTGCAGGACGATGACATCCAATATGTGGTGGATATGGGACTGATTGTGCGCGACAAGCCTTTGCGTGTATCCAACGCCATCTACAAGGAAATCATCCCCCGTGAACTGACGTGGGCCCGTCAGCAGACGTTAATCCAGCAATCAGCATGGTACATGAATCCGGACAACAGCATCAACATGGAGAAACTGTTGTTGGATTTCCAGCAGTTCTTCCGTGAAAACGCGGATTCTTGGATCGAGCGTTTCGACTACAAGGAGAGCGGTCCTCAGTTGCTTTTGCAGGCATCCCTGCCGCTTGCGGTGGAAGGACGAAATTTCACTTTTATGGATGCCATTCACTTTATTTTTGTCGTTTGGATTGATTATCTTCTTCTCTCACTATCTTGACCTGCCGGTTGAATATGGCCAGCGTGGAGTCCACACCGACAACATCCACCAGTTTCTCGTAAGCCCCGACAGTTACTGCCAGTTCCGGGTACAGTTCGTTGAGCATGACCGTGGTCACATGGTGTTTGTCTGCAACCGTTCTCAACCGCCTGTTTTCTTCCCGGTACTCATGCCATTGTACCCAACTGACGGCAAACAGGACAAAGAATACGAGCGTACAGCCTATGCCTGTCCATACATATGGGTTCTTGTGCCAGCCATCGGGAACTTTATTCCATAACAGCCTTATTGCGCTTATTGCCTTGTTCGGGTGGATTGCCTGCCACAGTCCCGATATGAAGCCTTGTCTGTGCTGTGTTTTTCCCGAAGCCAGCTTATCATTCTCTATATGACTTGTCAGCAGTTCCAATATCTTGTTGAGCTGTTCCTTGATGGTGAGAACACCATGCTTGCGCATATCCTTCTCGTTGGCTTCGGTATATAACCGCAGACTTGCTACCGCTTCATCACCTATTGATTGCTTGTATTCCTCGATGGCTTCCTTGCTTCCGAAAATGGCATTGACATTTTCCGGTGCATTGCCATTGAAGAACCGTATAACAGGCTCCAGCTTCGCTTCCAGCCTTTTCAATGCCTCGTTCTTGTCCGGGCTATCCTTTGCGTCCAGTTTTTTCTTGATTTCCTCGATGTCCACTGCCAATGCCCCAATAAGGTCGGTTAAGTTCTGCTTGTTGTCCTTCATCTTTTTCTCCTTCTTGGTTTATGTTTGTCTTTTTCGTTGTCATTCTCGCCCCAGCCGCTTTTGTTTCCTCCACCTCCGCCGCCGGATGACACCTTGGCTTGGTGGGGTTGCACGCACAACTCCATGAGTGTGCCGATGGTCACTTGAACGATGTTTGAACCGGGTTCAGCAGGGATGCTTCCGTTGCCGTCCGCTTCCGCTTTGGCCGGTGACGGCTCTCTTATAAAAGTATCAGCCGTATTGTTGTGGAATCCCATATCCTGCTGGGGCGGTTGTGTCTGTTCTTGCACACGGGGCTTCCATTCCATGCCCTCTGCGATTTGGCTCCCGAAGAGCCTATTCAACTTATAAAAGCTCATGCTCCGGTCTATCCGTGAGCCGCTGAACGAGATTTCATTCTTCGTGAATGACATACCAACGATATTGCCATTGCGCCTGTCTAATTTGAAGTGTACCCCGACACCCTGTTTTGCCAGCATGTCACACAAATCCGACCAGCAGTTGCAATGAGGTAAGGCAGCTTTGATGGCATCATAAATTTGGTATTTCACCTTGTCCTTGCCACGCAGACGGTCACGCTTCACGTTCATCTTGCCCTTGGAGAAGTGTAGCCTGTATTCCCTCGTGAGAGCCTTGCATACTTTTACATTACGCACATTATCGTTGCTGTCACTGATGGTGTTCCCGTCATTGTCCACCCTGTTGGCTACGATATGCAGATGCTGGTGTTCCCTGTCGGTATGGCGGCACACAATGTATTGGGTGTTCGTTATACCCATGCGCCGCATATACTCACGGGCGATTTCGACCATCAGGTCATCTGTCAGCTTGGGTGTGTCCTCGTGTGCGAAGTCCAGCGAGATATGATACACCGGATTTTTCAGCTTGCGCCCCGGCTTGTCGTCCGCCTGTCCCTGCATACTTCTTGCGATGGTGGCGTTATCATCAAGCCTCACGTCTTTACTGTCAATGAGCCTTGCCTTTTTCGGGTTGTTCACGTAGTTCACCACTCTGGCAAAACTCGCCCGTTTTTTCAAATCGCCTATCATATCTTCCCGATGATTTTGTTGAACTCGTCCAGCAAGTCCATGATTTTGCCTTTCAAAAGAGAAAAGCCCTGCTGGTGCGCCAGCTTCGCCAGTTGGTTCAGGTTGTTGCACCCTCCCTCCAGCATCCTTATCTGCTGCCTGTCCTCCTGTGTCCGTGCTGCCACGACCTTGCCATGCAGCAACAGTTCGCGCAGAAAGTGCGACGGTTTCTTGCCCGCATCGGTAATCCGTTTCATGACCGCTTTCCATTCGGCAAGCGTGAGCCGTGTGGATATGGTCTTTGTCCGCGCCTTGCCTTTCACCGTTTTGGGGCGGCCTCCCTTGTTCCTGTTCTCCTGATATGTCATATCCGTTTTCTTTTATCCGTTAAACCGTTCTGTTTTTTAGGGCTGTAATCCGGACTTGCCGTTTCCTGTGTGGCCGGGTCGCCATTGGTGGCGTGGTTTTCGTGGACGAAAACATTAACTTGCCAGCCCTAAAAATTATCCCTTCTAAAACGCTGTCGCTTGCCATTCCTGCCGCTTCATTCCTGTGGCTGTTTCCATTTATGTGATCCGGACAGAGTATTGCCATCCTCTAAAACAGGTGTGTTGTCGGCATCCACAACGGCATTTTTCACAGTGCTTTCCACTTCGCTTTCGGTTGTTGCTGCCGTTTCGGTTTCCGCTGTTCCTGTACCTTCTATAATAGGATTGGAACCGGTCAGATTCATGGACGGTAAGCCATCCGTTCCCTCTGGCGTTTCTTCTATCGGTTTTTCTTTCTTCTTCCTTGCCGAACTGCGGCGCAAGGTCTCTAATTGTTGCCCGTTGAAAAGGAAAATCCGTACCCCTTCGTAT
>ERZ791871.1522-NODE-1522-length-19495-cov-4.063580_pt1 | contig 19495 bp, 18 predicted proteins | sample MGYA00510280_ERZ791871 | MGnify/ENA primary metagenome ERZ791871 (study PRJEB30046, sample SAMN00792111) | human gut metagenome | study: EMG produced TPA metagenomics assembly of the A metagenome-wide association study of gut microbiota in type 2...
ATACGGCAAATTCCTGCTGCCACCACGTTTTCTTACGGCACTTTCGGTTCCAAACGTGCCCACCCGGGAACAGTAACAGTATAACACCTCGGCAGAAAAAGGGAAAGGGGGACATGCGCCGCCTATGCACACGTTCCCCTTTCTCTTTTTCTTCGATATCCCTATTATTTTATTTCTGCATCGCGTCCATCCGCGCCTGCACATACTCCTCCAGCATCTTCGTCGTTCTCTCAATTCCCAGCCGGCTGCTGTTGATCGAAAGGTCATAATTTCTGGAATCTCCCCAGCGTCCGCGGCTGTAACAGTTGTGGTAGGATTTCCGCCGCCAGTCCTTCGTCTTTACCAGACGTTTCGCCTCGTCCTCTGAAAGTCCGTGCAGCTGCTCGATTCTCTTCACCCGTGTTTCCTCATCGCCCAGCACAAAGATCGTGATCAGTCCGTCATATTCCTTTAAAACCGTCTCCGCACACCGTCCAACTACCACAAACGATTCCCCCGAATCGGCCTTGTCTTTCAGGTAACTGAACTGCATCTGCGCCAGATTGTTCTCCAGAGAGCTTGAAAATCCGCTGACATTGCGCGCCAGAAAACGGTTTAGCGGCTTCTCGTCGTATTTTTCCAGCACACGCGGATCCACACCCTTTTCCTTGGCAATACTGTCCAGCATCCTATGATCATAAATCGGAAGTTCAAAATGCTCTGCCAGCGCTTCCGCTATCTTGTGTCCGCCGCTGCCAAACTGTCTGCTGACCGAGATGATCACTCTGTTTTTCCTCTCCTCCATATAAAAGCCCCCTTAAAAGTATCTCACATATATACAAACCATGGAAATCAGGATTACCAGCACCGTCGCCGGAGCTGCATACCGGCAATATTTCCCCCAGCCGATAAAATGTCCGTTTTTCGCTGCCACTGAGATACCAACTACGTTTGCCGAGGCTCCGATCGGAGTTCCGCAGCCGCCAATATCCGTACCCATCGAAAGCGCCCACGCCAGAACCGAGAGATCCATGCCGCCTGCCTGCGCCAGACTCCGGATAACCGGGATCATCGTCGCCGCAAATGGGATATTGTCCACAAATGCACTCGCAAGCGCCGACAGCCACAGCACAATCGCTACTACCCATTTTACATTATTTCCACTGACTGCGTCAATGATCCCTGCTAAAGAATTTAGGACGCCCGTCTGCTCCATGCCGCCGACCACGACAAAAAGACCAATGAAGAATAGCAGCGTCTTATAGTCAAGCTTCTTAATCATGCTGAGCGCCTCACCGCCGGATGCCAGCAGCGAAAAAGCACCGATAAATACGCCAATCGTCGCAACTGTCAGTCCCGTCTGTGCATGCGTCACCAGCATCACGATCGCCGCCGCAAAGATCACCACGCTGACCGCAAACCGTTTCCGATCCGCGATCGCCTCCTGTGGGGATGGATATGTAACCGCTTCGTCATGCTTTTCACTCGCCTTTAATTCTTTCCTAAAGGAAAAATAGAAAAACAGTACGACAAAAATCAGCGAAACACCCGCCATCATACCTGTATTTAAAATAAAATCTTTAAATGAATATCCGAGCGAGGTTCCGATGATGATATTCGGCGGATCGCCGCACATCGTCGCAGAGCCGCCCAGATTCGAACAGAAGATCTCTGAAATGATCATCGGAATCGGATCAAAATGCAGAAGATGCGCCAGCTCTACCGTGACCGCTGCCAAAAAAAGAATAACGGTAATACTGTCGATAAACATCGCCAGAAACGCCGACATCAGCATAAATGAAATAAAAATCGGGATCGTCTTATAATGTACCGCCTTGGCGATTGTCAGGCACAGCCACCGGAAAAATCCCGCGCGCTCCATGCCCTCCACCATCAGCATCATACCGGCAATAAAAAGAATCGTCGCCCAGTTGATGCCGCTCGAGGACTCTGCCGCCGCCTCGGTCTGAAACCAGAAGTTCGGAACCATGAGGCTGTGCAGGCTCAGTGTCTCCGCCGCTGCCGCCTCACTGTGCATACAGACGCCAAACACCAGCACCAGCGTCAGAAGCCCGCATCCGAGCGATACGATATGCCTCTCAATGTGATCCCAGATGATAAGTCCAAACATTACAATAAAAATAATCACAGCCAAAATTTGTGCTGCCATCTTTGTGCCCCTCCTTTGTCAGTCCTTTTTCTGCCATCCTCCATACTGGCTTAGAACCCCTTGCAGTCTCTTCTCAGACCGCCCCTTCCCCTAGATTGTTAAAAAATAGGCAGTCATGAGATACCACCTCTATCTTACTACTTATTTCACAATATGCAAGTATACTTTTTGTTATTTTTTTTATTTCATCAGAAATAACTGCCAGCTTGTCCTTCAGCGCTCTTTTCATGTATGTGTTTTCATTCTCTACCATCGTTCTGTTTGCAAATATTCTCTTTATTTTTCTCTATTTTTTAATGTAAAAGAGACAGACCGCATATTCCGTGCAATCTGCCTCTTCTCACATCTATTTTACAATTCTGTCTCCATCTTCCCTGACGGATTTTCATCAAAATTGTTTCTTAAACATTTTACAGAAGCGCCCCGTCTTCCCCGACCTGCTTGCCGTCCGGCGTCGTCGTATTAACTAACATCGCACCGTTTACATCCAGATAATACCATTTTCCATTCCAGAACACCCAGGTATTCGTCTTGCAATATGCATTTTCATCGAAGAAATACCACACACCGCCGATCTGCTGCCAGTTATTGGTCACATAGCTTCCATCAGAATTGCGGTACTTATATCCAAGCGCATCCTGTTCCCACGCACCGGCTGCTGGACCGCTGCCTGCTTCCTTGAAGACAAGCGTCTTCTGAATTTCCTGCGCCTGCTCCGCCGTGATTGTGAAGGGATCCGATGTCTGCCATTCGCCGTGCCGTGAATCGCTGTAAACCGCGCGCACATCAAACGTGTAGGTTCCCGCCTGCGTAAGATAACGTCCAAGATTGTATTTCGTTTCTTTTCCCGGTTTTACCGTACTTAAAAATTTCTCATCCCGGTAAACGCGCAGCTCATAGTATTTCGCATCCTCACTGCCGTTCCACTCTGCAACGCCATCCATCTGATCCCACTCTGCCTCATCTACATCCAGGCTGTAATCACTGGAGGTTCCTTTTAAAGCTTTCAGGGTGATCACGACCCGGAGTTCCTCATCGCCCTTGCGCTTGATGGAAGTAACCGTCGCACTGTCACCGCTCAGGGTTACATTCTTTTTCGCATAACCGTATTTAAAATAATAATCATCGTCCGCCTCCAGAGTAACCTCCAGCTTTGGCTTATCCTTGTCCACCCATTTACCGGACGGCTCGTTGATCACATCAACATTGGAAATATCGCAGTCACCGAAATCGAGCGAAACATCCACATCTGAACTCTCATCACCGACATGGATCGAGGACGAAACATTTAAACCGATCGAGCCAACCGGGCTGCGGTCCTCCGTATCCTTCGACGCAAATGCCTGAAATGGGATCGCCGCCAGAAGCGCGGCGGCTGTGACGGTCAAAAGTAAATATTTTCCCTTTTTCATATGTAAAACCTCCTAACGTGATATTCATAAAACATTATCCCTCTTTTTTTCTTCTTCTCTATATTAACAAAAAATAGCGGCATTGTACACCTTTTTGCATACAACACCGCCATCTATACATTATCTCAGTTACTGTACACGCATACGTGAACAGCAACTATCTCACAGCACATTTTATTTCAAACACATTCAAATATACCGCCCACAAACAGCACCTCTGCTTGAACAGCCATTTTACTTCTCTAACTTTCTCTCCGGGAACGGATCATCCACCGCTCTTACCGTATGGAAATCGCCGCGCTCTGCCCGCGCCATCTGAAGGAGAACCGAACCGATACCTGCCGCACCGTCGAGAAAACCAATCGGCGTGCTCAGGCGTTCTGGTGCTACGCGATCAAGCGCAAATTTCCAGCTTGCCTGTCCGCCGTCCGCACCATCTTCGAAGACCGCCGTATCCATCAGCACCTTTGCACAGCGTCTCGCATACTCCAGATCATGCTCTTCGCCAAATGCCGCCCAGAGTCCCAGGTACATATTTAAGAGACCTGCGGTTCCGCAGCAGATATTTTCCGTATTCCAGTATCCAGCCGAACGTTTCTCCGGTGCACCGGTCGCCTCAAGTCCTTTGACAAGCTCCTCGATCTCATGGCGGTATTTCGCATCGCCGCTGAATTTGTACAGCTCATAGTAGAAACGGTTGGTTCCTGCCGGTCCGTGGCAGTAGCCCAGATAAAAGAGATCCGGACGATCCGGGAGCGCATGCGGAAGCAATTTTCCAGGACGCATCTTGACTGCCACCGTGTCCATATACTCCGGCACGCCCTTGACCGCATCCAGAAATTCCTTCTTTCCGCTGACTTCGTAAAGCTTCAGCATCAGGAATCCGATTCCGCCGGTTCCCATCGGGAAATTCGGGTCGATATAATCTTTTCCAGCGCCAAAGTAGGTCGGATCGACGCCCGTGTAACAGATCATTCCATTTCCCATATCGCGTCCTCTTGTCAGAAAATAGCGTCCTGCTTTGACCGCAAACTCCTTCCAGTCCTCGCGTCCCAATTTCTCAGCCGCATTTAAGATAACGAGAATGGTTCCCGCGGTTCCGACGATGCCCGGATATGTGGACCAGTAATAGCCCTCGCCTTCTTTGACCGGGATTGCATCCCGAACCGCCTGGTCGAGAATCTCCTCTACCAGCGCGCGGTAATGTTCGTCCTTCGTTACAAGATACATCTGAAGCAAGGCAAACGAGGCGCCGCCCCATCCGGTTGAAAATGCATACGGGGAGAAATTGCGTTTCAGTTCGCGTCTCTTTCTCCAACGGTATTCCAGATAACAGCCCGCTTCTCTCGCCTCATCCAGATATGCCGCATCCTGCGTATCTTCATACAGAGACAGAAGAAAACAGATAATGCCCGAAGCACCTGCGTACACGCATATTTCGTCATAATAGCTCGGTTTTCCCGCCGCCGCATCTGCAAGCGTCCAGTAGATGCCTTCCTCATCCGTTCTCTTTCTTGTGTTGATAAAATTCATGGCTGCCTTCGCAGCATCTAAATATTTTTCTGCTGTTCCCACGTATTTGAACCTCTCTTCTATAGCAAGCATGCTATATACCTGATTTTCCCATATACAATCGGCTTCAATGCAGGTGATATAGCACAGTTGTTCTTTTTCTCACACAGACTCTATTATAAATTCTTTTTTATCGTCTGTCATGTATGTACGCCAAAAATCTATTCTTTTTTATTTCCCAGAATTGCCGTCTTCAATCACGATTCCATCTGCCGCCAGCTCTTCGTCTGTCTCATGCTTCATTCCCCATCCAGAGAGAATTGCAAACCAGAAAACCAGCGTCAGCGCCATGCTGTGGAAGTTGTAGCCGACAAAAGATACCGCGTTATAGCCCTCGGACACAACGCCGCTGGCAACCGCGATTGCCGCCAGGTTCAGGCACCCCGGGTTTGTCGGAACCAGATAGCCGACGCCACATCCAAGACCATCCAGGAAGTTAGCCGCACGGGCGCGGTCAATCTTGAATGGGCGGAGCAGCTTGCGGATGATCGGGCCACAGAAAGAAATGGCGGAAGTACCGCTGCTGATGACGATACCCATGACGCTGACCATCGCACCGGCTGCAATTTCTGCCGACTTCTCAGATTTCGCATATTTACGCATCCATACAAGAATCGCATCCAGCACACCCGCCTCGCTGATCAGGCTGACCATAACGAAGATAAACAGGATGAAAATGATGGAACTTAACATACCGTCAAACGCATTCGCAATCAGACCATCTTTCGCAACCAGCTCTGCCGGTGTCAGATAACCAAATGCAAAGAGTAAAACAAAACCAGCCATCTCACTGACTAACAGAGAGGTAAAGAGTCCGCTGCCACGCAGCATCAGCACAACCACCAGAACCGGGATAATCAGAAATACGATGCTGGAAGCGTAGGTTGCGTCAACCGCCGCCATCTCAGCAGAAACACCATTTCCAGCGTCCATAAAGCCAAATACCAGATAGCCAACCACAGAAATAGCACCTGCGATCAGTGCATATTTAAAACGGGAACGGACAACCTTCATGACATCGACTTCCTGGGACAGCGAGGATGCAATCGTCGTGTCCGAGATCGGTGCGAGGTTATCACCGAAACAGCTACCTGCCAGAATCGCACCGCAGATCAGGTTGACATTACAGCCCATTCCGACGGAAAGCGGAATCAGAAGAGGTCCGGCTGTATTTAACGCACCCGCCGCACTGCCGGTTGCACTGGAAAGCACCACACAGATAAAGAAACAGATGATCGGCATCAGTGCCGGTGACATGTTGATCTTTGTCATTACATATAAAAGCGCTTCGATCAGATGCGACGCTGTCAGAATCTTCGACATCACGCCCGCAAATAAGAAACAGGCGATCATAAATGCAAAAATATTGTCGCGCACGCCGTCGATCAGCGCTTTCTGAAATGCTTTCTTATCCTTATATACAAGAAATCCAGCCAAAACAGCAAAATAACCAGCCGACCAGAAATTTTTGGTAGAACGCATTCCAAAGGCAACCATGAAGATCATCGTTCCCATCATGATAATCAGCGGGAGAACTGCTCCTGCCATTCCTCCATACGTTTCCGCATACTTTTTCGTTTCGTTTGTCATAACTCCTCCGTCTGTTTTCATTTCATTTTCTTTGTGGGAGTAATGTGTTAAATCCATCTTTCCGACTGTTTTAGTAGGTTTGTATGATAAAAAAATAAAACCATTCCGCTAAAAACAACTTGCAACGCATTTAAATAAGAAAATGAAAGATATTTTACAACTACAAAAGTAATCAAAGTGCTCTTGCGCCCTTACCCCTAATACATATTATGTAAGTAGGATATTGACTTGTACATAAGGGTTAGGTCTTTACGACCTAACCCCTGATATTAAAGTATTGAATTAGTCTTCTACTTTAACGATTTCTTTCTTGTTGTAGCTTCCGCAAGCTTTGCACACTCTGTGAGGCATCATCAGAGCACCGCACTTGCTGCACTTTACTAAGTTCGGAGCACTCATTTTCCAGTTAGCTCTGCGGCTGTCTCTTCTTGCTTTGGAAGATTTGTTCTTAGGACAGATAGACATGGTTACACCTCCTTAAATTCATTGAATATCTCCTGGATAACCGACATCCTTGGATCGAGCGACCTAGTGTCACAGGTACAAGTCCGAAGATTAAGATTTGTACCACATCTATTGCAAATCCCCTTGCAGTCTTCTCTGCACAGGACTTTCATAGGCAAGCTCAGTAGCAGTTCGTTGCAAACCAACTGGTCTACATCCAGATTGTACCCCTTCATAAAGGGTTCATCATCTAAACTCTCCTCCTGACCGTCCTGCACCTCAAACTCTCGTCCAAAATCCAGTTCACAGTCGAAAGATACTGGCTCCAGACAACGCGCACAGTGACCTCCCACCGTCAGCGTCGCATGACCACTCATCGTATACTTATGCCGTGTCTTAGCCGTCAGTTCCAGTTCAAAAGGCTCAGCCTTCTCAATCTGAAACGTCTCTCCGTCAAAATCAACAGAGTCCAGCGCAGTCTCGACTGTATAGACTTTCTTTCTACCCTCGCAGTTAAAAAGTTCTGATAAATGAATCAGCATACTAATCTCCTAATACGCACTTTGATATTATACAAAGGTCGAGCGCGTTTGTCAATGATTAATTTTACATATTTTTGCAAATTTTAATTCATATTTAATTATTTTACCAGTGCAAGAGTCTCGCGGGCGATAGCCAGCTCTTCGTTGGTCGGAACCAGAAGAACCTGAACCTTGGAGTCGTCAGCAGAGATGATTCTCTCCTCACCTCTTACGTTGTTCTTCTCCTCATCCAGTTTAACGCCTAAGTAGGTCAGGCTGCTGCAAACATCTTTTCTCATCTTGATGTTGTTCTCGCCGATACCAGCGGTAAATGCGATTGCATCTACACCGTTCATAGCTGCTGCGTATGCACCGATATATTTGATTACGCGGTAATCGAATACGTCCAGGGCCAGCTGTGCTCTCTTGTTGCCAGTCTCAGCTGCTGCTTCCAGATCACGACCATCGCTGGATACGCCGGAGATACCGAGCATACCGGATTTCTTATTCAGGACTTCGTTCATCTCATCCAGGGACAGACCTTCTTTTTTACCTACGAAATCGATGATAGCCGGATCGAGGTCACCAGAACGTGTACCCATAACCAGACCTTCCAGTGGAGTCAGACCCATGCTGGTGTCTACAGATTTGCCGCAGTTTACAGCGGAGATGCTGGCGCCGTTACCCAGGTGGCAAACGATGATCTTCATCTGATCATACGGTTTTCCAACGATCTCAGCGGTTCTCTTAGATACGTAGCTGTGGGAAGTACCATGGAAGCCGTAACGTCTAACTTTGTATTTCTCATAGTATTCATACGGAATACCGTAGGTGTAAGCAACATCCGGCATGGTCTGATGAAAAGCGGTATCAAATACAGCTACCATCGGTACGCCTGGCATAAGTTCCTGGCAGGCACGGATACCGATCAGGTTTGCCGGGTTGTGAAGCGGTGCCAGATCGTTGCACTCTTCGATCGCTTTCATGGACTCGTCGTTGATTAAGCAGGAAGAAGTAAATTTCTCGCCGCCGTGTACGACACGATGTCCAACTGCACCTACCTCAGACAGGCTCTTGATAACGCCGCTCTTCTCGTTAGTCAGGGCTGCCAGAACTGCGTTGATAGCCTCTGTATGGGTCGGCATAGCGATCTCAGATTTCTCTTTTTCGCCGCCCTCCGGCTGGTAAGTCAGCATACCGTCGATGCCGATTCTCTCGCAAAGACCCTTAGCCAGAACGCCCTCTGTCTCAGAGTTGATTAACTGATACTTTAAGGAAGAACTTCCGCAGTTAATAACTAAAATATTCATGGTAATAGATTCCTTTCTTTATAACATCACAATTCAGCCGCAGGTATTCTCTATATGCGGTTCACACGGAAGCATCTGCAAAAACGTCTGCACTGCCCTGTTGTGAACTGCAGGATTATGTATGAATACCGGGCTGAACTGTAATTATCACTTTTAATTCTTAATTAAACGGATTTAAGATTCTCTGACGCGGTGCCAGTTCTCCATCCATTTGATTCCAATTGGTATTAATTATGCCTGCTGAGCCTGTACAGCTGTGATAGCTACTACGCCTACGATATCGTCTGCGAAGCATCCTCTGGACAGATCGTTTACCGGCATGGACAGACCCTGAAGAACCGGGCCATAAGCGCCAGCTTTTGCAAGTCTCTGAACCAGTTTGTAACCAATGTTGCCTGCTTCCAGGGACGGGAATACTAAGGTGTTAGCATGTCCAGCTACGGTGCTGCCCGGTGCCTTAGCCTCGCCTACAGACGGAACCAGTGCTGCATCAAGCTGAAGCTCGCCATCCAATTTCAGTTCCGGGAACTTCTCATGAGCAATCTTAACTGCATCTGCTACCTTGGTAACATCATCATGTTTAGCGGAACCCATAGAAGAATAGGACAGCATAGCTACCTTCGGCTCTGCGCCAACCAGCATCTTGAAGCTCTCTGCGGACAGACCAGCGATCTCAGCCAGCTTGTTGGAATCGAAGTCAGTGTTTACTGCACAGTCAGCGAATACGAACAGACCGTTCTCACCGAACTCGCAATCCGGAACTTCCATCAGGAAGAAGCCAGATACAGAGCTGATACCCGGTTTGGTCTTCAGAAGCTGCAGAGCCGGACGAATGGTGTTGCCGGTAGAATGGCATGCACCAGATACAGCGCCGTCAGCATCGCCGCACTTGCACATCAGGCAAGCATAGTACATATAGTCTTTCTCCATCTGCTCTTTTGCGACTTCCGGAGTAACACCTTTTTTGCCTCTTAATTCAACGAACTTGTCGATGTATTTCTGCTTATTCGGATCATTGTACGGGTCAACGATGGTGGCACCGGAAATGTCGAAGCCTTTGCCGTTTTTCTCAATCTCTTCCGGAGTACCGATGATGATCAGATTTGCGATACCCTCTTTCAGAATTTTCTCAGCTGCCTCGTATGTTCTCTTGTCCATTGACTCTGGAAGAACGATGGTTTTCTTGTCTGCTTTTGCTCTTTCCTTAATCTTGTCAATAAATGCCATGGTTATAAAACCCCTTTCATAAGTGTGTGTCTATTACTGCTAACATTATATACCAGTTGTTTATTGTATACAAGAGCGATTTTCAAATTTTTGATTAATTAAATTTTTAACAAGATGCACTATAATTTTTCCTTTACGCTCCCGCACTTCCACTATATAATGTAAATGAAGCAGAAAATGGCTGCTATTTTTTACAGATTTTTCTGCCGCAACAGCAACAGTCTTTTATTTTTGTTTCTATTATAAATAGGCTGCTACAAAATTCCTCGCAAAAATGCAAAAAACAGGATTGAAATTTATGAAAATCGTAGGTTTAATTACCGAATATAACCCGTTCCATGCCGGACATCTGTATCATATGCAGCAGGCAAGGGAACTGACCGGCGCAGACTACTGCGTCGTCCTGATGAGCGGCAGCTTCGTCCAGCGCGGCGAACCCGCCATCTTTGATAAGTACCGTCGTACAAAAGCCGCTCTTCTCGCCGGTGCCGACCTGGTACTTGAGATGCCGGTCGCTTTTTCTACCGCTTCGGCGCATGAATTTGCCGCCTATGGAGTCGCGCTTCTGTCGGCGATCGGTGTGGATGCCGTTGTGTTCGGCAGTGAATGCGGGCAGATTGAATTCCTTAAGCAGGCTGCTTCTGCGCTGAACCACGAATCGGCAGAATTTCAGGAACGGCTGCGGAAAGGGTTGAAGGCGGGACTGACTTATCCGCAGGCACGGGCGAAGGCGCTGGGAGAAACACAGGCGGGCGGGACAAGAGTTGAAAATGTGGAAGATTTTCACGCAAATACAGATGTGTCGAACTCTCATATATGGTCTTCCATTTTAAACTCCCCTAATAATATCCTTGGGATTGAATATCTGCGGGCGGCGGAAGATCTGCACAGCCCGATGGAATTTTATACGATTTCGCGGGAGGGCAGCGGGTATCATGAGGATGCACTGTCTGAAGCAAAGTTTCCATCCGCTTCGGCAATTCGCGGGATAGTTCGAAAGAGCTATGAAAATCTGTCAGCAGATAGTCCAGCTTCACTAAAACAGGAACCGGGTTCTGATTCAAAAAGTAAGATTTTATTTAATATTTTAATACCTCATCTGCCAGCCGTGACGCATCCCGCATACGCAGGTGCACTTCCCGTTTTTACGGATGACTTTTCAGAACTTTTAAATATGGCTGTTTTACAGATGCAGAAATCTTCAGCGAAAGGTTCCATTGCTGCCACAAACGCCGTTATGCCTTCCAGCACTTTGTTTGTTGATACCAATACGCAGGCTATATCCCGCATCGCAGATCTCTCCCCGGAGCTTGCCGCCCGCCTTGCAAAACCACCTTACTTTCCTCTCTCTTTTGAAGAACGGATTCAGGCATTAAAGACGCGCCAGCTTACCTACACGCGTGTCAGCCGGGCGCTTCTGCATCTGGTACTCGGTATGCGCGAGGAAGATATTTCCCGGTGGAAGGAAGAGGGCTATGCACTCTATGCACGGATTCTCGGTTTTCGCAGGCAGAGCAGCCCTCTGCTCTCCTGTCTGCATAAAAAAAGCAGCATCCCCCTCATCACTAAAATGGCAGATGCCGCCCAGAACCTCTCCCCGTCGGCGCTCGCGCTGCTGGAGCAGGAGGTGTACGCCTCGCATTTATACCAGACGGTGCGGATGAAGCGCAGCAGCGTATTTCAAAATGAATATACAGAAGGACTGGTTTTTGTATAAAAATGAACCAATTTTCAAGTCGAACGTCCGTGAGACTTGGCGCGTGATTCTGGTCAGCGAAGCTGACATATTCCATACAGAATCACTGCGCATCCCCGCGGAACGTTTATCTCAGTCGGAGACCCACCTCCCACTGAGACAAATTTGCTATTACTCGCCACCTAAAGAGGTGGGACTCTTCTCGACTGAGATAAAACTTACAAATGGAGGAAAACACAGTGAATAGAAAATCACCTATTATCATCGGAATTGCCGGAGGAACCGGTTCAGGAAAATCCACTTTTACAAACCGTCTGAAAGACGCATTTGGCGATCAGGTAACCGTGCTTTACCACGACAACTACTACCGCGCCCACGATGACATGCCATTTGAACAACGCAAAAAGCTGAACTACGACCACCCGGATGCATTTGAGACAGAGCTGCTTCTTGAGCACCTTAATAAACTGAAAAACTGGGAGGCGATCGACTGTCCAACCTACAACTACGCCAACCACAATCGAGCCGCGCCCGGTTATCCTGTTGGAGGGCATTCTCGTTCTCTATGACGAAGCACTCCGCAATCTGCTCGACATCCGCATTTTCGTCGATGCCGACGCCGACGAGCGCATCCTCCGCCGAATCTTACGTGACACGAAAGAGCGCGGACGCGATATCGAAAACATCATCGACCAGTATCTGACTACCGTCAAACCGATGCATGCTCTCTTTGTTGAACCGACCCGCGCCTATGCGGATGTGGTTACCAACAGCGGGCGGAATGAGGTTGCATTCTCGCTGGTGCGGGGGGAGATTGCACGGCTGCTGGAGGAGGCGAAGGCGGGAGAATAATATTTCAAAATATTGGGATCATCGAGGTCACAAATGAGGTCATCGAGGTCATGATTTGATTTCTGACCTCAATGACCTCATTCTGACCTCGATTTACACACCAAAAAGCAGCGGTATCACACTGTCAGCGCTCCATTCTTTTTTGAATGTCTCGCTGCTGCCGATACCGCCGCTTTTTCCTATATACTTTTTCTATGATATCTGCTCTAACATAACATTTTGTTTAATTCATCATCACACAGCTCTGCTCGATCTCAATCTGGCTCTCCGCAATCACTCCCTGAAACCGTTCATATTCCGCCGGTTCCATCCGCCAGGCAATTCCACAGCCTGCTGAGAGTTCGCGTGGGACAGGCACCAGGCGCCCTCTGATTCCCTGTTCCCGGCAGAATGCCTCCATCTCCATCGCCGCAGCCGTCGTGTGAAAGGTAAAAATCCGATATTCCCGTTTCTGCCTCATCATTTCCACCTATTTAATATTCCAGAGCAGCATCACGCTTCAAAGGTAATGGTGAAACAGCCGTTTTCCAGCACCTTGGTGTGCCCCTCTTTTCCATGATACTCCAACGTGCGCTCAATATTCGTCCGGGTGTGTGCCTCATCGCCAAGCACACGGATCTGTTTTCCCGGATGTTCATCCATCGCATCCATCACCATCAAAACCGGTTCCGGACAGGAGAGTCCCCGCACATCTACCTCAACAAAATCTGACATTTTCCGTTTCCTCTTTTTTTTATTTCTTTCTACGTTTCATATTTGCCGCTGCAATCACGAATAACAGGGCAATACATACAATTACGGCAATTTTGCCCGGCATCGCCGGACCACCCAAAACGGCTGCTTCTGTCTCGGTTGCCGCTTTTGCTGCCGCACCAACCAGGTTAAAATTGTGTGCAAGTGCCGCACCTAACAGCATTCCCAGAAAGGTTACCGCACTGTCCGAGGAGCCCTGCCCTGCCAGAATGATCTGACGCAGCGGGCATCCGCCAGCCAGAACGGCTGCAAATCCAACGGCATACATACCCAGAATATTCCAGAGATGCTGGGAGTGCGCGATCGGCTGACCGGAAAAGCTCAAATGGAAATTGCCAGTTGCAAGGTTAAAAATCAGCATGACTGCAAACAGTGCGCCGATAATGCTGAGCAGATCAAAGTTTTTCATCAGAATCACATCACGGATGCTACCTGCAAAACACATACGGCTCTTCTGTGCCAATGCACCAATCAGGAGAGCCGCAACTAGGGAAATCAGAACCGGTGCGTGCTTGCTTCCCGGTCCTTCCGTGCTGGCTGCGTATACGCCTGTTACTGCTCCAATGATAAAAAGCGCCAGAAGGAGCACCGGAAGCACATATCCGCTTGATTTCTGCGTCTCATACGCTCTGCCCAGCGAAAATCCCTTTTTCAGGAAGAACGAACCAGTTGCAATACCGCCTGCAAATCCAACCAGCGCTACATACGCATTCAGGTCACCGGCTGCCATACGCAGAACCATACGCAGCGGGCACCCTAAGAATACCAGCGCGCCGATTACCATGATCGCACCCAGAACAAAGCGGATCATCGGTGAAGAGCCTGCCGTCGCCTTATACTCGTTCGTCGCCAGTGAGATCGCAAATGCTCCCACTGCAAATCCTACAATCTCCGGACGGAAATACTGAACCGGTGCTGCTGAGTGAAGTTTCAGCGCGCCCGCCGTATCACGTACGAAGCACGCAATACAGATCGCCATATTGGCCGGATTTCCAAAATACGCCAGCAATGCTGCCAGCACACCCACAAGCGCGCCTGCCACTGCCAGCTTCCATGTCTTGTCAAATACTTTCATACCTGCCTCCTTTTTTATTTCATGTACTCTTAAAGTTTTTCTCACACTCGTCATTGTGGGTGATTTCACGCACCACACTCGCATTTCATCAATACATATCAGAAATTTGAGTGCATCTGGCAAAAAAATCATCTCACAAAATCAAACAAGAAAAATTTCAAGCGCGTACATTTCATGGATCTATCCATACTTTCCGCAGACAAGTATAACATCCTGTATTTTTATGGTAAAATCGTTTATATTGATATTTACTATAAACTTATTGATATTTTCAATAAATAAAGCTACACTCTTCTTTAGGGATTGTCTTCACCTGTCTACTATTCATTTTAATTTTGGATTTTATCACAGAATCATTAAAAATTGATTTTATCTATAGAAAGGATTTTAAATATATGGACATCCGCCAATTAGAAGCTTTCGTGTACACCGTCAAATATCAGAGTTTTTCGCTTGCCGCCCAGAAGCTGTACATCTCACAGCCGACTGTCAGCGCCCACATCCGCAGTCTGGAGGAGGAATTTCACACCCAGCTTTTAAAGCGCACCACCAAATCGCTCTCCCTGACTCCTGCCGGGACAAAATTATATTCCTATGCCACGGAGATTCTGACCCTGCAGCAGAAAGCAATCGTGGAACTCGCCAACGAGACGAAACCGCAGCTTCGGATCGGCGCATCCTCCGTTCCGTCCCTTTATTTTCTGCCGGAACTTTTAAGCGCTTATCACGCAGTTCATCCTGATATCCGTGTCTATGCCTCCTGCTCAGACAGCCTGGACGTTGTACATAAGGTGGATGACGGCATCTGCGACATCGGTCTGGTCGGAACTACTACCTCGGACACCTCCTGCGAATTTCTCCCCTTTGCCTCCGATGAGCTTGTGATCGCCGTCCCCGCCACGCCACATTATCAGGCTTACCAGACTATGCCATCACCGCTGGATGCCCTCTTAAAAGAACCGTTTCTGCTCCGGGAAGATAATTCCGGCACAAAACAGGAAACCCTTTATTTCCTGAAAAATAAAGGGCTTTCACTCGATGATTTAAATGTTATTGCCGTGATGGACGATGCCGCCGCCCTCAAGCAATGTATCATGCTGGGAATGGGCATCTCCATTCTCTCAAAAGCAACTGTGCAGGCAGACGCACGGCAAGGAAAACTGCTTCTCTTTCCGCTTGGGGAAGCTGCCTTTCTCCGGAAACTCTATCTGGTGTATTCACCGGTTAAGTATATGGCGGAGGAAGGCGGGGTGTTTTTGGAATTTGCGAAGAGGTTTTATCAGCTATAACTGTCCAGCATTATCAACCCCCATAAAAGTGCTTTCTAAATTTCCTACGCCTCTTCCCCCACCAACAATCCATACAATGTCGGCTTCACATGCAATTCCTTCATCATTGTCTCTAATGCCGCCCCGTCTGCTTTCTTGCCCTGGCGGATCGCACGGATCATGATGTTTTTCGGTGTGTGTTCCATGTCGATGAATTCGAGAATCTGCGTCCGGTAGCCGGACATTTCGAGGAGCTGCCCACGGATTCCGTCGGTCAGAAGCGCCGACATACGCTCTTTCAGAAGGCCGTACTGTAAAACCGGCGACAGAAGATCGTTCTGAATCTGCTTGTTAATCTCATGCTGACAGCATGGAACGGAAAGAATGACTTTTGCGCCCCATTTGACCGCTTTTGCCAGCGCATAATCGGTCGCTGTATCACAGGCGTGCAGCGTCACGACCATATCGACCTGATCGACGCCCTCATATCCGGCGATGTCGCCGTGCAGGAAGGTCAGGTTCTCAAATCCAAACTTCTTGCTCAGGCGGTTGCAGAGCGCAATGACATCTTTTTTCAGATCCAGACCGATGACACGGATCGAATATTTTTTCAGCACATGCAGATAGTAATACATCGCAAACGTCAGATATGATTTCCCACATCCGAAATCAATGATCGTATTCGTCCGATTCGGATCGAGATTCGGAAGTACATCCTCAATAAATTCCAGGAAACGGTTGATCTGGCGAAATTTGTCGTAGCGGGATTTCACAACTTTGCCTTCTGCCGTCATGACACCGAGATCTACCAGAAATGGGACTGGGACGCCTTCCTGAAGGACGTATTTTTTAGTACGGTTATGGGATAACGACGCCAGACGTTCTGAAAACGCTGCGGCATCCATGCCAGCCGACAGTCCTGTTCCGGCATTTTTCTGCTGTTTCGCATTGCTCTGCAGTTTACCATTTCCCTGTATTTTAGCACTTCTCTGCATCTTTCCGTTTTCGTGACTTGACTGACTCTGACCCGATTTTTCGAGCGAATTTTCTTTCACATCTGCATGACTCTTCGCCGGCATCTGCTTTCCAGCTTTCTGCACATCACCTGCTGCCACCGATACCGTCCGATTCTCTGCCCTTTTAACCCCCACCTTCTTCTCTTTGATCGTCACCGTCCCCTTCTTACTGATCAGAATATTGACAATCCCGTGAAGCGACGCGATCTCCGCATTGCGGTAACGGTTTTCCAGCTCTCCGAGCAGATACTCGGCGGTCTTTTCTGCGTTCTGATTTTTCTGAAATGCCTGTTTTTCCGTAAATTCTTCCGTCTGAAAAGCAAGCGCCCCCCGCAGAAGCAGAGGACGCACGGTTAATTTCAGATAGGATTCACGGGTTCTCGGGTTGCTGAAAATGATTCGCTCCAGATCGGCATCAAGATACCGCAGAAGCACCTCTCTCAGTTCCTGTGATTTATCCATATGAAACTCCTATTAGTTCTTAAAGCTGTGTACTGGTGCCGGGATACGTCCGGTACGTTTGACAAAGTTGTCGCAGGAGAAACGGTTGACCGGAATGATCGGCGCATAGCCAAGCAAACCGCCGAACTCTGCCGTATCGCCCACTGTTTTCCCGATGACCGGAATCAGGCGGACTGCCGTTGTCTTCTGGTTGATCATGCCGATTGCTGCCTCATCTGCGATGATTCCTGCGATGGTGGTTGCTTTTGTATCACCCGGAATCGCAATCATATCAAGACCTACAGAGCAGACACAGGTCATTGCTTCCAGCTTCTCAATCGTAAGCGCACCCTCAGAAACTGCATCGATCATGCCCTGATCCTCGCTGACCGGAATAAACGCACCGCTGAGTCCGCCAACATAGGAGGACGCCATGATGCCGCCCTTCTTAACCTGATCATTTAACATTGCCAGCGCTGCTGTTGTACCCGGGGCACCGCTGCGCTCTAAGCCGATCTCTTCCAGAATCTCCGCCACACTGTCTCCGACTGCCGGAGTCGGTGCCAGCGACAGATCAATGATGTCAAACGGAACGCCCAGACGTTTGGACGCCTCCTGTGCTACCAGCTGTCCAACACGGGTGATCTTGAACGCCGTCTTCTTGATCGTCTCACACAGCACCTCAAAGTTCTCGCCACGTACCTTTTCCAGAGCCGTCTTTACAACTCCCGGACCGCTGACGCCGACGTTGATGATCGCATCCGCCTCAGTCACGCCATGGAATGCACCTGCCATGAACGGGTTATCATCCGGCGCGTTGCAGAATACAACCAGCTTCGCACAGCCGAGGGAATCATTGTCCTTCGTTGCCTCTGCGGTTGCCACAACCATCTCGCCCATCAGACGGACCGCATCCATGTTAAGACCTGTCTTGGTAGAACCGACATTGATGGAGCTGCACACACGGTCGGTGCAGGCAAGTGCCTGCGGGATCGAGCGGATCAGAAGCTCTTCCGCCGGTGTCATTCCCTTGGAAACCAATGCGGAATAGCCTCCGATAAAGTTGACGCCCACTTCTTTCGCTGCCTTATCAAGTGTTTTCGCAATCTCTACAAAATCCTCGCTCTTCTTGCAGGCACTTCCACCTACCAGCGCGATCGGAGTAACCGAGATACGTTTATTGACGATCGGAACCCCAAATTCACGTCCGATGGCATCGCCGGTCGATACAAGATCTTTCGCATAAGTTGTAATCTTATTGTAGATCTTCTCATTCATCTTCGCCAGATCACTGTCCACACAGTCTAAGAGGCTGATACCCATCGTGATCGTCCGCACATCCAGTTTTTCATGCGCGATCATGTTATTAGTTTCCAGAACTTCCTGCATGTTAATCATTGGTTTTACGTCCTTTCTGAAAATATTTGCTTAGATTCTGTGCATACTGGTAAAAATCTCTTCTCTCTGACAGAGAATCTTTACGCCGATCTCCTGTCCCAGCTTGTCCAGCTCATGCGCCATATCATCAAAGGATGTCTTGGAACCGGAAATATCCACGATCATCATCATGTTGAAATATTCCTGCAGGATCGTCTGCGTGATGTCAAGAATGTTCATGTTGTGGTCAGCCAGATAATTACACGTTTTTGCAACGATACCGACGCGGTCCTGTCCAACGATAGTAATAATAATCTTACTCATAGCTTTCATCCTCCTGTGTGCTCTCCGTCCTATGGCGGAAATGTTTTTATGACTTACTAATTTCTATAAAAACTCAACTGCCATCCGGCTGCTGACTTTTACACCTAAAATGATATTCCGTTACTGGACACGTATGCGTGTACAGTAACGATATTTCTGTCAACCCCACACTTTTGTTCATGCCTCCAAGCCATAACCCCAAATATATCTTCTGGCTTGTTTTCAGACTTTGTATAACCAATTTTAATACTTTTACGTCTTCTACACCGTCACAATCTGCGACACTGCATCGCGTTTTGCCACTGTGATCGGGAAATCATTCGCCTTATACGGCGTATCTCCCTCTGTGATCTCCAGACGCACCGTCTCATATGCCAGCTCTTCGTAATTATTTTCCTTACTCAGATGCCCCAGGAAAATGTGCTTCAAATTGTCATGCAGAATGGAACTTAAAAGCCGCCCCGCATT
>ERZ791871.1523-NODE-1523-length-19494-cov-6.701888_pt1 | contig 19494 bp, 20 predicted proteins | sample MGYA00510280_ERZ791871 | MGnify/ENA primary metagenome ERZ791871 (study PRJEB30046, sample SAMN00792111) | human gut metagenome | study: EMG produced TPA metagenomics assembly of the A metagenome-wide association study of gut microbiota in type 2...
TTCAAGGTCACCCCCATGCTGATCGAGGCCATCAAGGCCGCCAAGGCTGCGAAGTGATATGTGCTCACTACTGCGGAAGTTGTCTGGCGCCGCCAAAGTGCTTGTCAGATGGCGCTTGGGCGCGGGCACCATATACCAGCCTCCTATATTCAATCCTTAAATGAGGTCCTTTTCATTTGCCTGTACCAGGCACTTCCGCAGAGTGGAATAAATCAGACATGTGATTCTAACGGCTACGTTTCATTGAGCAGAACGAATTTGAAGGAGATGCAGTAATCATGAACGCATATCTCACCAGCGTGATCGAGAACGTGAAGAAAAAGCACGGCAACGAGCCGGAGTTCGTACAGACGGTGGAGGAGGTGTTCTCCTCCCTGGAGCCGGTGATTGAGAAGCACCCGGAGTATGAGAAGGTGGACCTGCTGAACCGGATGGTGGAGCCGGAGCGGATGTTCACCTTCCGGGTGTCCTGGGAGGACGATCAGGGTCAGTGGCACACGAACATCGGCTATCGCTGCCAGTTCAACGGCGCGCTGGGACCCTACAAGGGGGGCCTGCGGTTCCAGGCCAACGTGTATCCCGGCATCATCAAGTTCCTGGGCTTTGAGCAGATCTTTAAGAACTCTCTGACGGGTCTGCCCATCGGCGGCGGCAAGGGCGGCGCGGACTTCGACCCGGTGGGGAAGTCGGACGCGGAGATCATGCGGTTCTGTCAGGCGTACATGCAGGCGCTGTACCGGTACATCGGGCCGGACGTGGACGTGCCTGCCGGGGACATGGGCGTGGGTGGCCGGGAGATCGGGTATCTCTTCGGTGAGTACCGCCGCCTGAAGGGGGCCTGGGAGAATGGTGTGCTGACGGGCAAGGGCTTCTCTTACGGCGGCAGCCTGATCCGGCCGGAGGCCACGGGCTACGGCGCGGTGTATTACCTCCAGAATGTGCTGGAGCACGAGGGAGAGCAGATCGCGGGCAAGACCATCGCTTGTGCGGGCTTCGGCAACGTGACCTGGGGCATCTGCAAGAAGGCCGCGCAGCTGGGGGCCAAGGTGGTGACATTGTCCGGCCCGGACGGATATATCTATGATCCGGACGGCGTAGCCACGGAGGAGAAGATCGCGTATCTGGTGGAGATGCGCTCCAGCGGCCGCAACCGGGTGCAGGACTACGCGGAGAAGTTCGGCGTGGAGTTCTTCCCCGGTGAGAAGCCTTGGGGCGTGAAAGTGGATATCTGCATGCCCTCTGCCATGCAGAATGATGTTCATTTGGATTCCGCCAAAAAGATCGCCCAGGCGGGCGTAAAGTATTACGTTGAAGTGGCAAATATGCCTACTACCAACGATGCGTTGAAGTATCTGATGGACTGCGGACTGATTGTGGCACCGAGCAAGGCGGTGAACGCGGGCGGCGTGGCCACCAGCGCACTGGAGATGGCCCAGAACAGTGAGCGCTTAGTGTGGACCGCTGAGGAGGTGGACGCGCAGCTGCACCGGATCATGAACACTATCTACCAGATGAGCGTGGAGGCTGCGGAGGAGTACGGCCTGGGCTACAATCTGGTGGCGGGCGCCAACATCGCCGGCTTCAAGCGGGTGGCCGAGGCCATGATGGAGCAGGGCGTGTTCTAATAAATTGTGTAGATGTGAGGAAAAAGGAGGTACTTGTATGACAGAAATTCGCTGGCATGGACGCGGCGGATTGGGCGCGTTTACAGCCGCAAGACTGCTAGGAAACGCCGCGTCGATCTATGAAGGCAAATACGCTCTGGCGTTCCCGTCCTTTGGACCGGAGCGCCGTGGAGCCCCGGTTTTCGCATTTACAAGAATTGATACGAGCCCCATTACAGACCGAAGCGAGGTGGTGGAGTGCGATTGCGCCATCGTGTTGGATGATACGCTGTTTGGCGATCCGGTGAAAAACGGCCTGAAGCCCGGGGCAACGGTTATTGTCAACACCACGAAGGACGCCGGTGCGTTTGCAGTGGAGGGTTGCAAAGTTGTGACAGTAGATGCCACGGGTCTGGCCCTCGAGATCCTCGGCCGCCCTATCACCAATGTTCCTCTGTTGGGAGCACTGATTGCGGCCACGGATATGGTGAGCCTAGCCAGCGCCGAAGCGGCAATTGACGATCAGTTGGCTCCGAAGCTCCGAGAAAAGAACAAAAAGTTGCTGAACAAGGCGTTTCAGGTTGTGAAGGAGGGAATGTAAATGCAGCGGCCGAATGTCGAGTTGGGCTATACGGTCAAGACAATCCCCCAGGGCCCCACATTTCCAGCGGGACAGCTCCACGAAATCAGCGCCGGTATGCGGACATTCCGTCCTGTGATCGACGCATCCAAGTGCATCCATTGCCTGCGGTGCTTTTTGGTGTGCCCGGATGGCGCCATTGACAAGTCTGGAGAGATGTTAGAGATCGACTACAATTACTGCAAGGGATGCGGTGTCTGTAAGCGGGCTTGCAAACCCGGAGCGATCTCTATGGAAAAGGAGGCGGAAGCATGAACGAGAAGCTGTTTGTTTCCGGTGATGAGGCAGTGGCGCTTGCCGTGCGGCAGGCAAAGCCCCATATGGTGGCGGCGTATCCCATCACGCCCCAGACGATCGTGGTGGAACGGCTTTCCGACTTTGTAGAGGATGGCTCCCTGGAATGTGAATATCTCTATGTGGAGTCCGAGCACAGCGCTATGTCCGCCTGCTTGGGCGCCAGCGCCATTGGTGCCAGAACGTTTACGGCCACCTCCAGCCAGGGCCTGCTGTATATGGTGGAGTGCCTGCCCTATGCCAGCGGTTCCCGGTTCCCCATTGTCATGATGAACGCCAACCGCTCCATTGCGGCTCCCTGGAGCATTTACAACGACCAGAGAGATTCCCTCTCACAGTTGGAAAGCGGCTGGATTCAGCTGTATGTGGAAAATGCGCAGGAAGCCTATGACATGGTATTTCAGGCCTACAAGCTCGCGGAGAGCCCGGATGTGATGCTGCCGGTGATGATCAACCTGGACGGCTTTGTCCTGACCCATACATACGAGCTGATCCACATGGCGGACCAGAAGAAGGTGGACGCATTCATCCCCTATCAAAAGTTCGCAAACCGTATGGACCTGGATCATCCCATGTCCACCAGCATTACGGCGGGGCCGCTGTATAACATGGAGTTCCGCTATCAGCAGCATGAGGCCCTCCGCAGAGCTGGCGAGAAGCTGGCCGAGGTGGATCGGGAATACGGCGCGCTCTTTGGTCGCTCCTATGGCGGCATGGTGGAGACCTATCAATGCGAGGACGCAGAGGCGATACTCGTGACCCTGGGAAGCGTGGCCGGGACCGCCCGCTGCGTGGTGGATGCCTACCGCCAAAGCGGCAAGAAGGTGGGTCTTGTCAAAATTCGCTGTATGTGCCCATTCCCGGCCCGGGAGATCGCGGACGCGGTGCGGGGCGCCAAGGCCATTGGTGTGCTGGAGAAGAACATCAACTTCGGCTATGAGGGCACGGTGTTCTCGGAGGTCAATTCCGCCCTCAAACAGAACGGGACCACCGCACCCGCCTGCAGCTATGTGGGCGGTCTGGGCGGCAGAAGTATTTCCAAGGCTGATATCGACGGGATATTTGATGAGTTGCTGTCCGGCACAATCTCTGGCAAACAGGTGACATTTGTGAATTTGAGGAGGGATCTCTGTGGCTCTGAATGCTAAAACCATCACAAACAAGGAGTTTTTCTACGGACATAAGGCCTGCGGTGGCTGCGGCGGTGCCTTAGCGATCCGTCTTGCCTTGAAGGTTCTGGGCAAACGCGCGATCGCGGTCATCCCGCCCAACTGTATGTCCACCGTGGCCTTTATCTATCCGCATATGCCGCTTTTTGTGAATGGAATGGTTTCTCCCTTCGCATCGACCGCCTCCACGATGTCCGGTATTCTGGCAGGGGCGAAGGCACAAGGACTGCAGGATTATCACGTGGTTGGCTTCGCTGGCGATGGCGGTACGGTTGACATCGGCATGGCCGCGCTGTCCGGCATGATTGACCGGAATGACAAGGCGATCTTTATCTGCTATGATAATGAGGCCTATATGAATACCGGTGTCCAGAAGAGCGGTATGACGCCCTACGGCATGAAGACGACCAACACCCCCGCCGGCAGCCGGATCCACGGTGCGCAGACCTCCAAAAAGCGGATGTTTGAAATCGTGGCGGCCCATGGCATCCCCTATGCAGCCACCGCCAGTGTGGGCTATCCGGAGGACTATCTGGCCAAGGTGGAGAAGGCCATGAATACAGACGGCGCATCCTATATCCATGTGATGGCACCCTGTCCGACTGGCTGGGGGACTGCCTCCGATCTGACGGTAGAGCTGGGAAAAGAGGCGGTGGACTGCGGCCTCTGGTATCTAGCGGAATATGAAGACGGTGAATTCAAGCTGAACCGTGATCCAAAGGAGTTCACATCTGTGGAAGAGTACCTGAAAAAGCAAGGACGCTTCTCTGCTATGGATGATGCAGACATTGCGCAGGTGGTGGAAGAGAGGAATTCTGCCTGGGCCCGTATGCGACGGGATTGGAAAAAATAGCTTCCATCCGTAGAGATGGCTGGGCACGCTTTGGCGCTTTTCCTTCTGCCAAAGCGTGCCGCCTTCTATAACATGCCACGCTACTGCGGGGCAGACAACAATAAGAAAGTCCAATGGTAGTCCTTTACTGTGGCATAGTAAGCCTGTAGGAATTTGTTTGCTGAAACCATCATGTAAACACGATAGGGATTGAGTAGATACATTTAAATAGTTGTACGAGGAGGAAGAATGATGAGCCATGACCTGCCTGTTTCTGAACTAATCCAAAACTATCCTGCGTCCGGAATCCGGAAGATGTTCAATATTGCCGCCCAATATGATGACCTAGTGAATTTGACCCTGGGTGAACCCAATTTTGACACGCCAGACTACATCAAAGCGGCTGCGAAGAAGGCCATCGACGAGGGACAGACCCATTATACCGTCAATGTGGGCATTCCTGCGTTGCGGGAGGCCATCGCGGAACGCTATCAGAAGACCCATTGGGAAGGATACTCGAAGGACAATGTCATCGTGACGGTAGGTGCCTTGGAAGGCCTGACGTTGGCCTTGTTTTCCCTGGTAAATCCTGGTGACGAAGTGATCGTGCCAGACCCATGTTTCCCCAATTATTTTGGGCAGATCATGCTAACCGGTGCAAAGGCGGTCCCTGTTCCGGTCTATGAGAAAAATGACTACCGCCTGCAGGCTATGGACGTGGAGAAGGCAATCACGCCTAAGACGAAGGGGATCATTCTCAACTCTCCCAGCAATCCCCTGGGCTCTGTTATGACCCGGGAGGATATTGAGGGGATTGCAAAGCTGGCCCTTCGGCACGGGCTTTACGTATTCTCCGACGAACCTTATGACCAGATTGTTTTTGATGGAGAAATTCCGTTCAGCATTGCCTCCGTGCCAGAGATCCGGGAGCGGGTGGTGGTCCTGAACAGCTTTTCCAAATCCTATGCCATGACTGGCTGGCGAGTGGGCTACCTGCTGGCCGATACGCGCCTAGTGCCCCAGATGGCAAAGCTTCAGGAGGGCATCGTTTCCTGCGTGTCCACATTCTCTCAGGTGGCGGCTGCGGAGGCACTGAAGAGCAGGGAGTGCGTGGAATGGATGCGGGGTGAATACGCCCGCCGCAGAGATATCCTGATCGACGGGATCAATTCCATTCCCGGCTTTAGCTGCAAGAAATCCCCTGGTAGCTTTTACGCCTTTGTCAATATCAAGGCATTCGGAAAGACCTCTGACGAGTTTGCGGAGGAACTGATCCGCAATGCTGGCGTTGTGACGGTGCCGGGTTCCGCCTTTGGAAAGATGGGTGAGGGCTATCTACGGATGGTGTTTGCCAATTCTGACGAAAACCTGAAAGAGGCTGTCCGGCGCATCCGAGCATATGTGGAGAAGGCATACCCCGATATACAGTAACGGCGGCAGAGGTTTTTCTGAGGCGGGGGAGAGATATGGACATCAAAAAGTATGAGGTGCTGTTGAGTGTCATTGACCGGGGAAGTTTTATCAGAGCCTGCGATGATTTGAAGTATACGCAATCCGGTATAACCAACATGATGAACAGTCTGAAGAGGAGGTTGGCTTTCCCATTCTCCTGCGGACCAACAAAGGGGTTCAGATCACGCCGGATGGAAGGCGAATCCTGCCGACCATCCGGGAGCTACTGAAGCTGAACGAGCGGCTGGAGCAGGAATACAGCCTGATTCGCGGGATCGAAAGAGGAAAGGTGCGGATTGGTAGTTTCCCAACCTTGGCATATGCTTGGATGCCGTATATAATCCGGAATTTTCAGGAGAAATACCCGCATATACAGATCGAATTGGTGGAGGAGAACAGCATTTTCCGCTTGGAGGACTGGCTCTCTACCGGATTTGTGGACGTGGTTTTCTTCAGCAGGCAGCCGAAGCACACCTATGCACGGGTGGATTTAAAAACAGATCCTTATCTGGCGGTCCTTCCATCTGACTATCCGCAAGCAGCGGAGTCTGCGCTGTCCGTTCAGCAGTTGCTGAAGAATCCCTTCTGCATGTGCCGCTCCCTGGACGGTGAGGACCAGGATATATCTAGATATTTGAAGGAATACGACACCAAGGGTCGATATCCCATGACATCCAATTCGGATTCTACCATTCTCTGTATGGTAGAAGAACTCGGGGTCAGTATCCTGCCGAAACTTTTTTTGGATCATGTGCTGCAAAACCGCGCTTATCGTGTCAAGACCTGTCCACTGGAAAAGCCGGTTTGCCGCCGTCTTGGTTTGGCTGCTCGTTCCTTTCGGGAACTCTCTCCTGCCGCTTCCCGACTGGTACAGGTTGCGATGGACTTCTTTCGAGAATAGCAAAGCAATCTCTTTGGAAAACAGAGCCTGGTACAAGTGCCCTGAGGCGAAAGCTTCAGGGCACTGTACTAAACACAAGTATGCCTGTTTCAAATAATCACTATTTTGTATTGGCTTTTTACCTGTAGAGCTGGGTTTGTTATAATAATAAAAAAGAGGGCAGAAGAAGGATAGATTTTTAGCTAATATTTTGGCGAGATTGTGGGGGCGGAATATGAAGAAGAAACCTGCGTATGCGGAGCGGGAAGGCACATTTCTTAGCTCTTTGATTACATTTTTGTTGTGTATAGCGGTAATCATGGCGGGAATCGTGGGCTTTGGCCTGGGATGCGCACATCGCACTGGTAGGTGCTATGATCATCCTGATGCTTTATGGTGGGACATGAGGAGTTCAGCTGACTGGCAGAAAATCGACTTGGATGAGAGGGGAAACCGTGAGAACTTTGTATTTTGACTGTAGCATGGGCGCCGCCGGGGATATGCTGATGGGAGCCCTATATGAGTTGCTCGAGGACCAGAAGTTTTATTTGGAGATTATGAATCGACTGTTCCCGGGGGTGACAGTGGTAGCCCGGCCGGGAGACACCTTCCAGGTACATGGGACTTATATGGATGTATGGATCGATGGAGAAGAGGAAGGGGAGATCGAGCAAAGTGGAAGCCGTCAGCGATTTTCCGCTCGAGAGAAGGAAGCCGCCTCTGTGAAAGGGATTGGAGACCTTTTGGCACATCTGCCGTTTCCGGTATCTGTCATCCAGAATATCCGGGAAGTTTATCACAAAATCCTTGAGGCAGAGTCACGGGTGCACGGTATAGCCGTCAGCCAAATCCACTTCAGCAGATTGGGAGATCTGGACGCCTTGGTGGATATTACTGGCGTGTGCGTGGCGCTGGAGATGCTAAAGCCCGATTCTATCTGTGCTTCACCTGTTTGCACAGGCACCGGCGAGATCCATTGCGCGCGCGGTGTACTTCCTGTACCGGCTCCGGCCACAGCTATGTTACTGCAGCGGATTCCGTATTATACCGGAGAAATCCGGGAGGAATTGTGTACTCCGACCGGGGCCGCTCTCCTAGACCATTTCGTTCAGAAGTTCGGCCCACCGCCGGACATGGAAAATACCCGCAACGGATATGGGCTGGGAAAGAAGAAACTTCCACGGGCTAGCTTTGTTCACGCCGCCTGGGGTGAAGCGCTGGATGATGCAAATTTGAAATGAGGCGGCTTCCGATGCTGCGGCAACAAGAACCGTAAAATGCGCTACATTCTGCTTTGATGGTCGGCTTACAGAACCAATCACATGGGCCAGACAGTGGGAGATAAGACGATATCGATCGATCTCATATAACACAAATACCAGGGGCTGACAATTGGTCCACTTGGTGACTTCTGGTATTTGCAGACGCAGACTTGAATACGACCACGCGGGCATTCTTAATAAAAGCCGAGTCGTGGTAATCGTCAAATCCCCCGACAAATAGACGGGTATGAGAAAGATGGAAGAACACATCGCCTAGACTGCGGAGAAAGAAACAGAAGACGAGAAATAGTTGTGGGTCAGAATGCTGTGGTTGATGCAGTGTAACAACGTTAGTAGCGTGCACCACCTCAGTGCCCAGTTTCTTTCGCCTCCCGCAGGGTCCGCAGGTGTACCGGAGCCAGCAGCAGACTGTCAACATGGCGTATATCCGGATGTGTGCCATGGCCCCACACATGGTCGCCGCCACTCCCAGAATGGGGCTCCCGGAGATGCACCAGGAGAGCAGGAAGAGCAAAACTGTGGCCAGCAGGTAGAAGAGGAAGTTGGGCACGATGCCTACCTGCTTAGAAAAGGCCTCCGGAACCAGGGAGGACGCCGTGTAGATCACATAGTAGTAGAAGGACGAATGGATGTCCGCTTTCTGATTGTGGTAGGGGATGGAGTATTCAAAGGCCCGTTTTTCATCCACCGTCAGTGCATACTGGAAAAACTTCCCCGGTTACCAGGAATTCAGGAATCCCTCCCCGGCAGATCAAATAGCTCATAGGTGGACATCTCGTCCTCGTGGAACTCAGTCGTTTGCTGTCCGAAATGCACCATTATGCACCAGCGTGATCAGAGCTGGCCTCAAAACTGCAGACAGTAGGGTCTGGCGGGGGGGCTGGAGTTGCCTCTTGAACATCTTCATTGTGACGAACCGTCCTCGATTTTTCACAGACACCGGACAGAAGTGCCAGCAGTCCTCTCAATATGTAAAAAATTGCAAGAGTTTACCGCCCGGAAGTCAATCTTTCCCAAGCCCTGAGGGCTTTTTTCGGAGTCTGCGGGGCACTTTTTGCGGCCAACGGCGAGGAAGACCCAGCAGAGCGCCTGGAAAATTCTTAAAAAATGTCTGTTGCCTCTTGACTTAGAGTATACTCCGGATGGTATAATATATTCAATAGTGGAGAGACGCCACCGGCAGGAAGCCGGGATGACCTGACAGAAGTCAGGGACGGCTCCGCAGTCGTTTGAAGAACGATGGACTCAGTGCCGCCTGTCGATGGCGATGCGGCGAAGCATCCAGATTGAAGTGTAACGGTGTCAGAAGGCGCCTGTTTTCCCGGCAAAGCGGGGAAAACAGACGCTTTTTTCTGTGGAGCGATGGAAAGGAGCTACCCTTATGACCCTGGAAGAATTTTTTCACACGGTACCCAAGGCGGCAGCCGCCTTCTCCGGCGGGACGGATTCGGCTCTTCTTCTGTGGGCTGCCAAGCGGTATGGCTGCGATGTGCGGGCCTACTATGTAAAGACTCCCTTCCAGCCCCGATTTGAGTACGAGGATGCCTGCCGCTTGGCCCGGGAGCTGGACGTCCTCATGAGCGTGGTGGAGCTGGATATCCTGACGGTGCCGGAGGCGGCGGCCAACGGCCCCCAGCGGTGCTACCACTGCAAGCGGGCCCTGTTCAACCGCCTGTGGGAGACCGTCCGGCGGGACGGCTACCCAGTGCTGCTGGACGGCACCAACGCCTCCGACGACGCGGGGGACCGCCCCGGGATGCGGGCCCTGCAGGAGCTGGAGGTCCGCTCGCCCCTGCGGGAGTGCGGCCTTACCAAAGAAGAGGTCCGCCGCCTGTCGAGGGAGGCGGGGCTGTTCACCTGGGACAAGCCGGCCTACGCCTGTCTGGCCACCCGCATCCCCACCGGAACGCCCATCCAGGCCCGGGACCTAGAGCGGGTGGAGCGGGCGGAGGCCGCGCTGGCGGCATTGGGTTTCCGGGATTTCCGGGTGCGGCTCTTCCACGGGGCGGCCCGCGTCCAGGCAACGGCGGCCCAGCTGCCCCTGGCCCTGGAGCGGCGGGAGGACCTGACGGTCGCCCTCCGGTCGGACTTTTCAGACATTCTGCTGGACCTGGCCCCCAGAGCCCCGTCCGCCTGAGAGGAGGCACTTCCATGGATAACAAACACGATATTTTGCAGCTGCTCCGCAGCGTGGCGGAGGGCGCAACCGCTCCGGAGAATGCCCTGCTGAAGCTCAAAGAGGCGCCTTTTGAGGACCTGGGCTACGCCAAGGTGGACTTCCACCGTTCCGTCCGCCAGGGGGCAGCGGAAGTGATCTACGGCGCTGGCAAGACAACGGAGCAGATCGCCGGCATCGCCCGAACCATGGGGGAGCGGGGCTGCCGGAACATCTTGGTGACCCGCATCGGCCCGGAAGTGGCGGAGGCCATCGCCCAGTCCGTCCCTCTGGAGTACCACGCCAGCGCCCGGCTGGGCCTAGCCTTCCCCGGGGAGCAGAAGCGGCGGGGCAACATCGTGGTGGCCACCGGCGGCACCAGCGACATCCCGGTGGCGGAGGAGGCAGCCCTCACCGCCGAGGCTATGGGGAATCATGTCACCCGTCTGTACGATGTGGGGGTGGCCGGACTCCACCGGCTGCTGAGCAATCTGGACACCCTGATGGCCGCCCGGTGCGTTGTCACTGTGGCGGGGATGGAAGGAGCGCTGGCCTCCGTAGTGGGCGGCCTGGTAGACTGCCCGGTTATCGCGGTACCCACCAGTGTGGGCTACGGAGCCAGTTTCGGCGGTTTCTCTGCCCTGCTGAGCATGCTGAACTCCTGCGCCTCAGGGTGCGGTGTGGTGAATATCGACAACGGCTTCGGCGCGGGGTATCTGGCCAGTCGGATCAATCAGATGGAAGGGCTGAAGGAGTGAAAATGAAAACACTTTTTATTGAGTGCAACATGGGCGCAGCCGGGGATATGCTGATGGCCGCCCTGTATGAGCTTCTGGAGGACAGGCAGGCGTTTTTGGACGCCATGAACGCCCTGGGCCTGCCCGGCGTCCGGGTTGAGGCCCAGGCTGCCGCTACCTGCGGCATCGCTGGCACCCACATGACGGTGGCGGTCCACGGCCAGGAGGAGACGGAGGGTTCCGTTCCCGCGGAGGCACCCCACCCCCACGTCCACAGCCACGGGGAGGCCCACGGCCACGACCACGATTACCATCACCATCACGACCATGACCACGATTACCCCCATGACCACGGTGAGGGCCACCATCATCACCATGCCACACCGGGGCATATCGGGGAGCTTCTGGACGGCCTTCCCCTGCCGGAGGAGGTGCGCCGTCGGGCCCGACGGGTGTACGACGCCATCGCCCGGGCGGAGGCCAAGGCCCACGGCTGTCCGGTGGGAGACGTCCACTTCCACGAGGTGGGGGCCCTGGACGCAGTGGCTGATGTGGCAGGGGTGTGCTACGCCCTGTACCTGCTGGCACCGGAGCGGATCGTGGTGTCCCCCATCCACGTGGGCAGCGGCACCGTCCGGTGCGCCCACGGGGTGATGCCCGTTCCGGCCCCGGCCACCGCCAACCTGCTCTCCGGCGTACCCATCTGCGGCGGGACAATTCAGGGGGAGCTGTGCACGCCCACCGGCGCGGCCCTGCTGACCAGCTTCGCCGACGCATACGGTCCCATGCCGGTCATGGTCACCAAGGCCGTGGGCGTGGGCATCGGCACCAAGCAGTTCCAGCAGGCCAACTGCGTCCGGGCCTTCCTGGGGGAGACGGTGGAGGAGGCCAACGGGGAGATCCTGGAGCTGGTGTGCAATGTCGATGACATGACGCCGGAGGCACTGTCCTTCGCCGCCTCCCGCCTACTGGAGGCGGGAGCCCTGGACGTGTACACCCTTCCCGGCACCATGAAGAAGGGCCGCCCCGGCCACGTGTTGACGGTGCTGTGCGTCCCGGAGCAGGAGGGGGAGCTGGCCCGGAGGATCTTGGCGGAGACCACCACCAACGGCCTGCGGGTCCGGCGGTGCGGAAAATACTTCCTGACGCCCGGCGCGGGGATGGTCCAGACCCGGTGGGGACCGGTGAAGCTGAAGCTGGCCCGGGGCTACGGCATCACCCACGTAAAGCCGGAGTTCGAGGATGCGGCGGAGCTGGCACGTGAGCACGATGTTCCCTACCAAGCTGTCCTCCAGGAGGCCCTGGGACAGCTGCGACAGGAAGATTTCCGTAAGTGAGGTGTTCCGTGAAAGGAAAATACCTTGTCAGTATCTTTCTGGCTGCCGTTCTGGCGGCCGGCACCCTGACCGGCTGCGGGGGACCGTCCGCCGCCGGCGCTTCCGCGGCAGAAGGGCCCGCCCAGAGGACGGACACCGTGGTCATCGCCATGGACCCCAATTCCGAGCCCGCCGCGGGCTTTGACCCGGCCTTCGGCTGGGGGGCGGGGGAGCACGTCCACGAGCCCCTGATCCAGTCCACCCTGACGGTCACCAACACGGACCTCACCATCGGCTATGACCTGGCGACGGATTACGTAGTCAGCGGCGACGGCCTCACCTGGACGGTACACATCCGGGAGGACGCGGGATTCACCGACGGGGAGCCCCTGACGGCGGCGGACGTGGCCTTCACCTACAACACGGTCAAGTCCAGCAGCTCCGTCAACGACTTCACCATGCTGGATTTTGCCGAAGCGGCGGACGACACCACTGTGGTCTTTCACATGACCCGCCCCTTTTCCATCTGGCCCTATACCATGGCCATCGTGGGCATCGTGCCGGAGCACGCCTATGACCCGACCACCTACGGGGCAAATCCCATCGGCTCCGGCCGGTATGAGCTGGTCCAGTGGGACCGGGGCCAGCAGGTGATCCTGGAGGCCAACCCGGACTACTACGGGGAGGCCCCGGAGATCCAACGGGTAGTGATCCTCTTCATGGAGGAGGACGCCGCCTTTCTGGCGGCCCAGGCGGGGCAGGTGGACGTGGCCTACACCTCCGCCACCTACTCCGACCAGACGATCGATGGCTATACCCTGGCCGCCTATGACAGCGTGGACAACCGGGGCTTCAACCTGCCCGCCGTCCCCGCCGAGACTGACAGCCGGGGCCGGGCTGTGGGCAACGACTTCACCGCAGATGTGCGGGTCCGCCGGGCCATCAACATCGGCATCGACCGGCAGGAGATGATCGACCACGTGCTGAACGGCCACGGTTCCCCAGCCTACAGCGTCTGCGACAATCTGCCCTGGTACAATCCGGCCTCGGAGGTGTCCTACGACCCGGAGGGGGCCGCCGCCCTGCTGGACGAGGCGGGCTGGCTCCTGGACGATGACGGCTATCGCTACAAGGACGGCATCCGGGCGGAGCTGGACCTACTCTACTCCACCGGGGACTCGGTGCGTCAGGCTCTGTGCGCCGACTTCGCCGGCCAGCTGGAGGAGCTGGGCATCGCCTGCACCCTGGAGGGGGTGGGCTGGGACACCGCCTATGACCGGGCCCTCTCCCAGCCCCTGATCTGGGGGTGGGGCGCCCACACCCCTATGGAGCTCTACAATCTCTATCACACCATCGGGGACACCAGCTCCGCCCAGTACTCCCCCTATGCCAACCCCGCCGTGGACCGCTATATGGACCAGGCTCTGGCCAGCACCGATTTGGAGGCGTCCTACGAACTCTGGCAGCTGGCCCAGTGGGACGGCACCGCCGGCGTCACTCAGGAGGGGGACATCCCCTGGGTGTGGCTGGTGAACGTGGACCATCTGTACTGGGTGCGGGACGGGCTCCGGATCGCGGAGCAGAAGATCCACCCCCACGGCCACGGCTGGTCCATCGTCAACAACGTGGACCGGTGGAGCTGGGAGCTGCCGGCGGAAAATCTCTGACCCTCGGAAAGGAGCGACCCCATGAGACACCGCCTGGAATTCGCGGGGAAAAAGTGCATCCGGATGATGCTGCTCCTGCTGGGGGTGAGTCTCGCGGCCTTCCTGCTGATGGCCGCATCTCCCCTGGACCCGCTGCAGACCAACGTGGGTCAGGTGGCTCTGGGCTCCATGAGCCCGGAGCAGGTCGCCCAGCTGGAGGACTACTGGGGCACCAATACCCCCCTGCCGGAGCGGTATCTGGGCTGGCTGGCCGACGCGGTCCGGGGGGACTTCGGCACCTCGCTGCTGTACCGCCGGCCGGTGCTTGAAATCATCGCGGAGCGGCTGGGGAACTCCCTGGGGCTGCTGCTCTTCGCCTGGGGGCTGTCCGGCGTGCTGGGCCTGACACTGGGCGTGACGGCCGGAGCCCTGCGGGGCCGGTGGCCGGACCGGCTCATCCGGGGCTGGTGTCTGCTGATCTCCAGCACCCCCGCCTTCTGGCTGGCCCTGTTGCTGCTGATGGTGTTCTCCGTCTGGCTGGGGTGGTTCCCCATCGGCCTGTCGGTGCCCATCGGCGCGGCGGCGGACAGCGTCACAGTGTTGGAGCGGCTCCACCACGCCGTGCTTCCGGCCCTGACCCTCAGCATCACCGGGGTGTCCTCCATCGCCCTCCATACCCGGGAGAAGATGGTGGATGTGCTGGAGTCGGACTATGTGCTCTTCGCCCGGGCCCGGGGAGAGCGGCTTCACGCCATCGTTCTGCGCCACGGCCTGCGGAACGTGGCCCTGCCCGCCATCACTCTGCAGTTCGCCTCGGTCAGCGAGATCATCGGCGGCTCCGTGCTGGTGGAGCAGGTGTTCTCCTATCCGGGCCTGGGTCAGGCCGCAGTCAATGCTGGGCTGGGAAGTGATCTTCCTTTACTGCTGGGCATTACGGTCATCACCGCCGCCATCGTCTTTGCCGGGAATCTGGCCGCAGATCTGCTGTACGGCGTGGTGGACCCCAAGATCAGAAGGGGGGCGGCCCGGCGATGAGAGCCTGGAACCGGAGGCAGCGGGCTCTTGGGCTGCTGCTGTTCACGGCAGTGCTCCTGCTGGCGGTCACGGTTTCGGGGGCGCTTTTGACAGATCGGGCCACGGCGGCGGACTTCTCCCGTACGAATCTGGCCCCCGGCCCGGACGGACTGTTCGGCACCGACTGGCTGGGGCGGGACATGCTCTCCCGGACCCTAGCGGGGCTGTCCCTGTCCATCCGCATCGGGGCCCTCACTGCCTGCGTCAGCGCCGTCATCGCCCTGGCCCTGGGCGTGGCCGCCGCCCTGAGCCGTTGGGCGGACGCGGTCCTCTCCTGGCTGATCGACCTGTTTTTGGGTATTCCCCACATCCTGCTGGTGATGCTGATTTCCCTGGCCTGCGGCCGGGGCTTCCTGGGGGTGGTGGCCGGCGTGTCCCTCAGCCACTGGCCCTCCCTGGCCCGGCTGGTCCGGGAGGAGGTCCTCCAGCTCCGTCAGGCCCCCTATCTGCTGGCGGCGGAGAAGCTGGGCGTGCCCCGGGGACAGCTGGTCCGGCGCCATCTGCTGCCCCATCTGCTGCCCCAGTTCCTCACGGGGCTGATCCTTCAGTTCCCCCATGCCATCCTCCACGAGGCCAGCGTCACCTTCCTGGGCTTCGGCCTGTCCTCGGAGCAGCCCGCCATCGGGGTGATCCTGTCGGAGAGTATGCAGTACCTCACCACCGGCCGGTGGTGGCTGGCCCTGTTTCCCGGCGCGGCCCTGGTGGGGGTGGTGTTGCTGTTCGCCGGTCTGGGGGAGCAGGCGCGGCGATTGCTGGATCCCTCCAGCTTGCATCAGTAAGGGCGGGCCGGTGTGTCCGCCCGAATCTCAGGAAAGGAGGCCGTCCATGGAGCCTCTGTTACAGGCGGAGCACCTCTCCATCTCCTTTACCCAATATGACCGGGGCACCCGGCGGCTGAGCCTGCCGGTGATCCGGGATCTGACTTTTGCCATCCGTCCGGGCCAGGTGACGGCGGTGGTGGGCTCCAGCGGCTCCGGAAAGAGCCTGCTGGCCCACGGCATCCTGGGCATCCTCCCATACAACGCCAGCTTGGAGGGGACAATCGCCTATGGGGGCGAGCCCCTCACCCGGCGGCGGGTGGAGGCCTTCCGGGGCCGGGAGATCACGCTGGTGCCCCAGGGGGTCACCTACCTGGATCCCCTGATGGAAATCGGCCCTCAGATCCGCCGGGGCCGGCGGGATGACAGGGCCCGGGCGGAGAGCCGCGCCGTCCTGGCCCGGTACGGCCTGGGGGCGGAGGCAGAGGGGATGTATCCCTTTGAGCTCTCCGGCGGCATGGCCCGACGGGCGCTGATTGCCGCCGCCGTGGCGGAGCGGCCGAAGCTGATCATCGCCGATGAGCCCACCCCCGGCCTGGACGCCCGGGCCGCTGGGCGCATCCTGGGCCACTTCCGGGAACTGGCGGAGGAGGGGGCCGGGGTGCTCCTCATCACCCATGACCTGGAACTGGCCCTCACCATCGCTCACCGGGTGCTGGTGCTCTACGCCGGAGAGACCATCGAGGAAGCGGATGCCGCCGACTTCGCCGCCGGGACCCTGCGCCACCCCTACACCCGGGCCCTGTGGAACGCCCTGCCTCAGAACGGCTTTGTCCCCATCCCCGGCACCCAGCCCTATCCGGGGGAGATCCCGGCGGGCTGTCAGTTCGCCCCCCGGTGCGCCCGCTGTCAGGAGGTCTGCCGGTCCGGCGGACCGGTGCCGGATACCGCCCTCCGGGGCGGCCGGGTCCGGTGCTATTTTCCGGAGGGAGGGGAGCGTCCATGAGCCTGGAGGCAAAAAATCTCACCTTCCGCTATCCCCGCCGGGGGAAACGGCCGGTACTGGAGGACGTCAGCCTTACCCTGGAGCCCGGGGAGCGGCTGGGGCTGTCCGCCCCCAGCGGCCGGGGCAAGACCACCCTCTGCCGGCTCCTTGCGGGATACCAGTGGCCCACGGACGGTCAGATCCTGCTGGACGGGGAGCCCCTGTCCCGGTACGGGAGAGCCTGCCCGGTGCAGATGATCTGGCAGCACCCAGAGACAGCCCTGGACCCCCTCCTGCCGCTGGAGGTCTCGCTGCATGAGGCCGGCCCGGTGGAGGAGCGCCTGCTGAAGGCCCTCCACATCCAGCCCCAGTGGCTCCGCCGGTATCCCCGGGAGCTCTCCGGTGGGGAGCTCCAGCGGTTCTGCATCGCCCGGGCCCTGGGGCCCCGGACCCGCTATCTGCTGTGCGACGAGATCACTGCCATGCTGGACCTGATCACCCAAGCCCAGATCTGGCAGTTCCTTTTGGAGGAGGCTCAGCGGAGGGAGCTGGGGCTCCTGGTGGTCAGCCACAACAGCACCCTGCTAGAGCGGATTTGTAGCCGGATTGTGACCCTGCCGCCGTTGAGAGCTCCCTAAGAGGAAGAAGACCGGAGCAGTTTTGGGTGTCCTTTTATATCCTTTATGTAGCTATTCTCCAGAATGGTATCATATTACCATAAATGGGAGATGGAGTTGGCCTACAATCGGTACCGGAGAGAAATTAGAAGAGTAATGTATTCTGTTCTCTGAAGATAACGATCCTTCTCTTGGGATTATCTTGATGGTCCACAATGACCCGCCCCCGGGGCTAGGTGATTGAAACAGTCTCCCCTTGGCGGGGAGACTGCTTTTTCGTCTGCTCTCATTTTCGCAATCGGTACAGGTTGGAAGTCTGGCCACCGTTCTCTCGGTAACGGGGCTGCTTCTCCACCTTGCCCAGCCGGACTAGATCGCTGAGAGCCCGTTTGACTGTGGAGCGGGAGAGGGCCAGGTCCGCCGCAATGGTGCCAATGGCGTACTAGCTCTCGCCATCTCCATTGGCACGGTCATGGAGGTACAGACATACCGTTTTAGCCCGAGTGGACAGGTCACGGTCTCCATAAACATCATTAAAAAAGCTCATCCATTCACACCTCCTGGGCCGTGTTATAGTCGCTCTGGCCCCTGTACTGATTTGTGGGCGGAGTAGTCCCACGCTTTTTCCTTATGATAGCCTGCGTCAGCTGCCGTTTCCCGGCATAGGCCACCTTTCTGGCCACCCGCTCCGGCATCTGGTAGGGTTCGCCAAAGATAATACCCCTTTCCAGAAACAGCCGCAGCCGGGTCCGCATGGGATGGGTTCCGGTCTTCATCACCACAAACTCTCCCTTTGGAATGGATTTCAACTATCCGGCGTCATGAGTGCCCGCTCCATCATCTACAGGGACTGGCTAGGATCGTTTTTCCCCCGGGAGATGGAGCCGGAGAGGACGGTGCGGCTGCCCAGGGCCTTGGACAGCACCTCCACTGTCTGGCTCTGGGGCGCGAAGCCGCCGAAAATCGTGTCCTGGCAGTTGTCCGTCAGGATCTCTGCACCCTCCTTGCCATAGTTCTTCTCCAACTGCGCAATGCTCTGAATGATGGGAACCAGGGTCAGCCGCCGAGAACGGCCAGCGGAGAATAGCGGCAGGATGTCAAAGGGCGGCATGTTGCCCAGCTCGTCGCAGAAGAACACCACACGGTTCTTCAGCTTCCCCTCGTTTTTGTCCGCCAGGAAGAACAGCTCTCTCGCCAGGTTCTGGATGATGAGGCCCGCCATGAAGTTCTTGGTGGCGTCCTCCTCCGGGAGGATCAGGAATATGGCGCATTTTTGGGAGGCGAAGGTCTCCGCGTCAATGGCGCTGTCGAAGCAGAGTACCTGCTCCAGCTCTGTGTCCAGAAAGGAATTCGGTCTGGAAAGCATCGTGGACATGACAGAGGCCATGGCCTGATCGGAGGCGGTCAGGGCGGCGCCGGCCAGCATATAGGCCCTGTGATTCTCCGGCAGCCGGTCCATCAGGATCTGGAAGCCGTTCCGCTGGTCCTTGCTCCTGGGGTCTACGGCCAGGAGAGCCTGCACCAGCTTGAACACCGGCACGATATGTCGTGTCTCCGGCTCTCCTTCTGCTGGCGGGAGATACTCTGACAGCAATAGGATCACCGCAGCCAGAAGGCCCTCCGCGGACTCGTAGAAGTAGGCATTTTCTCCCCTCTGGGAGCTATCTCCGCCTGGGTTGACGATGCTCTTGGCCAGGATTTTCGTGTACTTCTCGGCTCGAGCCTTGTAGGTCAGGCTGTCCGGATGTTCTCGGGCCAGATCCATGTAGCGGTTGATAAGAGTCAGCAGGTTGTTCCCATCGGACCGAGTGGGATTCCGCAGATCGATCACGGAGACTTGGTAACCGTAGTATTTGCTGGCCACCGCGCCGTAGTTCCGGGCCAGGTCTCCCTTGGTATCCAGAGCCAGATAGCTCATGCCGCTGGCACAGGCATATTCCAAATTCGGATACAGAAAGAAGGCGGTTTTGCCAACACCGCTTGCGCCGATCATCAGACAGTGGATATCGTCGCAATCCACCAGTGCTGTAACATGATTTTTCCGGCCAAGAC
>ERZ791871.1542-NODE-1542-length-19325-cov-5.220031_pt1 | contig 19325 bp, 16 predicted proteins | sample MGYA00510280_ERZ791871 | MGnify/ENA primary metagenome ERZ791871 (study PRJEB30046, sample SAMN00792111) | human gut metagenome | study: EMG produced TPA metagenomics assembly of the A metagenome-wide association study of gut microbiota in type 2...
CCAAACTATCGGATATCAATATCATATCGTAAAACAAGCGAAGGCGTGGCATTCCGGAATAAATCATTATATTTGTTGTAATCTGAAGTATCTTATTTGATTACCAACGATTTGTAGAAAACTCGCATGAGAACGGGCAACGGATAAGAAGATGTCAAGCTCTTCATAATCACTGTATTTCTCATGCTTTCAAATAACTCTTTTATTGATGTAAAGATAGCATTTTTTAGTGAATTTGTTCAATGATATTGCTATATAATTGCTTTACTCCGAAAAAAAGTCTATTAACTTCCCAAGGTAATTGATAAACGACTCCTTTTATTTTTTTATTCATCGAATTTCCTTGATTTCAATTTTCGGCAGTACAACTTCCCTTTATTACTATTACAAAAGAGAGCGTGAAATAGAGAACCAGATAAAATATGACTGATCCTAATTCTATTTCAACTGTCTTTGATAATGGTTTTGTTGACCCCCTGGGGAAGTAGGCTAAAAAACTTCCAGTCTGACCGGATGCTCTATGTTGTAGAAGAACGACGGTAGCTCTCGGGGGAACTACCCGAAGCACGACTGAAATATTTGGAAAAGAGCGACTGATCGTTAAACCCTAACTCATAGGTTATCTCCTTTATGGTCATGGGTGAATTGCGCAACAGGATCTGCGCTTCGAGTACGATGTATTCCTCTATCCACCGTGCGGCACTGCGTCCGCTCACCAGTCGGATTACAGTAGTAAGGTGCCGAGGAGTCAGTGAAAGTTCGTCGGCATAAAATGATACACGTCGTTGCTTGCGGTAGTGAGTGTGTAGCAAATCGAGGAAATCATAAAAGATCTTCTCACTGTGCGACATGGGTATGGCGATGTCTTCCAGCCGCCGGCAGATATTCCGCACTTGACAGAACATACCCAGGATGAGCGGATAAAGAGTTCCTGCGAAATCCTGCAAACCGGGAGCATCGGCGCAAAGACACAGGAGTTCGTAGAAGCGTGTCAGCCGTTCGTGCTCATCGTCATCGACAGTAATGAAAGCATCGCGTATCGCAATCTTTCCCAAGGTACGTTCTGCAAAAACGAGCTGCCGCCAAAAAGATTTGGAAAGCAATAGCCCCACACACCGGAAGCCGGGGCTGCGGCTTACAATACGACAGGCACAAGGCGTGATGAAACACAACAGGTGTTCACGGTTGAACCGATAGGGCTGCAAGTTGATGTCCAGCTGCATCTCTCCGTCCAGGCAAAAGAAAAGACAGGGTATGTCTATCTTTACCGGATTATCGTATGTACCAAAAAGGTCTTTTTTGTGCCAGATAACGAAAGGGGTCTCCTCCTTATCCAGTTGTAAGCGTTGAAGCAATTTATCGAATGTGAAAACAGGCTGAATCATACGAACAGACATATTAATAGGGTTAATAAAGTATTTAATGCTTAATAATCGTACGAATATACAAACGAAATGCAGAAAAGCACATTTACAGACGTAAAAAATATCCGTTACTTTGTCCCGAAATCAAATCAATATGACAATGAATAAAAAATTATTGACTATGGCACTCTCACTGACGGTCATTCCGTCAGTTCTTTGGGCGCAGAAACCGGCAACGGAACATACTATCCGTGCCAACGAAGCTGTAAAGACAGAACTGAATTTCGACGACCGTCAGGATTATGAAGATGCCAACCGGGGCTTTATTGCAAGCATTGACGGAAACGCTGTGTTGGACAAAGAAGGCAAGGTTTCTTATTCAGTGGAAGAATGGGATTTTCTGAAGGGCAATACTCCTCAGACAGTCAACCCGAGTCTGTGGAGACAGTCGCAACTCAACCGCATCAACGGACTATTTGAAGTGATACCCGATAAACTTTATCAAGTGAGAGGATTCGACATAGCCAACATGACTTTCATCCGTTCTGACAATGGCTGGATTATCATTGATGTGACGACTACCAATGCGGCTGCCAAGGCGGGCTATGACCTTATTAAAAAGCATGTGGCCGACCTGCCCGTACAGGGCGTGATTTTCACCCACCCCCACGGAGACCATTACGGAGGTATTGCAGCGGTGAAGGAGGCCTCATCTAAAAAGAACTTCGACATCATCGCTCCTAAAGGCTTCATGGCTTCGGCACAAAACGAGAACGTGCTGGCAGGAGTAACCATGATCCGCCGTGCTGCTTACATGTATGGCTTACGGCTGCAACCGGGTGAAAAAGGTACATTGGGTTGTGGTCTGGGACAGCGTATGTCAACGGGTAGCAAGGGCATCGCCCGTCCTACTATCGAAATAGCAAACACAGGAGAGAAACATACTATCGACGGCGTGGAGATGGAGTTTGTCTATGTGCTCGATACGGAAGCTCCAGTGGAAATCATGGTCTGGCTTCCGCAACTGAAAGCTTTCTGTACGGCAGAAGACATGACGCACAATATGCACAACCTGCAAACGCTGCGTGGAGCGAAAGTGCGCAACGGACTACTGTGGAGCAAGGCGGTGGATACAGCCATCGAACGTTACGGAGACCGGGTGGAAGTGTCATTCTCAACCCATCACTGGCCCACTTGGGGTAACGAACGCATCGTGGATTATTGGGAGGCACAACGCGATATGTACCGCTATCTGCACGACCAGACCCTACACCTGGCCAATCGTGGTCTGACACCTGATGAAATTGCCGAGGAAATGAAACTCCCGGCTTCGCTGGCATCGCAGTTCAACTGCCGCGGCTACTACGGTACGCTGAGCCATAACGTGAAGGCGCAGTATGACCTTTACTTCGGCTGGTTCAATGGTAATCCGGCACACCTCAACCCGCTGCCCCCCTCGGAATTAGGTGCCAAGTATGTAGAAGCAATTGGCGGCGCAGATAAAGTTCTCGAAGTGGCCAAGGTATCGTATGCCAAAGGTGAATACCGTTGGGTAGCTACGCTGCTGGACAATCTTGTCTTTGCAGAACCGGAAAACAAGGAAGCACGCCAATTATTGGCAGACACATACACCCAACTGGGTTATCAGGCGGAAAGCGGTCCGTGGCGCAACTTCTATCTGACAGGAGCACGTGATTTGTTTAAGAAGGATGTGCCTTATACATCCCAACTCATCAATGACGGTGTACTGGCCCAGATGGATATGGGAACTTTGCTAGACTATTGTGCCATTCAACTGAACGGAAAGAAAGCTGCCGGAAAAGAAGCAGTCATCAACATTAACTTTACCGATACTAAGGAAAAGGTGATGCTGATGCTCAATAACGAAGTATTGAATCATCGCCTTGACAGTCAGGATAAGAAAGCAGACCTGACTCTGGAGATTGCAAAAATGGATTTTGTCAAACTGTTTTTTGGCAGAACGGATTTGCAAACTTTGTTAAAGACGAACAAGGTGAGAACAACGGGAAACACCAAAGCTATGGAGGTTATCTGTAGTGCCTACGAACCGGCAGATCCTAACTTTAAAATTGTGTTGCCGTAAATAGGAACAGTGCATTGTTTAACATGGCGGGTGCATAGATGTACATCCGCCTTTTCAGTATCTTTTATAGTTCAGAACAGTAAAAAGAAAATCCCAATGTATAAAACATTAAGATATTAAATACGTCTACGACAATAGCGTATTGTCATTTTATTCATTAAAAGAGAAGCGTTAGAAAAAACATATGTAGATATTGGCATTGTAGCGCCTGAAATGAAATCATGGGACAAAGACTCTAAAAAAAATCAAGGCATTTCTTAAAAGCTAGGTGTAATTTTATCCAAAGATGAATTTTAAAGTAGCCATGTTAAAGATGCAAAAAACAACATTTTTAAGTGGCTACTTTTGATAATACTATTCTTTTGATAAGCGGAAATGTACGAAAAGCACATGGGCAAGCATACCCTTATGGTATATGATAACGGCATAAAGCTGTTTGTCGAAGGGCTGAGCCTTGAAATTGTGGATGACAGTTCATGGAAAAAAACGGATGAAGTCGGACAGGAAATTGGAAACAGATATCTGGAATACTGCTCTGAAAAAGGACATGAGCCTCATTACGCAGATTACGTGATACGATGGAACGATACATTGGAAACGACAGAGGTCTGAATTGTTTTGACTATGGATGCCGGTACGGACAAGGACGATGGGATATTCTATTACAGCAACGGCTTGAATGACCTGAAAGCATTGGCTGATAAAAGCATGGAAGACTTTGTTATAGCAGAGTGTACCGGCTTCGGGGCTTACGAAGGAACTGTACTGTTATAAATGTTAAATATTTACATAATGAAAATCGATTGTCAGGAACATTACGACAAGGCAGTGGAGTACGCCAAAAGTATCGGTGACACAACATTTCAGAATTGTATTGACTGCCTCAAGCAAAGGGAAACTAATTCCCATGAAGTGTATGAAATTGTATCCGATCTGCAAAACTCCTTGCCTATGAAAGGCGCATAGCTTGGTAGTTTAAGCACCTATTATAGGGCGAAAGAGGCATATAAAGCGGAGAATTTACCACGGTAGGACTGTTAAGTGTGTAAATATATGAATAACAATTATTTACGACTATTGTTTTTGAGAAAATGTGACATGCGATTTTTTGAAAAATTGAAAAACAAAAGTTCGGAGTTGCCACTGTGCTGCGCCCTCCTTTTAGTAATTTTGCACGTATCAACAACATTTAGATGTGCGCAATGGGCAGACTGAAGTACGACATATCATCTGCGGCGACAGCACCCCCGCCAAGAAAATCTTGGTGGAAGTGAAATATGTTCCAAATTATTTGGTTGTTTCAGTATTTTGTGTAAATACATGTCGTACGGTTTATAATCTCAGATTTCGTGTGCGTCAATTTGCATATTTTCAATAATTTGACAAAGATGGAAGGCCTCTATTTTTCGGAGTCCTCGCTTTTTATGGTTGTATAAAGTAATGAAAGAGCTTGCTTGTTGTCGGGTGTAGAGACAATATGCGGCATAGACGCTCCCTGCCTCATGGGACTTTCTCACTCTCTGGTAAAAGTCCTTATTGAGTTTAGGACTTTTACAAAGCCTGTATAAGAGCAAGCTCACGAAGTGGACAGTACCGTTATGGTGGAGCTGTTGAAGAAAGGGTATCTGGTAAATCTATCCGAACCTTCTCGTACTTGGAGTGTCCGCAATGCTGGAGTAGATTTTCCGCTATATATCGGTCTATCCATTTGTTACAGGCATTCTCGCTGTATTCCAACTGTCTGACAACAGACAGGTACTCCTACCTGGTAAAGCTGTCGGGCAACATATTATACTGGATCTCTCTTCTATCATTCCTGTTGGATGTCAATGTAGGGTTGACAGGCTTCTCCAACTGGCGGAGTATATATGCGGAATGATACGGCGATGGTGAGTGACATATGGTAATCCTCATTAGTACATTCTAGTCTCAGAGGTTGTCCTTCCGGTATCGGGATAGCACTCATCCGCCAGATGCCTAACAATTGTCTGTACCATTATGATGCGGAATGCCATCAGTCCGTTTCTTCTCACTACGCCCTGCATCCTGTTGCTGATGGCTTCACAGCATTCATTGTTCAGTCGGTTATAGTGTTCCATGAAATGGCCGTGCAGGAGTGCTGGAATGCTCTCTTCATATGCCGACGCTTCCCATTGGATTTTACCAAAAAAGAACCATATCAGGTTAAGTATAGAACAAACCATTGTATTCAAGTAATCCGTCAAGGCAAGGATATATGATCTCCTAGCGGAATTTTTTGTGAAGTTAAGAGGGAATCTATTTATAATAGGAAATTAACGGATAACAGCCGAAAAACTTAGCTTGCAGGCTGTCACCTCATATTTCTTTGATGCGCCACAAACTTGCTGAATTGTAGGAAGGATGGTTCTTGAATACAAGTAAGATGGAATTTTATCCAATAGTGTTTTAACTAGTGTCGCTTTTACGATTTCCTGTTTTAGATCAATTGTTAACTTATTGTTAAGTTGACAAAATAATATTAAAAGCTTCATTGCTTATTATGGTTTATTACACTGTAGTCCACTTTATAGGAGTATTATAAATATCCTTTTATCTGATGTTTGATTTCCTTATTCCAATGCAAACAGTTGTTATCGAAATCTTATTTCAGATTAACAGGTTGATTTATGTACGAAAATGAGATTAAAGACTTTAACCATCTGAAAAAATATGGACCGTAAAAAACGCTCTCACGATTTGATTACTGATGGAAACCCATTCCGAAGTTACAGATTTACACTTTACTCAACAGCATAATAAGGTAAAACCGGCATCTATTAAGATGTTATTTGATAAAATTCAACTAGGATCTTGATATTATAAAAGCAGGAATCCTGTTTTGCTTTGAACAACTATTGGATTGCTTTTTCCTTTTCTCAAAATGCTTATTGCGCTTATTTTTGCACAAAGAATTTACATAGCGAAAGCATTCAGTATATGTTAATATAAATCACATCAACTATGTCAAGGAGTTTAAAAGAAGCATTGGAGAATCGGAGAAGTTATTATCAGATAACAAATTCTTCTCCCATCCCGGATCAGCAGATCAGAGAAATACTTGAATTTGGAATAAGAAATGTTCCTTCTGCCTTTAATTCACAATCCACACGTGTTGTATTATTACTCAGGGATAGTCACAAAAAATTATGGGCAAAGACCAAAAGCATTTTGAAAGGAATTGTTCCTCCAGATGCATTTGTGAAAACTGCAGCAAAAATAGACAAGAGTTTCGCTTCCGGATATGGAACGGTACTCTTTTTTGAGGATTTGGTTATTGTCAACCAACTACAAGAGACTTTTCCGACCTACAAGGAAAAATTTCCTATTTGGGCACAACAGACTTCCGCCATGCACCAATTGGTCATTTGGAGCATGTTGGAAGAAGCGGGTTTTGGAGTTTCATTACAGCATTATAATCCCTTAATTGATGAAATGGTACAGCAAGAATGGCAAATCAGTTCCTCATGGGAATTGGTGGCTCAAATGCCTTTTGGAATCCCAGTAAGCCCTCCGGACAGCAAGGAGAGCAAGGCTGTGGGTGACAGGGTTCTTGTCTTTGAGTAATGTTTGGGAACATCAATGCGAATTTGATAAAGGTCAGACAAAATCCGCTTTGTATGTTACAGTTTTAAGGAATGTGTAAAATAACTTACTAAATATAAAATAAAAATGACTCAGGATTATGACTTGATAGACAACGTGGAAAGACATCAATATGAATGCCATATTGAGAGTCTTGTCCCCAAAATAGAGTATCTAATGGAGAGATATATTTGACACACACCTTGTCCTCTTCCCTTAAGAGGACAAGGTGTAGGATATCAACTTGTTGAGAAAATACTTATCGACATAGAGAGACAGTATTTACGCCTAATGCCCCGGAAGGGCATTAAGTTATCGGATGATAAAAAAAACAGAAAATGAGAGTAAAAAATAAATATCAAATAAATATAGTTAAATATGAAATTTATAGTACATAAAGCTGCTACAAGAGGCTATTTCGATCATGGCTGGCTCAAGACCTATCACACTTTTAGTTTCGCTGATTATTACAATCCAGAACGAGTTCACTTCGGAGCCTTACGAGTGTTGAACGATGATACAGTCGCTCCTAAAAAAGGGTTCGGCATGCACCCACATCACAATATGGAAGTCGTTTCAATCCCCCTACAAGGCTTTTTAAGACATGGGGACAGCGTGAAGAATGAGAGTACTATCACTCCGGGAGAGATCCAAGTAATGAGTACTGGTGCCGGAATTTATCACAGTGAGTATAACGCAAGTGAGACAGAAGAGTTACAGTTCCTGCAAATTTGGATCATTCCGAATATAAAAGAAACGAAGCCTGAATACCACAATTATGATATTCGGCCTCTATACAAGCACAATGAGTTGTGTATGTTTATTTCGCCTAAAGGAGGTAATGCCCCGGCGCATCTATTACAAGACGCATGGTTCTCCATAGGCACATTCGATTCTAAACAGTGCATTAAATACCTGATGAATAAAAAGAATACAGGAGTATATATATTTGTATTGGAAGGAGATGTTAAAATAAACGGACAGATCCTTTCACGCCGTGATGGTATTGGTATATGGGAAGTGGAAAATGTTAGCATAGAATGTTTGTCCGAATCGCATATATTAGCTATAGAAGTTTCTGTGATTTAACGTTTTTTAATATTCTACATAGAAAAATGGACAAAAATCGCTTGGAAGCATTTAGTGACGGAGTATTGGCCATCATTATTACAATTATGGTCCTTTCTATGAGCACACCGGAAGAGACGACATTTGTAGCGCTTCGACCTGTCGTTCCTGTATTTGTCAGTTATCTACTCAGCTTTGTTTATATCGGTATTTATTGGATCAATCATCATCATATCTTGCAAGTTGCCCAGCGTATTGATGGTAAGATATTATGGGCCAATCTTCATTTATTATTTTGGATTTCTCTGATACCGTTTACTACAGATTGGGTTGGTAAAAACTATCTGTCTTCTGTACCTATGGCCTGCTATGGTTGTGTGTTGTTCATGTGTGCGATTGCTTTTCGGCTCTTAGAAAAGGCCTTGATCGGTTTTCATGATAAGGACTTTCCTCTGAGAAATCTCTATAGGGGAGGACAGAAGGAGAGGGTTTCTATTGTTGTGTATTTTTTTACAATCCCTTTTTCTTTTATTTCTGTCTGGATTTCTATTGTTTGCTTTTTCTTCATTGCCTGCTGGTGGACTATTCCGAGTGGACAGTTGAAAAGCTCACCAGACCATAGAGGTAAACGTATGTAAGTTGTATCTATAGATAGAAAATATATACGATTTTTTGTCTTTTGAACAATATTCAGTCATAATAATATGAGAATTATCAGGGTGACAATCCTTAATGTTTCTTATGTAGTTGAAAACATAGGATAATTATTAGATAGACTGTAATTCAAACTGTATCAGTATGAAAATACCATGATGATGGTAGAGTTTACTTGTGGATCTCAATATGTTGTAGACTTGATATTGTCGTAAACAGTAAATAATAACATGGTTTGATACAGTTTGAATTACATACTCATTTTTTGTGCGAAAATTCTTATTGATCTATTTTCTATTTCATTTGTTTAGAGATTCGTTTTTATTGTATTTTGGTATATTCATTTGTTTTTCTTAACTTTGTAAAAGTTGCGGGCGAAGGCCAGCTACTTTTTAAGTACCTTTAGTTCTATTTTACGTATTGGATAACTTTTCATCCTCTCTTAGAAATTACACAGGGCCTGCTTTAAGAAAATCATTTTATAAACCATTGCGAGGTATTGGATAAAAGCCTTGCCAAAACGTGACTTTATGCGATATAAAGAAAGTTTGCTATTGCCATTCTTTTGGGCGATAAATATCATTCTGCCCATAACGGCACAGGAAAATCCGAAGTTAAAAATAGGAGGCGCACTCCGGTTCAACTACAATTACTCAGACTGGAAACCGGAAAGCCGAAATCGTGGCGGAGAATTCGACTTCGACGTGTTCCGCCTGAACGTGAACGCCTCCTATAAAAAAATCGATTTAGCGGTGGATTATCGCTTCTATCCCCCTTCCTCGGGAGGCTGCATGCTCAGAGAAGGTTGGATAGGTTATCGTTTCAATGACTCACATCGGTTACAGATAGGCCTGACAACGGTCCCTTTCGGTATCCTGCCTTATACGGGTAACAATTATTTCTTTAATCTGAACTATTATGCCGGTTTGGAGGACGATGCGGACATGGGGATAAAATACCTCTTCCGCAAGGACCGTTGGGAGTTGTCGCTTGCCTATTTCCATAACGCCGACCTTTCCGGGGTCGGTGGAGACTCGGAACTGTCCGCCAGCCGCTATGCCTATGACATCGCCGGGCGTGACAAGGAGGCGCATCAGGGCAATGTCCGGCTCACGTATCATTTCGGAACCCGGTGGAGACACCAACTCGGAGGTTCGGTCCTTATGGGAGGTTTGTATAATATGGACACACGGAAGACGGGTTTCCGTTCCGCTTTTGCCCTGCACTATGTTGCCGACTATCGGCGGTGGAACCTTAAAATGCAGTATACCAACTATAATCTCAGATCCGTACAGGCTTCAGGGGAAGACAGACGTGTGGTGACGATGGCGGCTTACGGCTCGTCTTACCGGATCGCCTCCAAGGCGGGTATATATACGGTGTCATTGTCCTACCGGATTCCCGTGAACAAGTGGTTTCTGGACGATATCTGCCTGTACAATGATTTCAGCCTGCTGGGCAAACGCCTCGCCGGGTTTAATGACAGCCTAGAGAACGTGACGGGGTGTTCTCTGGCGATGGGAAAGGTGTTCGCCTACATCGACTATGCCGTGGGGAGGAATCACGCATGGCTTGGCGACGTATGGGACGAAGCCTTCGCCGGGGGAACGGAAGACAATTGGAATGTCAGGTTCAATATAAACATGGGATATTATTTTTAAAGGATTATGGATAAAAATAAAATTGAGATCAAGGATTTGTATTTGGTTTTCGGCTCTGAAAGGAACAAGGCTTTCAAGATGCTGAAAAAAGGGAAAAGTAAAAGTGAGATCCTGAAGGAGACCGGATGTACGGTCGCCGTGAACAACGCGAGCCTCTCTGTCCGGGAGGGTGAGATATTCGTGATCATGGGACTTTCGGGAAGCGGCAAGTCAAGTCTGCTCAGGTGCATCAACCGGTTGAACAGACCCACTTCCGGTGAGATCCTGATTAACGGGGAGGATATCGCCGGAGTTCCGGAAGAACGGTTGCGTTCCCTGCGCCGGAAAGAGCTGGCGATGGTTTTCCAGCATTTTGGACTGATGCCCCATTATACCGTATTGCAGAACATCGCTTTCGGACTCGAACTGCAAGGAGTGGAGAAGAAGGAACGCGAACAAAAGGCGGCGGAAACTATGCGTCTGGTCGGGCTGGACGGATACGCCGACCTGATGGTCAACGAGCTGTCCGGAGGCATGCAGCAACGGGTGGGACTGGCACGTGCCCTGGCGAATGATCCGGAAGTCCTGCTGATGGACGAAGCCTTCTCCGCCTTGGACCCGCTGATACGGGTACAGATGCAGGACGAGCTGCTGGCCTTGCAGTCGAAGGTGAAAAAGACCATCGTATTTATCACGCATGACCTGGAGGAGGCTGTCAAGCTCGGCGACCGTATCGCCATCATGCGTGACGGGGAGATACAGCAAATCGGTACCTCCGAGGAGATCCTGACCGATCCCGCCAATAAGTACGTGAGGTGTTTCGTGGAGAACGTGGACCGCAGCAGGATCATCACCGCCGCCTCCATCATGGTGGACAAGCCTATGGTGGCAAGGCTGGGGAAAGAGGGACCGGAGGTCCTGATCCGGAAGATGAGAGAACGTAAAATAACCGTGTTGCCCGTAGTGGATCCGGATGGCATACTGGTAGGCGAGGTCCATCTGAAGGAACTTATCCAATTAAGGAAGGAGCGTATCCTGAACATCGACTCTATCGTAAGGAAAGAGGTACACTCCATATTGGGCGATACCGTGGTGGAGGACATACTCCCCCTGATGACGAAGACCAACTCGCCCATCTGGGTGGTCAACGAGAAACGGGAGTTTGAGGGAATGGTACCGCTCTCGTCGCTCATTATCGAGGTGACGGGAAAAGACAAGGAAGAAATCAATGAAATCATTCAAAACGCAATAGAATTATGATAAATATAGGAGAATATATAGAAATGGCCGTGGAATGGCTGACCGAGCACGGCGCATCGTTTTTTGACCTGCTGAGCTTAGGGGTGGAAAGTGTTATCGACGGGATACTGTGCGTCCTGCTCGGGATACCTTTTTACATAACCATCGCGATACTCACTTTCCTTGCGTTATACAAGAGTGGCAGGGGGACAGGGATCTTCACCCTCCTGGGACTGTCGCTCGTTTACGGGATGGGATTCTGGGAGGAGACCATGCAGACCCTGGCCCTGGTACTCTCCTCCACCGGCATGGCGCTGATGCTGGGAATCCCCCTGGGGATCTGGATGGTGGGCAGCGGACACTGCAACAAGATCTTGCAGCCGGTGCTTGACTGCATGCAGACCATGCCGGCCTTTGTCTATCTGATACCGGCGGTGCTATTTTTCGGGCTGGGAACGGTACCGGGAGCCTTCGCCACGATCATTTTCGCCCTGCCTCCGGTAGCGAGGCTCACCGCATTGGGCCTCCGGCAGGTGCCGAAGAACGTGGAGGAAGCCGCCCGCTCTTTCGGTGCCACTCCCGTCCAGCTCCTGTTCAAGGTGGAGCTGCCATTGGCATTGCCCACCATTCTCGCCGGTGTCAACCAGACCATCATGATGTCGCTCTCCATGGTGGTGGTAGCCGCCATGATCTCAGCTGGAGGTCTGGGGGAAGTGGTATTGAAAGGTATCACCCAGATGAAGATAGGCATGGGATTCGAGGGGGGGATTGCCGTCGTGATACTGGCGATCGTGCTTGACCGGATCACGCAGGGAATGGCTCGGAAAAAACAAAAGGAATGACACATATAATAAAAGACAGAATGATTATGAGAAACAGAACGATACTTTTCACGGCCCTGATGGCCATCACGATATTCTTCTCGTGCGGTAACATATCCGACAAGAAAATCCGTATCGCCTACGCGAACTGGGCGGAAGGGATCGCGGTCACCTATCTGGCCAAGGAGATCCTTTCGGAACAAGGGTACAGGACCGAGCTCCTGAACGCAGACATCGCCCCCATATTCACCTCTCTGGCAAGAGGCAAGACAGACGTGTTCATGGACAGCTGGATGCCGGTGACCCATGCCGATTATTTTCGGAAATACGATGGTAAGCTGGAAATCCTCGGGCAGATATACGACAGCGCCCGTATCGGGCTTGTGGTACCTGAATATGTCCCGATCCATACGATAGAGGAACTGGGTGCCCATACCCGGCGGTTTTCCGGGGAGATCGTGGGGATTGACGCTGGTACCGGCATCATGAAATGCACGGAGAAAGCCATCCCTGAATACGGCCTGGATTACAGACTCATGATCTCCAGCGGTCCCGCCATGACGGCATTGCTGAAGAAGGCCATCGACAAGAAGGAATGGATCGTCGTGACCGGCTGGACCCCGCACTGGATGTTTGACCGCTTTCGCCTGAGGGTGCTGGAAGACTCGAGAAATGTTTATGGGGAGGCCGAGCAAATCCATTCCATTGCAAGGAAAGGGTTCAGTAAGGAACATCCGTTCGCTGCCGCCCTTCTGGGAAACATCCACCTATCTGATACCGAGATCAACTCTCTGATGCGGGCCATAGAAGAAACCAGTGGGACCGAGACTAGAGCCATACGCCAGTGGATGGACGGGCATAGGGATTTGATAGACAGCTGGATTCCGGACAAGGAGGAATACAGCCGATGAACATCACGATGGAATGGATGGCTAGGCTGTCCACGGCCCCTCTTTTAGGTAGATCTCCGGCCCCGAAAGGGGAGATCGTTCTAAAGATACCGGTTTCCGCACTCGTTCTCTCGTAGCATCGGGAAGTGCCTCGCTCTCTTGATGTCGGTACTATCATATTTCAGAAGGACCTTGTCCGTTCTAATGCTGTCACCATTGCGTGCATGGAATAAAAAAATACGACACGCTACAAATACGATGAGAGGATTTGTGGTATGATGAGACTTGCACTATTACCGCGAGCGGAATGGCAGAAACCATCAAGAATTATGTCTTATTGTTGATATTACGGACATAACTCGTTCAAAATGACTTTTATCGATAACTAATTGTCTGTTTTATGTAACAAGTGTAACATTTAGCTTTTATAACTTTGCATCATCAAAAATTAACATTATGAACCAAGCGGTTCGGTCGCTAAAAATAATATCAGTGCCAAAATGAAAAAAAGTATTTTTTTCTTCTTCCTGTTATTCAGCTTGCAGTCTTTTTCACAAAGGGTCGCGATAAAGAATAATCTCGTATACGATGCGCTGTTAACTCCTAATCTCTCGCTGGAGTTCTCTCTAGGGGAAAAATGGACCTTGGATACCCAGGTGGGCATGAATTTTTTCTTCTATGAGAACGATCCCACCGCAGATGGATACAAGACAAGGAAATGGAGCCATTGGCTTGTGCAACCCGAGATACGCTATTGGGCTTGCGAGAGATTCAACGGTTGGTTTCTCGGGCTGCATGCGCATGGAGGCCAGATGAATGTCGGTGGGATAAACATCCCTTTTATTCTCCAGAACAAGCATAAAGAGATGAAGGCGCACCGTTATGAGGGCTATTTCTACGGTGGCGGCATCAGCGCCGGTTATCATTGGATCCTATCCGACAGGTTCAGCCTTGAAGCCGCTTTGGGGATAGGGTACGCGCACGTGAGATATGACGAGTTCAAATGTACGGCTTGTGGACAAAGGACGGGGAAGGGAGGGGCCGATTACCTCGGCCCGACAAGAGCCGCCCTCTCTATCATTTATATACTTAAATAAAACAGGCCTTGGGTAAAATAGGTGTAGGATATAAAAACATGAAGTCAATGAGATCGATACATTATTACATAAAGCTGTCAACCGTCTGTGCCAGCCTTGGTTTGACGGCTATATTCACGCAGGCCCAAAAGGTCGTTGGGCGGAACATGTCACCATTACATTGGGGGTATGACGTGAGGGTCAAGCGAAGCGCAGACGGAAAAAGCCTGTGTCTTTCCCTGCATGTGGATGCCATGACCCGGTTGGAGTCACAGGACGCCCTTGTCATCTATCCATCCCTGGTTTCCGCCGATGAGGATGACAGGATTGATTTCGCGCCTGTCAGTGTAGCGGGCAGAATGCGGTATAAGGCCATTACACGGTCGAAGGCTCTCGGCGAAAATTCAAGGACATCACGGTTCGACAATAAGCTCCATCCTTTTTCGGACATAGAGGAGCAGGGCATTTCCCTGCAGGAATCCGTCCCTTTCGAACGCTGGATGGCGGATGGACATGTGATGGTGAGAGAGGAGCTGTTGGGTTGCGTTGGTTGTGGCATACGTGAGAATCAAGGAACCGTGGCTGTTATTGACCTGCCTATTTTCAAGAAAGAGGATTATATGTATGATTTCATCGAGCCAGAGAAGGTGGCATTCAAATATTATAAAGACTCCTTTGACTGCAAGGTCACTTTTCCCGTGGCGAGCTACGAACTGAGAAAAGCCTTCGCCAATAACGGGCAGGAGCTCGCCCGGCTGGAAATCTTCATATCAAGAAGCCTGGATATAAAAGGGGCCGAGTTGAAAGAGGTCCTCATAGAAGGTTTCGCTTCCCCCGAGGGTAAAGCGGAATATAACCGGTCACTGGCGGAAGGGCGTACCCTTGCGCTCTCGAATTACATCTCCGGGAAATATCCCGGACTTAAAAGGGCAGCGACTTACCGGACGGTCGGTGCCGGGGAGGATTGGGAGGGCCTTAAAAAGCTCGTAGGCATCTCTCCCCTGTCCAATAAAGAGGAGTTGCTGTCTATCATAGACCGGTATCCGACGGATACGGAACGGGAATCCGCCATACGTAACTTGGACAACGGCAGGACCTATGACATCCTCTTGAATGAGTTTTATCCGCAACTCCGTCGAACGACCTTTCGTTTCAGTTTCGACGTAAGGGCTTATACCCAGGAGGAGTTACCTGAAATATTTGCCACGAGGCCGGAGTGTCTGAGCTCACACGAGATGTTCCAGCTCTCGGAAATATATCTCATCCGGGGGGAGAGCCCCCTCCCCGTCTTCCAAAAGGCGTACGAACAGTTTCCCGAGGACGTGGTGGCGAAACTGAACTATGCCAACGCCTTGCTAAAATACGGGAAAAAGGCAGACAGCGCCTTACGGGTGTTGAGCGACGTGAGGAACGACAGCCGTGCCCTTTTCCCGATGGCGGTCGCCTACCATATCAAGGGGGACTGGAAAAAGGCGGAAGAATTGCTGAAGGAGGCTTATAAACAGGGGGATGACCGTGCCAAGGTTTTCTATGGCGAAGGCGCTTATGAATAAAGTTAAGACTTTATATAACAATAGTAATTTATTTATTCACTAAACTTTTAAGTTATGAAGGTAAACAAATTTCTTTTAGCGGGTGTTGCGGTCTTAGGTCTAGGCATGACGGCCTGCAATGATGACGATGTTCCTCCGGTAGGGAATCCTGCCGAGGGAAGCACATTCGCTGGAATGTACATCTCTACCATGAAAGATGTCATGACCAAGGGGGTAAATGACAGCCAAGAAGATTACGCGGGTAGAGAAGCGGAGAGCAGACTTGAGACTTTACGGTTTATTTCTCCCGGCAAGACTAAAGACTGGACGCAAGGACAGGCTGACGAGGAGGATAAATTCTGGGCAACGACAGTCACCGGCACTTACACGGTCGCTCCATGGAAAGTCACCGCGGGCTCCCAAGCAATGGCGTTGTTGTTTAACAGGGGAAATCTTGAGCCCAGTATCGCAACGGCCACGAACTATGTGTATGGAAATACGGCTACCGCGGTGGCCGACATCAAGGCTCTCGCCTCGGAAAATAAGTTCGTGATGACCTCGAGCGTCAAGCAGAAAACCATCCAGGACAATATCTCCAAGGAAACAGTCAAGAATGGCACGGGAGAGGCCCAGAATGTATTCTCCTTTGACATGGAACGTGTCGTGTCGCAAGGCATGGTCGCAAAGGGGGGTAATTTAAATGCGGAAACAACGGATGGAAGAGGATCCGTTGATCTTGACAACCTCAAATATACCGCAATCAACGGCGCCGCAAAGACATATCTTTTCCGCAACCATGCGGGAGAGCGTACAATCAAGGAGAGTAACGGGCTTTACGAAAATTTTGCATCCGCCATTGATGACTATGTTGATTTTCAAGATGCCCAAAATCCGAACGGTACAGCCGAGGAGTTTTTGATCCGCCTGGGAAACCTATTGACGACACAAGGTTCACAAGCGACTGATCTTGGCATGTACGCGGCCAAGACGGTCGCAGCAAATGCTACCGAGGCCAAGACTGTAGCGGGTATTTATTTCTTGGAGAATTCCGTAAAAAAGGAGGCGCTCACACCTGAGAATAAAAATTTCGGTTACTACCGCCTGCCTTATGCCAAGGTCTACGCCACTTATACTCCAAAACAGGTATGGGATTGGGACGCGGATCAAGGTAAGTTAATCAGTAAAGACGGGGTAAAGGGCAAGACGTTCTATCGAGGAGAAGGTGATGGGCTTATCTACGCCAGCAAGGAAGCCGCGAAGAAAAGCCAGTTGAGCCCGGATCAAAAAGCTTACACCTATAAAGACGGAAAATGCGCGTACCGCGCGTTGTGGAACCGTCAAACAACCGCTGATGGAAAGAAGGTAGTGAACGCAGATGCTCGTCGTAACAACACCTATCTGTTGACAATTACGGCTTTCCAGGGCCTGGGTATGCCGTGGGACCCTTCCGACCCTAAGGATCCGTACCTGCCGAAGCCCGATCCAGACACTACTGAACCGACAAACCCGGAAAATCCGGATGTCGAGAAAGAAGAGACCTACATGCGTGTCGTGGCCAAGGTACTCCAGTGGAACCTTGTCTCACGTGATGTCGTTCTTGAATGATATTCAGATAAGAGGTAAACTCAGCCAACGATTTCTTACATAACCTTCAAAGAGGGAAGGGGGAGTCTTTCCCCTTCTTTCTCCAATAGACAAATAGTTAGACCTCAAACGGTTAATAATCCCAATTATAAGCTATATCAAATGAGAATCAGAAGCGTACATCCTGCCATATTTATCATGTTGCTGGCCTGTTGCCTTATAGGTTGCGATTCGGCCATATTCGATAACTTGAGTGGTTGTCCGCAAGGCGTCAATTTCCATTTTTACAGCCAGACCCCTTGCGGACAATTTCCCAATTATCCGTCAGATATCAGGCAGGTCCGGGTATTTGCCTTTGACGAGCAAGACGTGCTGGTGGGTGAATTCTCCGACAAGAAGGCGGTTCTTTCGGCGGATTATTCCTTGCCCGCCACATTGCGGCATACGGGGAAGCTCACGTTTGTCGCATGGGGTGGCAGCGACTTGGTGGCCTATGATTTTTCAGGTTTTAAGGAAGGCGTCACGGCCAAGCAGGAGATGTGGGGCGCGCTACGGTTGAAAGACAGAAGGGTCTCTTCAGTCCCTGCGCCTCTGTATGTCGGGTTCGCTTCCGTATCGCTGGAGAACCGGGAGGATATGGGAAGCGTATATGAGCGGGTGTCCTTCAACATGCGGGAACTGACATACCGGGTACATTTTACCATCAAGTCCATCCCCGATCCATTCCCTATGGACGAGAAATTCGTCATAAGGATAGAAGATGACAACGGTGTTTATGACTTTAACGGGCAGATCGCCCTTTGCGAACGTTTTGAGTACGTGGCCGAAGCCACACGTGACACGGAAGGGGTGTTAAAGGCTGACTTTACGCTGATGAAGCTGGAGGAAGGCAGAAACACGCTCGTATCCCTGGTCAACAAGACAACCGGGGAAATCTTTTATACCGCCAATCTGGTGGATGACATCATCATGTTCCGGGGTGATTCGGGCGAACCACCGTATAGCCTGGAGTGTGACCATGATTTTCCCATAACTCTGAAACTCAAGTATGAGAAGAGTACATGGACGCTGGTACAGGCGACCGTCTTGGATTGGAATGTCGTCTCCCGTCCCGTAGAGCTAGGTGCTGATATCATCTCAGGACAGATTTAAGATCCGTGTGGTATCAGAAAGGAGTTGAGATTATTATAAAAAACGATATATAATGAAATACGGAACTGTGATAAGGTTGTTGACAGTGACCTGCCTGGCAATCGTACAATTGACCGGATGCTCGCCTGATACGGAGGATATGAAAAGATCCGTTACGGGTATTCCCATCCGGATCGTGGCGGAAATGAACAAGGGCACGAGTTCTTCCCGGATGACGAAGGCCCCCGTGCGTTCAGAGGGGGAATGGAAGGAGAATTATATCGGCGCGGAGGTATATGAGAAAACCGTCAGGCATGTCCTCCTCTTCGTTTATAAGAACATCGGAACCTCTCCGGAGAAAGTCATTTTCTATTATCCCCAAGGCACTGCCAATCCACTGGCGGGTATAACCGGCATTGACCATTTCGAGATGAGAGAGATGGGAGGAATAAACGTAGGGGACCCCGATATAGCCCTGGACCTGGAGCTGATGGGTGGTAATTATAATTTTGTCTTATTGGTCAATTGCGAATCCGGATTGAAAAAGATCCGGGAAGAGCATATGATTCCGGATCCGAGACTGCTGACGGAGAAAACCGAGATTTTCACGTCCGACGAT
>ERZ791871.1562-NODE-1562-length-19127-cov-8.559931_pt1 | contig 19127 bp, 20 predicted proteins | sample MGYA00510280_ERZ791871 | MGnify/ENA primary metagenome ERZ791871 (study PRJEB30046, sample SAMN00792111) | human gut metagenome | study: EMG produced TPA metagenomics assembly of the A metagenome-wide association study of gut microbiota in type 2...
GACCTCCCCGCGCCGGCCCGAGCCGCCGGCCCCGACCGGCATCGGTCTCCCGCACACATGCGGGAAACACGATGGACGGGCAAGCCCTATCAGAAAAAGGAACGCCCCCAAAGGGGCGCGGCCCCAGGTTTCCCTTTTGGCCTTTTCGGCTGAAGCCGAAACGATCATACCGGCGTCGCGGAACCCGTCAAATCGCCACGCAGACGGGCTGCGCCCGGCGCGATCGATTGGACGGAACCCGCTTTGGCCGGTAACGCTGCGCTTGACCGAAAGGCCAAAAAGAAAAAACAGGGGATAGCCGGACAGACGATCCACGACACAGGAAAGGACACCATCATGAGCCAGTACAGGATAACGGCCACCATCACCAGCCAGACACAGGCCACCGACTCCGGCGCATGGCAGATGGGCATCACCTGGAGGAAAAGCCTCACCCTCGACCCCGCCGAAACCCAGGAGGCCGCCGACCTCAGGAACCAGGCATGGGAACAGGCCGCGAACGGCATCGACGACGAGACCACCCGCCGCATCTGGCAACAAGTCGACACCGTCACCGCACGCGAAGCCGAACGCCTGCGCGCCCAGGTCAGAAAACTCATCGGCCTGCTCAACGCCGGCCGGCCCGCGCTCGACGAAAACGGCTACCCCATGTGGGACCACCTCATCGCCCTGTCCAACAGGCAATGCTGGCAATGGGAGATCGCCGCCGCCCACAGCGGCTGCCTCGCCGCCATCATGCAGGCCGCCGGCATCGACGACTGGCCGCCAGCCGACTCCATGCCCGACATCACCAACCCCGTCATCACCATCAACCTGTCCACCAACCAATGAGCCAGGCAGACCGACGCTATCGCGCCGGCGACAGGTGACCCACACGGAAGACGGCACGGGCCGCCTCCCGAAAACAGAACAGCCATAACCCGCAAGGAAAGGAACACCATCATGGCGACCATCAACCAGGTCACGCTGACCATCAGCGGAAACACCGGCAGCATCGAATTCCACACCCGACAGGACGGCGGCATATGGGCCACGTTCGACGTCGCCCAGACCAGCCGCACCCAGAACCCGCAGACCGGCCAATGGGAGGACGGCGCCACCACATGGATCCGTTGCACCGCCAGCGGATACCTGGCCGAACACCTGCAGCACAGCATGCTGCCGACCGGACCCGACGGCAAGCAGAAAGGCGTGCCCGTCATCGTCACCGGCAGCTACGTGCAAAGGGAATACACGAACCAGCAGGGAGCGAAACGAAGCATCCTCGAACTGCGCGCCACCGACCTCGCCGTCAGCCTGCGCGCCGGCACCGTCGCCTACAACAAGGCGCCGCGCGACAACGGGTTCGCGGGACGCACTCCACAGCCGAGCCAGCCCATGGCCCAGCCGCAGCCCCAGCAGCCGACGACGCCCGCCAGCGACCCGTGGAACGCCACGGGAGCCCAAACCAGGCAGCCCGCCTTCACCGACGGGTTCGCGCCCGCGGCACCCCAGCAGCCGGCGATCTGACGACGACCACACACGACCAAGGCCGGCCCACACATACGCCGGGCCGGCCCTCACCCGGAGAAGAGGCCAACATGCGGCGACATGCCATGGACGAATGGATCGACACCGGCGACGAGGAAGGAGCGGCGAAGGCGTTCGATGCGATGGACGAGCGGATCCGCCCGCCCATCGGCGCGCAGCCGCGCCAGATCATCCCCAGCAGGACGACCCTGGACGCATGCCAGCGGGCCGGCTGCCCCATCGAGGCCGGCGCCATCCACGCCTGGCTGTGCACATGGAGCGTCCGCAGCATCGACGGCACCGTGATCCGACGGGACATGCTCCTGATCGACGTGAAACGCGAAAACGAGATATGGAAGGCGACAAGCCGGTACCGGCTCGACGGCATCCGCACGGGACGGCAGGCGCAGGCCGCGCTCCTGCTCGCCGCCACCGGGGCGCTGCGGCCCATCCAGGAACGATTCAAATAAACGGCATGGGCCGAGACATGGACGAACGGTATCGGTATCATTCCCGAATCAACACCAAGCAGATTATGATATTATATGGAAAACACATAAGGAGAAGGAGGCTTACCATGGCATTGATCCAGATCAACGTCCCCGACGACGTCAAAGCGCGTGCCGACGCCGCCTTCGCGCGCAACGGCATCACCACGCCCGCCGCCATGAAGATGATGGTCACCCAGGTCGCCCACGAGAACCGCACGCCGTTCGACGGCGTCTTCTCCTCCCCGGCCGCACGCGAACTCGGCGAGGACGTACGCCGCGACATGCTGCTCGCCGAGGCTCAGGAATACGGGCTGATCGCCGACGACGCCACCGACGCGCGAACCATCCCCGACGACGTGCTCGGGGAACTAGGCCTCACCGCACAGGAGGTGGGGCAGTGAACTGGAGCGTCAAGGCCTCGCCGCATTTCTGGCGGACCGCGCTGCCCCTCAAGGAGAAATACACCCACGAACAGTTCGCGTCCATCATCCGATCCATAAGGAAGGCGATCTGCGAACTGGCGGCCAGGGGGCGCGTGGAGGAGAGCGGATGGCACGACCACCCGCTCGAGCGCAGCCCGTTCGGGGACGGAAACCACTTCGAGTTCCACACCTTCGACGACGACGTGCTCGTGGTCTACTTCAGACGCGAGGCGAAACGCACCATCCGCATGGTCGGCATCTACGACCATGACACCATACCCGACGACGAGTGATCGGAAAACCGCAGCGAAACAAACGGGCGGGGCCATCCATAAGCCGGAGGCCCCGTCTTCACATTCCAGACAGGAACGGGTGACGTCCATCAAAGACGGCCGAACGCCGAATCCATGTTCGCCAGAACCCCGGCAACGAGGCGACGGATGCCGGCCAAAGCCGTGGACGTGGAAACATACAGCCATCTCGATCCGGACAGTTCGACACAGGCGTCGACGTGCCCGCCATCCTCGAAGGACCGACGAAACCGGTACGAGAAGCGATCGACATCAGCCGTCCCCATCATCCAGCCCTTCCGCATCCATATGCCGTCAACGACAACGCCATCCACGAACCGGGATGGAGACGGCATCCATCCAACCAAGCCGGGACGACGACGTGGCCCGGGTCCCGGCGTCCATCTTCGTTTTCCCTCCCGATCGGTTCCTTGGCGCACCATGCCACGGCGCACGCCGGGACGTCAACGGTCCACGCGACCCCTGCGGGGCCCCGCGCGTCCCATTGACGCCCCGACGCGCACCGCGGCAAAGAGCGGTCGTCACCAACCGGAAAGGAAAACGAAGATGAACACCAAGACCCTCGACAACACCGCAAACGACCCCTGGGCGGACATCGCACACTCCGACCTCGTCAACTACGTACGCAACACCGGACACTTCCCCGCCGACGGATACCAGGCACCGAAGCCCCAGACCGGAATCGACCCCTGGGCGCCGACCAAGTGACCGGCATGGGATGGCGGGGCCGGACGGGCCCTGTCCTCCCCTGACCGACCAGCAAAACGTGAATACGATTATCATCACGATAATAGCTATTTATTGAACCGATCGGAGCAGGGCGAATGGCGGGAAACATCACATTGGACAACCTCGTTTCCGTTCGTGACGACAACACCGTCCACAAGAAAGCGGCAAGAAGAATAAAAAAGGACCTGGCATAGTCGCACACGATAAAGGGGACGGAGTCCGATGACGGCCCCGCCCCCCTTTACTATCGGCCGGACGGGCCGATCGGACACGGAGGGCGGCATCGACCAGGGGCCATGGGCCATCCAAGACGGCCCGGTCCACGATCAGGCCCACGCCGTGTGGGCCATGGCCGGCGTCCGGGACCAAGGACCAGGAGGCCGAATGGGCCACGTCGATGCGTGTGGGCCATCAGCATGCCCTGCGCGCTTCCGGACCACATCATGCGAATGGACCAATGGTCCACATGCCGGACCAATCATGCGGCCCACGCGAAAGCCCATATGTGAGGGCCGGCATCTGTGTTTTAGCAAGTTGGCGTCCGCTTTGTGAGCGGTGTTTTTCCGCAGTGTAGGCAGCGGGTTTTCCGCAGGGTGTGCGGTATCGGCCGCTGCCTGTCTGCGTTGTGTTGGTTATTGGGTCATGAGGGCGTGTTCGCTTCGGTAGGAGCGGCCCTCGAATCTGATGAGCCGTCCGTGGTGGACGGTGCGGTCGATGAGGGCGGCGGCCATGTTCTTGTCGCCGAGCACGCGTCCCCATCCGCTGAATTCGATGTTGGTGGTGTAGATGATGCTCCTTGTCTCGTAGGAATCGGAAATGATCTGGAAGAGGAGCCTGCTGCCCTCCTCGTCTATGGGCAGGTAGCCGAACTCGTCGATGATGAGAAGTCGGGCCTTGCCGATGCTCGCGAGTTCCCGGTCGAGCCGGTTCTCCTGCTGGGCGCGGCGCAGACGCATGAGCAGTCCGGTCGCGGTGAAGAAGCGCACCGGGACGCCCCGCTCGCAGGCGAGCCGTCCGATCGCGATGGCCAGGTGGCTCTTGCCGGTGCCGACGGGCCCGTAGAGCACGAGGTCCTCGCATCCGGCGACGAAGTCGAGGTTCTCGAGCTGCGCGCGCCCCCAGTCGGCGGGCATCTTCAGGTTGGTCCAGTCATAGCCGTCGAGGGTCTTGTCGGCGGGGAAGCCGGCCTGTTTGAGCAGGCGCAGGCGTTTGGATCGCTCGCGCGAGTCGAGTTCGGCCGTGAACCATCGTTCGATGAAGTCGAGCTGGTTGGGCGTGGCCTCGGCGAGCGTGCCGGCGAGCACGCTGCGTGTCAGGGTCAGGCTGCGGCTCATCTTCAGGATGCGTTCGCTTTTCTCGGTCGTGGACGCGCGCCTGCGTCGGGTCTCCGGGATCACCGGATCGGGTCTGACGCTCACCGTTCTTCCCCTCCGTCGTCCGTGCCGGTGATGAACCGGTCGTAGCCGCTCAGGTCGGGCTCCTCGATCCCGCCGGGGTATTCCCACTCGCCGTCGCGCATGCGCAACGCAATCGGGGTGAGCGAGTCCGCGTGCAGGCCCATGTCCCTGTTCGAGCGCAGGATCTCGCCGCACGCCTGCATCGCGGGATCGAACCCGGCCGCCCGGCACGCGTCCCCGATCGCTTTGAGGCTCTCCCTCAACGTCTTTTCGTCCATGGAATCAAGCCACGCGCGTATATCGTCGGGCACGTCCGGGCGGATCGAGCTTTCCCGCCACGCGCGGGGTTTGACCGCGAGCCGGGGAAGCACGAGCGCGGGATCCTCCACATTGCGCGACCGTCCGTACTGTCTGGGATACTCCGCGAAGAGCTCGCCGGTGGCGGGCGAGGTGAGCGTGACCGTGTCCCACCGGATCGCGGCCAATACCCTGGAACGCGCCGAATCGGGGCCGGCGAGGTACCGGTTCGAGTCGATGTCGACCAGCCCGTACTTGTCGGCCGTCCGGCTTTCCCAGCGAACCGGGTCGAACGCCGTGGACGGCAACGGCATCAACGCGGCCCTCTCCTCGTCGAACACCTCGGCCACGGGCACGTCCAGCAACCTCGGGCAATACGAGTCCCTGGCGAGCCCGTCGCACCGCTCCAGCAGGAGACGGCTCAACTGCCCATACGATTCCGCGCGCATGGGCGGCACCATGAGATTGCGCCGCAAAAACCCGACCGCGTTCTCCACGCTGCCCTTCTCGTTGCCCGAATACGGGTTGCAGAACCGGACCTCGAGCCGGTAATGCGCCACGAACGCGGAGAACACCCCGGTCAACGCGACCTCGCCCTTCGCGTTGCGCCGGCCGGCACCGGTCGCGTTGTCCATCACGATCACGGGAGGAACACCCCCGATATGCTCGAACACGAGCATCAGGCCATGGCACAGACACTCCGCGTTCTCGCCCGGCAACGCCACGCACAACCGCATGTTCGAATACGGCAACGAGACCACCAGGCAATGCACGTCCGCCATCTCGCCAGCGATCCGGGCCCGGGCCACGCCGAAATCGACCTGCATGCTGCCCGCCGCCCACTCGAGCCGCACGTACCCCTCGCGATCCGGCACGCCGCGGTTCGCCTCGCGCCACCGGTGCACGTAACGCATCGTGGTCGAATACTCGCCGTCGTAGTCCGTCTCCGCCAGCAGACGGTCGTGCACGCGCCTGATCGTGTGCCGCTGCTTCCTGGGCAGCAGACGATCGGCCTCCAGCCACTCGTCCACCAGATGCGCGTACGGGTCGATCTTCGACCCGTACCTGCGATCCGCCTTCGGCTTGGGCGAGCAATCCTCCATATCCGCGTACTTCGCGACCGTCCCGCGATCCACGTGAAGACGCCGCGCTATCTGCGCGCGCGACATTCCCTGCCGGTCGAGTCTCCTGATATCTTGCACAATGGGCATCGGTATCGCCATGTTCCTTTCCTTCCCGAGCGCCGGCCGGCGGCAACCGGCCGAATCAAAACCGATTGGCAACTCGGGAATATACAGGCGGCGGCACCGATGCCTATCACATCACCGGGAAACGATGACGACACCGGGGAAAACCATCAGCCCACACTACGGAAAAACACTGCCGAACCTGTCGAACAAACATTGAAGCAAAACAGGCATCGCGGACCACCCTGACGGACCACGGTCCATTCGGCGGACCAACCAAATACGTGGTCCACGCGAAAGCCCATGCGGGGACGGCCACGCGGACCACCCCTGGTCCATGGACCGGGCCGGACGATGGCGTCCCCGTCCACCGGGCCACGGTCCAAGGACCATATGGGCAGGTCGGCGGGCGGACCCGGTTCATGCGGTCCATGGCCCGAGAGCCCACCGCCATCGGGCCGGTCTCCCCAAACGCACATGGAGCGGAGCCATGCGCATCGCGCGGCGCGCCCGGGACCGGTGCCGCATCCCCGACAGTCGACGAGCGGGCTCCCGACCGTGGACGTCTCCCCGTTCGGCAGGAGCCGGCACCCGCCGGGGGCGCCATGCCCGGCCTCCGTGCGGCAGCCGGCCCCGAACAAACAGCGGCACAACAGACACATACGCGAAATAAAACCCGACATGAAAACCAGCACCCAGACAGACGAAAAAGCACGACACAGAAACCAGAAACAACGAAGACAGAACCAAGAACCCACACAGCCAGCCACAAGGTACGACGCCATCAGAAAACCCAAGAAAAAGCACATCCCGATGCAATCTCCGAAGGAGATGGACTTCTTGCACCCACCGCCTCACGGCGGCCGCCTATCGGCGGAACTGCAACGTTTTTGATGGTGTTTGCCGTCCGGGCGTCCGATATCGGGGTTCGGCGTTATCGACGGGACGGGAAACACGGGCCGGGTGGAGGCGCCATGAACGATGGGAACATGATCCAGGAGCCGCCCGCATGCCCGGTGTGCGGGCTCGCGATGGAGGAGCGGGACCCGCGCCGCGGGAAGCCGCTGTCGATCCACCGGGCATGCCGGAACCGGCGCCGGGAGGAGCTGAGGAAGGAACGGGAACGCGGACGCCGCATGTCGCAGGAGTCGCTCCTGATGGCATCCAGGAACGACGTCGCCGAGGCGGCCGCCGAACTGCGCCGGCGGGTGGCATGGCGCAACGAGGCCGTCGGCCCAGCCGACCACGGGACGGTCGAACTGTGCTACTGGTCGGTCAGATGCATGGCGGCGCTCATGCGGCTCGAACCGGAAACGCTCATGGCATACGAGGACCGGTGGACCGTGGACCTGGCCCGGTCCATCGGACGCAAGGGCATGGACCGGATCGCGGGCCTGACCGGCTGGAGGGGTCCACGCCCATGGACCATGGACCCGGCCATGACCGACACGGGCGAGGCCCACACGCTCGAGGGCATGTGGCCCGAACCCGGGCCCGGGGTGGACGACGAATGGCGCGCCGACCTGGACCACGACGACGGCGCGGGCCCGCGGGCCGTCGACATGGACCGGATCATCGAGGGCATATGGGCCGAGGACCATCGAGGACGCAACGGCGCGGACCACGGATGGTGGTCCCTCGACGAAGGGGCCAGGCCATGAGCGACCGCCCAGGGACCACAGGGGCCACAAGCGAATGGCCCAGACCCGGCCGATGCAGATGGGCCCGGTGCCCGCACCCCGAGACCTTGGTATGGGCGGACGGGTACTGCTCGGCCCGATGCCGGCGCCAGGCGCGCAAGGCGGAACCGGGACGGGTGCCGGCCGGCCACTGCCGCATGTGCGGCGAACCCGTGTACAAGCCCGCCCAGGGACCCGTGCCCGACTTCTGCTCCGACCGGTGCCGCAACAGGTGGAACCGGCTCACCCGCACCGGGACAAGTGCCCGCCCACGGCGATCATGCCACGAATGCGGCGCACGGCTCGATACCGGCACGCGAGGCGAATACTGCGGCGACGCATGCCGCAAGGCACATGACTACAAGACGGCGCGCGATCGGCGCATGCTGCGCTCCGCCGCCAACGCCGGAACCATCGAAAGGCTCAGAATGAACGCCGACGACCTGCTGACGAGGGCGCACGCCATCGAACTGGACACCGAAACCATACGGCGACATGGCATCGAGACGCGCGCCCGCACCCACATCCTGCTCATGCGCATGCTCACGCTCGCCGCCGCCCACGACCCCCGGTCCCTCACGCAGGCGGGACCCGACGGCCAGATCGGCCGCATCATCGACGCATGCGACCGGACCGGCGAGGACGGGGACGCGGAACGACTCCTGCGCCGCCACGGACCGGACCGCGGCGCCGCAGGAAAAGGAGAGGAGCACGCATGGCCATCAGCATGACCAAACTCAGCAGCGCCGACTACTACCTCGACCGCACGCGCGAGGCGCTCCAGGCCGACGGCGCCATACCCGACGAGGCCACGCCCGGACCGCTCACAGGCCCCGACCCAGCCGCCTACTACAACGCCGAAGGCAACCCGCCCGGCCGATGGATCGGATCGGCCAGCCGGCTGCTCGGCGGCGAGACCGGACGGCAGGCCGGCGCCGAGACCGTGCGCATGCTCATCAACGAACGCCGAAACCCCGAAACCGGCCGCAGCCTCGACCAGGCCGGCATACGGGCCGACAACGACGGGCAACCGCCCATCGCCGGATACGACCTGACCCAGACCGTGCCCAAAAGCGTGAGCATCCTCTGGGCGTTCGCCGACCAGGACACGCGCCGCGCCATCGACGAATGCCTCCACCAGGCGGCCGACATGACCATCGGCTACTTCGAAGCCGAATACGCGGCCACCCGGGCCGGGGCCGGCGGCGTCGCCAGCACGGCCTGCGACGGGGTCGCCGGCTTCGCCTTCGACCACTGGGACTCCAGGGACGGCGACCCCCACCCGCACACGCACCTGGTCATCTCCAACCGGGTGCGCCGCACCACGGACGGCCAATGGACCGCGCTCGACGGCCGCGCCGTCTACGGGGCCACCGTCGAACTGAGCGAATACAACGCCAACCTCGTCAAGGACCTGCTCACCCAACGACTCGGCTGGGCCTGGCACGAACCGGCCCGCGCCCGCGGACGCGGCACCAGGGCCGTGGCCGGCGAGGTCCAGGGAGTGCCCGAGGAGCTCATCGACGCGTTCAGCGGACGCGACAGGGAGATCGAAACCCGGCTCGCCGCCATCATCAACGAGGAGGAACGCCGCACCGGCCATACGATCGGATGGAAACGACGCGCCGAACTCCACAAACAGGTCTGGCTGGAAACCCGCAAGCCCAAGACCGACGCCCGACCCGGACTGGCAGAACTGACCCGACGATGGCACGGCAAACTGCGGGCCGAAGCCCCCGGCACCAGCATCGACGCCATGTGGCAGGCGGTCGACTCGCACCGGGACAGGACCATAGAACTGGGACAGACCGCCTCCCGGGCCGCGGGCATCCGCCTCGCCGGACAGCTCGCCGACCACCAGACACCCGGCCAGACGGAACTCGAACGGCTCGCCGACGCTGCCATGGCACACACCGAACGCACCCGCGCCACATGGACGCTCAGCAACATCCGGGCCGAAGCCGAACGCCTCCTCGCCGACATCCGGCTCGACCCCACGGCCCGCGCCGACACCGCCAACCAGGTCGCCGAACTCGCCATCCGCCGCTGCGTGAAAATAACCCCGACCCGCTACCGTGCAGGACAGGCCGGCGACGACCCCGCGCTCGTCAGCCGCGCCGGACGCAGCACGTTCGACGACCCCACACTCGACCGATACACCAGCCAGACGATCCTCGACATGGAAAAACGCGTCATGGCCACGTTCGGCCGGACCGACCCGCTCGCCTGGGGACCCGGGGAGGGCACCCGGCTCATCCAGTCCATGCGGGCCGGCGGAAACCGGCTGAGCGACGACCAGGCGAAGGCCGCCGCATACCTGCTCGAGAACCCGCACGCGGCCAGCGCGCTCATCGGCCCCGCCGGCACCGGAAAGACGACCACCATGCGCGCCGTCGCCCGAGCATGGGAGACCCGGCACGGGAGGGGATCCGTGCTCGGCCTGACCCTGTCCGTCCGGGCCAGGGACGAGCTCGCCGACAGCATCGGCACCAACGCGATCACCATCGCCAAGCTCCTCGACAACGTGTCCGAACGGCACCGGGCGCAGACCGACGACCTGCGACGCGAATACCGGTGCCGGCTCGCCGCGGCGCGCACCCCCGCCGAACGCGACCGGATACGCCGCGCCATCAGCGAATCCGACGCCCGGGAACAGGCCGGCCTCATCCACCCCGGACAGCTCGTCATCGTAGACGAGGCGGGCATGGTCGGCACCCCGGAACTGGACGCCATCGCCGAACTGTGCGAACGGGCCGGAGCCAGGCTCGCACTGACCGGCGACCCCATGCAGCTCGACGCGCCCGCCGCACCGGGCGGACTGCTCGCCTGGGCCGAACGGGAACACCGGTGCGCGACCCTCACCAGCCTGTGGCGCTTCCGCAGCGACCCCGGGCTCTGGGCGAACGACCCCGACGGCGGACGGGCCAGATGGGCAGACGAAGGCAAAGCCACGCTGCGCCTGCGCGCCGGCGGCGACCGCGCGAAACCGGACAGCGTCGAGGCATGCCGCCGGCTCGTCGCCGAATACGCGGCCCACCACCGTCTCCACTGGGGCGAGGACCGGGAATGCGAGGAGGAGGCGTACCGGATGACCCTGCAATGGCAGAAGACGGGCAAGACCACGCTCCTCGTCGCCGGCACCAACGAACAGGTGCGCGCCATGAACCAGCGCACCATCCTCGAACGGCGCGTGCTCGGCCTGTCCGACGGGGACCCGTCCCGCCTCGCCACGCTGTCCGACGGCCTGAAGATAGGAGCCGGGGACCGGATCGTGTCCCGCGCCAACGACCACCAGGTACGTGGCCCCGACGGACACCGCATCGAGAACAGCATGGCGTTCACCGTCACCCGCATCGACACGGACGCGATCGCATGCCGCGACGCGGACGGAAGGCAATGGACCATACCCCGGGACTGGGCGAAAACGAACTGCGAGGCCGGATACGCGACCACCATCCACAAAAGCCAGGGCATGACCGTCGACCGGTGCGCCGCCATGTTCCCCTCCGACGCGCGCGTCCCATGCAACCTGCAATACGTGGCCGCCACACGAGGCCGCGAGGAGAACCACCTCCTCTACGCATGCAAGGACGAGAAGACCCGGCAGACGGAAGCCATGCTATCCGGATCGGACACCGACCCCGAAGCCATCGCCCGCCAACGCATGCTCTCCACGCTCCTGACACGCCCCGACACGCGCACCGCCACCGAAACCCGCATCGACGAACACGAGGAGAGATACAGCCTGACACGACTCCTGCGCGAACACGACTACGCAGCCGGCCTCATCGCCGGCCCCCACCTCGAGGCCAAACTCCGCCAATGCCACAACCCGGGCATCGTGAGCATGATCACGAGGTCCCCGAACTGGGAATGGCTGCGCGCGCTATGGTCCCGCGCCTGGATGACCGACCCCAAGCGGGCCATGGCCATCGTCAGCCGCGACATCAGCCCCAAGGACGAGCACGGAAACCGGCAGGACCCCGCCGCCGTCATGGCCGGCCGGCTCAGCAGCGGCCTGCTCGACCGGCTCAACGGCGCGGTGCGCGACGACTGGACCGCCGGCATCATCCCGCCCATCAAGGCATCCAGAAACACCGCCGCCCTCGACCTGGTGCGCCAGAACGAACTCCTCATCACCCAACGGGCCGACGCCCTCGCCCGACAGACCGCCACGGGCGAACAGCCCTGGTCGAGGACCGTCATGGAAACGGCGCGGAAACACGGCGACCACAACCTGCTGCGCGACGTGGCCATCTACCGGGACATGTGGCACATCGACGACCCCGACCAGCCCATCGGGCAAAGGCCGCCGGGCCGGTCCGGCCGGCAGGAACAGCACTGGTGCAACCTCGACGCACGCATCACCGGACAAGGAAGCGGCGTCGTCAACCCCGGCAAAACCCGGAAGGCCAACCGTAATCGGCCGGAAAACCCGACGCCCCGCGTGGAGACGCCGAACCCCGCAGCCATGGAGGAAAGGAACCCGCAATGGAAGACACGGCAGGAACCATCATCGAACAACTCGCCCGATGGGCCGACGCAATGACCCGGACCCTGGACTCATGGGACACCGGCACCCTGATCGTCCTCGCCGTCACGCTCACGGTGCTCGCCGGCGTCACCGGCCGCGCCACCACCGGCGGCGGACTCATCAGGCAGATCCTGTGGATCACCGTCACCGCCATACTCACCCTCATCGCCGTCGCGACCGTCTGGACCATCGCGAGCCGATACCTGCCCATCCCCGAGCTCGAAACGCTCCTGCGAAACCTCGCCGGCCACCAGCCCCTCTTCCGGAGCCTGGACACGGCGGCACGCATACTACGATGGTGACGATGGGGAAACGGGATACGATGGAGTGACTGACACCGGAGCAAGGAGGGAAACGGACGTGGAACGACGGATAATCATGTGTCGCCGACATCCGGTGCTGGCCTTCGACTACGATCCTTCATCGGGAAAGGCCGTCGGCAGCGGCCGTATACTGGATTGTTCAAGGTTGCCTCTCGAGCTCATCTCCCACGGCAAACCCGCGATCTACGCGAAAAGCATCGATGCTTGGTGGAGAAGAAGGGCCATCCCACCCACTCGGGATGGGATACGCGGCATACTTGACTCGATGGGAATAAGATCGGCGGTGGAACTCCTCAACCGCTCGCATGGACTCAGCCTTTCCGACCAGTATTGGGTCAAGCCCGAATCATCCGACCTCGAATGGGATACCGTGAACTTCTTCACCAACCCGTTTGACGAGGAACTTGGACGAACCCTCCTGACTGCCCGTTCCTCCTCCCACAGGTTCAGCCTCAACGCACCCGACGCATCCACCGGCGGCGACCTTCCGAAACGATGGACCATTGCGGGCGACGGCACCAGGATACTGATCAAAGCCGGACGTACCGGACAGGAACCGGTCAACGAACTCATCGCATCGGACCTTTGCTCCAGGCTCGGCATACCAGCAGTCAGATATAATCTCGGCGAATACGACAACAGGCCAGTATCCACCTGTCCCGAAATGCTGACGGACACCGAGGAACTCGTATCCGCATGGCAGATTCTCGAATCGGTGAAGAGGGATAATCGCCTGAGCGCCAGGGACCAGTGGATCAGGGCGGCGCAACTGTTCGGCTGCGAAGGGGCGGCGGTGGTGCATGCGACCGACGATTGGCTACTCGTGGACTACCTCATGCGAAACATCGACCGCCATTACAATAACTTCGGTCTCATCCGCGACGTGGAGACACTGCGGGTCCGGCCCGCGCCGTTGTTCGACACCGGAGCCTCTCTGTGGTGCGGAGAGCTCGCCATAGACAACCGCGACTACAAGGCCAAACCGTTCTACGCGACTTATAAGACGCCGACAGCCCGCCGACAGCTGCGCCTCATATCCGACTGGACCAGATATGACCTTGGCAAGCTCGATGGGTGGGAGGAACAGGTGGGACACCGCCTGTCAGTCACGGGACTCGTACCTGAAACGCGAATCACGGCCATCGCGACCATGCTTTCCGCCCGTATCCGCGAAGTCCGCTCACTGGCGGAGTCCGCCGGCGATGACAGCACCCACAAAACAGTGGTCATGGGTGCCGAAACGGGAATAGGGACCGGCATGCTTCCGTGGCCATCACCCATGGAACAGGTGGAAACGGGGAATCTCCACTGGCAGTCCACGACAAGCGGCCCGACATCGTTCTAGAACAACGGGTCCATGCCCTCGCCGGGGATACTGCGGCGTTTCGAGGCGCGGCGGGCAATCACCACCCACCTGCCATCACGGTTCTGCGCCTGGGCGTCCCACAACCCGTCCTCGAAACCACGACGCTCCCCATGCCGAATCTTCCAGGCCGCGGCCCACGCCGCACGCCGATTCACCGACTCCGCCACCACATGCCAGCCCGGATGGGCTTTCAGCCATGACGCCAGACCGGGCCCATTGCGCTTCACCGTGCCGATCGGCCGCGCGTCCTCGACCACGGCGTCCAGTCCCTCGCCGCGGCAACGCTCGAGAAACCCTTCCGCAGCCGTCGCATCATCGAACATGACCCTTATCACCGTCTTCGCCATAGGCAGGCATTTTACAGAACCGCACGCGACCGAAGCCGAACCTACACGACAGGGTATGGCCTGCAAATTCCTGATACAGCTGGACATTGCCTGATGAGTCTGTTCACGGACGGTAAAAACGCCCATCTACCATGGAAATGGTGTGACGGTCAGAACAGCTAAAAGGAACAAATATGAGTAAAAACAATGGGAAAGCGATGATTGCCATCGTGCTATCAGTGACTGCCATGGTCGTCGCGCTGCTTTCCTGGATCGCGACATTGAGTGCGCGTGCACGTCCGGCCGTGCATGATGATCTGGAGGCTCGGCCGGCTACGGGGCCAATCGGCATGATGGAGAAGAAGGAAACCGAAGACAGGCGTGTGGAGGAGCAAGAGGGAGAGCCGGAGCCCGTTGAGGTTGTGGCGAATGCGTTGGAAGCCGATAAGACTGAGAATGGATGCTCCGCAGCACAGGATAAAGAGATTTCGGCCGAAAACGGGGAAACCTACAAGTCGATTCAGCCAGATAGTGAAGAAAATCGCGAAACACGTGTAAGACTGAAATCGCAATTGCGTCAGTGGATAGGATTTGTCATTATTGGACTTGCTGGCATCGTATTTGTGATTGTTATCATCAAGCAATTCAAAGGATTAGTCCATAATGATCCGGCCAGCGGAGGCATCATGGCCGTATCGATGGCAATCATGGTCATCGTAGATATGTTTGCGCTATGGCTTGACAGTCCGAATGAGATGTCCTTGCCCTTGCACTGGATTGTTCAGGGTGTATTCGTTTCATTTTGCATATTCGGACTTGCAATTTCTTCTTACAACTGCGCGACCGGTGCCAACGGGGGAGCAAAGGAGAATCTTCCTTCCGCTATCCTGTTCGCTTTACTGGGAATACCAAGCCTTCTCGGAATTATATTGAGCATTGTGCGGCGGAAAAACCAAGACAGTATCCTGCAATTCCGGAAGACAACGTACTATCCAGTCCTGCTCACTGTTGCAGTTGCGGTAGGGGCGGCGGCACCTGATATTGTCGACGTGTTTGTATCTGCGGTATTCGCTCTTATCTTGACGGAACAGGCCAGAGATATATGGGACATGTGGGTGGAGAAGCCGTCCTCCGCATGGGCATAGACGTCTGGGGAGCCGGTAAAGCCCGCCGATCGGTTCCTGTACCAAGTCCAGTGGTCTGACGAATGCAAGATGTACATCGGTAGCTGCAGCGGTTTTCCGAATCTGCGGTATCCGGCAAAACCCCGGATGAAGCGCTTTCCGCCATCCGCGATGCGGTTGCGCGGAAAAACTGATGCCATGAGGGCAGCGCCCGGATTCAACTTGTAAGTGCAACGGCTGGTTTCGGGTCGGCTTGTTTTGATTGTAGCTTGGCCATCTCCTCGTCCCATACCTCGTTGGGCGTTTTGTATCCGAGGAGTTTCATGGGGGTGTCGTTGATCTCCCCGACGATCGCGTCGAGCTCGTCCTGCGTGAGATCCTCGAAACTGGTTCCCTTGGGCAGATAGCGGCGGATCCTGCCGTTCCTGTTCTCGTTGCTGCCGCGCTGCCAGGAGCTGTACGGGTCGGCGAAGTACGTGAGCATGCCCAGCGCCTCGTCCACCAGCACGTGCAGGGACGCCTCCGTGCCGTTGTCCCACGTGCGGTCGACGCGCGCGGCCGGCGGCATGCCCTTGAATATCTCGTACTCGGCCCTGGCCGTGGCGGACGCGCTCTTGTCGTCGACGAGCCGGGCGAACAGCCTGCGGCTCCTGCGCTCCACCTGCGTGTTCATGCAGCGCCTCGACGGCGCGGCGCCGACCACCGTGTCCGACTCGAAATGGCCGAACCCCTTCCTGGATCCGACCGCCTCGGGCCGGTCCGCGATGGGCACGCGCATCGGGATGCGCGGCCCTTTCGCCTTCCTGCCCTTTTTCCTCGTCCGGCGTTTCCTGCCGCGCGCCAGGTACCGGCGCAGGTCCGGCGCCCGCTGCGGCTTGGCGTGGATCCACTGGTAAAGGCACTCGTGGCTGATCCGCATCGACGGGTCGCCGGCGTACTGGGCCTTCAACCGTCCCTCGACCGGTTCCGGGCTCCACCCCCTGCGCAGCGAGTCCAGCACCCAGGCGCGAAGCCGGTCCGAGTCCATGCGACGCGGCTTGCGGGATCCGCGCCGGCGCAGGTCCGCCTTCCTCTGCGCGGCCAGCGCCGAATAGAACGGACCCGAGGTCCACGGCCCGGTCTTCAGCCGTTTCGGCCGGTAGGGACGGTACGACCCGTTCTCGTTGGACGCGAACCACAGGCCGCGCCTCAGCTCGCGGCTCACCGTGGACTTGTCCCGGCCGATCCTCTCCGCGGTCCGCCGAATGCTCAGATGCTGTTCGCAATGCAGCTTCTCGATCAGGATCCTCTCCTCGGACGACAGGTGCGAATACTGTTGACCCATGAGTGCAACACCTTCTTAAGTTAGAAACTTCGAACACTTCCAACCCTAGACAAGGTGTTGCACTTCTATTTAGAACCCGGGGCGTGGAAATTCCGGATGTGCGTAGAATATTGGGACTGAAAAACTGGCCGACTATCTTCTGTTTTGTCCGGCGCGCAGCATGCGGGCCTCATCGGTGTCGCGGATGCGCAGGTCGGTGACGGTGAACGCGAGGATGGGGCCGCCCTTCTCGGGCCGGTAGAGACGTGGCCTGCCGGCGAACTCGACGATCTGGCCGCCGGCGGCCCCGAGCATGCGGTTGTGGACCGCCCCGGTGGCGGGGATCAGGGCGACGGGGATGTCGGCGCCGCCCTCCCGGGTCACGCAGCGCAGCATGCGCACGCGTGTGCCGTCGGGCAATGTGATGCCTCGGATGCCGGCCGGCAGGATCTTCGCTATGCCGGGGCAGGAGCCGATGCCGAGACGGATGCCGGAACCGCTGTGCTCCCGCCGCGTGGTGTCCGCTGTCATTGTGCTTCCTTTCCGGTGTCGGGTATGGTGACCGATGGTCCGTCCTGCGGGAACAGGCGGTCGATCTGGTCGACGGTCATGTTGGCGGTGCATGCGCTGATCGATTTGGTGAGGGTCTGCTGCGCGGAGGTGAGCTTGTCGTAGTCGTCGGATCCGGCGTCGACCAACGTTCGCGCCTGTTTCGCAGCCTTGGCCAGACCCGTGCAGTCGTCCGGCGTGGGGTCGGGAAGCCTGTCCACGGCATGTTCCGCTTTGGGCAGACTGGATTTGAGATCGTCGAGCCGGTATCCGGCGGCCTTCGGCAACGCCTCGGCATACCATTCGTCGGCCAATGCGCGGACAGTGGATTCCTTCTCCTGCCGGCCGATCGCGTCGAACAGGTCGGTCGCGTTGCCTAGGTCCTTGTCGCCGTGACGGATGAGCGTCTGGCCGAACGTGTCGATGTTGCCGCCGTCCGGGGAGTTGAGGATCGACCGGGCCTTGTTGGCGATGTCCTCCGTGGAACCGGTGAATTCCGATGGTTCCGAAGACGGGTCCGTCCGGGACTGGTTTTTCGTATCCTTGCCGTCGTCCGTCGCCTGTTGGGCGGATTGAGGTTCTGGTTGATCGGATGTCGTGGACTGGAACGGGTTGAGCGCGATCGTGGCCGCCAATGCGATTACGGCCGCGACGGCGAGCAGCAGCGCCTGCCGTTTCGGCTCCATCCGCTCGAACCGGTCTCTCGCTCGGCCGAGAAGGCCCTGACGTTCCCTGTGCTCGTCTTTGCGTGGTGTCTCGTCCGTCATGATGGTGCTCCTTTCGAATGGATGATGGGCTATAGTCCCGGATCGTTGCCGGGCAGGCCGTTGCCGTCGCTGGGGGACGGCACGCTCCAGCCGTTGCCGGGCTGGGAGCCGGTTCCGCCCGATTGCCCCGACTGTCCCGACTGGTATTGGGGTATCCATTGCTGTTGCTGCTGTGGCGGCGTCGGGTCGGGGACGGTCTGCTGTTCGGCCTGTCGTTCCCTCTCCTGGCGTTCCCGTGCCGCTTTCTCCTCGGCCGCGCGCTTGGCCTTCGCATGCTCCGCCTGCGTGGCGATGGCCTGTTCGAGGGTCTTCCTCGCCTGCTCGACCCGGGAGGCCAGATCCTCGAGCTCCTTGACGGTGACGTCCTTGCCGGGCTCGGCGGCCCGTTCGAGGATCGTCGTCAGATCGTCGATGGCCGTGCCGGTGTCGTCGTCGCGTTTCGCGCCGTCCCGGAGCTTGGTGGCCTCGCCGACCGCCTTCGCGAGCGATTCGCGCGCGTCGGCCTCCTGTTTGATGGCGAGGGCCCTCCTCGCCGCCGACACCAGCGTGTTCGTGTCCTTATTGGCCTTGCCCGCGCGGTTCTTCAACGATCCAGCATCCCTGATGGACAGCCGGGCGGCGGGCTCGTCGAGTATCCTCGCGTTGTCCGAAATCCGCGCGTCCAGACGGCTCCATGCCTTCGCGTCGGCGAGGTCGGACGCCTTGTGGGCTTTGACGAACCGAGTCGCAATCGTATTGGTCTCCCGCAGCACGGCCTGCGCCTGTTCCGCGCCGTGGCGGGCGGACGCGGTGACGGCGCCGGCGGCGATCACG